>Ga0255751_10004664_pt1 | contig 12343 bp, 12 predicted proteins | sample 071ome_20_FD_179951 | JGI IMG/M metagenome (GOLD analysis project Ga0255751, IMG submission 179951) | Coastal salt marsh microbial communities from the Groves Creek Marsh, Skidaway Island, Georgia - 071412BT metaG (version 2) | ecosystem: Environmental > Aquatic > Marine > Intertidal zone >...
TCGCTTCTGTTTCTGTTAGTGTATAGGATGAACTAGTTGCTCCTGAAATATCACTGTATACACCACCTGATGACGTGGAACTACTCCATTGATAAGAAAATGGTCCTAAACCATCAACATCTGCAATCGTACTTGAAGTTGTAAGTGTTTCTCCTACTTTTGGAGTACCATTAATAGTAATTGTTCCTGTTGGAAATGTGTTACTATGAACAGAAGATGTAGTTGGGTCACTCGTTACTGTTTCAACCGTACCTTCTCCATCCGTATAAGTGACTGTTACCTTAAGAAATGAATTCGCTTCTGTTTCTGTTAGTGTATAGGATGAACTAGTTGCTCCTGAAATATCACTGTATACACCACCTGATGACGTGGAACTACTCCATTGATAAGAAAATGGTCCTAAACCATCAACATCTGCAATTGTACTTGAAGTTGTAAGTGTTTCTCCTACTTTTGGAGTACCATTAATAGTAATTGTTCCTGTTGGAAGTGTATTAAAAAAGGAAGGACTCAAATAATCTAGATATGTGTATATTTCTATTTCTTGTGCATCTAATTCCGACGATGATAAATTTTTAATATCTTTTAAATCAGTTGGAAGATTTACAGGAGGTGGAATAATATCAATATTATTACCCCAATACACCAATGAACCGTCATTTTTTATTGCAGTGTAACCATAGTATCCTGCAGATACCAAATAAACATTTGTTAAATCTACGTCATCTGAAAAACCTCCGTTACCTGAATTACCCCAAGTTACAACCGTATTATCGTATTTTAATGCTGCAAAGGACGTACCCGTCGAATATACTTTATTTACATTTGTTAAGTCCACATTAGTCGAGTCACCCCCATTTGTAACATTCCCCCAAGTTACAACTGTCTTGTCGGATTTCAAAGCAGCAAACACAGAACCTGTTGCATATATTTTAATTACTCCTGAAGATAATTGTGAACTTACAGTACTTGAGTCACCACCGTTTAACGAACTACCCCAGGTTACAACTGAACCACCGTTTTTTACTGCTGCAAATGCACGATCATTCGAATAAATTCTTTTTATATTTGATAAATCGATTCCAGACGAGTCACCACCATAATTTACATCCCCCCATGTTACAATTGAACCATCATTCTTCATTGCGGCAAATGCACGTTCTGTTACATAAATTTTAATTACTCCTGAAGATAATTGTGAACTTACACTTGAAGAATCTCCACCATATGTTGCAACACCCCAGGACACAACTGAACCATCATTCTTTAACGCAGCAAATGCACGGTCTGTTGAATATACCATATTAACATTTGTTAAATCTACTCCACTAGTGTCTCCACCATATGTAGATGTACCCCATGAAACTACTGTACCGTCATTCTTTAGTGCAATGAATGCTCTTTGATTTGTATATATCTTAGTAACACCTGATGAAAAATCTACACCTGATGAGTCTGCACCATAATTTACATCACCCCATGTTTCTACAGAACCATCATTTTTGATTGCAGCAAATGCACCTCTAGAAGAATATATCTTATTTACATCAGTAGTTGTATATCCTCCACCTCCTCTTGCTGCGGAACCTACTGTTAAAACCGAACCGTCTGTTTTAAGTAGAGCAAATGCGGATGACGTTCCAACTATTCTTTCAACATTTGTAAGATCTAATCCAGTTATGTCAAAACCACCGTCTGAACCCCATAAAATCACAGTACCATCATGTTGTAAAGCCGCATATGTTATTTCGTTTGCGTAAATATAACCTCTTCCATTCACTAAATCATTTATTACTTGTGAATTGTATAATTGATGTCTTTGAGTTACAAGTGTTTTATCGAATTCTGTTATATAGTCGTTGAAATATATATTTTTAACATTAATGTTATCTGTCTCCATAATCCAATCACCAAAAGGTTCATTTCCTGTTTCATCTGTACTTGCTCTGACATTAATTTGAAGTTCGTTTTCAATGGATTCGATATAACCCAAATTATTACCAAAGAAACAAGAAAATAAATCTAAATTAGTAAAAGAAACTTTCTCTTTCAATTGTTGTAAAAATGACTTGAATTCCGGGTTCTCTGTATTAAATATTTTTTCAACAAATATAAATATTTCATCATTTCCATGAGAGAAAATACCTATGTTTGTGTATTGTTTTTTCTTATCCGATAATTCCTGAATTAAATTATCATATGTTGTATCTGAGTCAAATACAATATAGTCGGTATCTGAATTGAGATAATACAATACCGTACTTAATGAGTTTTCAACAAAAAGTAAATTATACATTTTATAACAAATATCACGTTTATAAATCTAAAATCTAAATTATTTCTTGGTGAACACATGTTTTATTATGTATTATATGATATAAACATGATAGTATTGTCTGGTACATTTCATCAGTAATGTCCACTCCATAATAATGTAACAATTCAATCACTAATGCTTCTAACACATCCATGAAAATCTCTTTAGGTATGGTTTGTTTATATTCTTTTGTGACGATATAATTTACTATATTTACGATATTATGTATATCATCGATACTCATTCCTTTCGAAATCATCTTTCTTACCTCCTGACGACAATACTCTATGAAAGTAGGGTCATGCATCAATGTTTGGATTTTCTTTTTAACTAAAAGATTTGTTGGTCGTTGTCGTAACATTTATTATTACAAATGAAAATGATAATAATTATACAATAATTATCATACATTAAAATGTTTCGAAACAAGGATAAAGATGAAATCAAATTTCAAAAACCATTTCTCAAGTGGGTAGGAGGTAAAACACAAATAATATCAGACATTATATCTAGTTTTCCATTAACTATTAACAATTATCATGAACCCTTTCTGGGTGGTGGTAGTGTCTTACTTGCTGTTTTACAACTATACAAAGAAGGTTCAATAAATATCAAAGGACATATCTATGCATATGATATAAACAAACAGTTGATAAATGTATACAAACAAATACAAACAAACAAGGATGAATTATACGAACGTGTCGTCGAATATAAAAATATATATCACAATATAAAAGGAGACCATATTAATCGTAAACCACAAAATATAAACGAATCACTAACATCAAAGGAAAGTTATTATTATTGGATAAGACAATGTTACAACAACTCAAAAGAGTATTCGATAGAAACAGCTGCGATGTTTATTTTTATGAATAAGACATGTTTTAGAGGAGTATATAGGGAGGGTCCAAATGGATACAATGTTCCATATGGTCACCATAAGAAAACACCTGAAATAATCAATAAATCAGATATTGACAACATACATGAACTGATTAAAGATGTAACGTTTATAGTTAGTGATTTTGAAGTATCTTTAACTAACATAGAAGAGAATGATTTTGTATATTTAGATCCACCATATTTTCCAGAAAACAATACATCTTTTACTACTTACAATAAAGATGGGTTTAATTTAGAAAAACATACAATTCTCTTTGATTTAATCAAGAAACTTGATTGTAATTTCGTAATGAGTAATTCTAATACAGAATTTGTAAGGGAAAATTTCAGCATGTATAATAGTAGAGAGATAAAAGTCAGACGTACTATTCATTCAAAAGAACCTGATTCGACTACAACAGAAATCATCGTGTATAACAAAAAACCTGATAATATTGTAAGACAATATAGTTCTGTTGAGATTGTTGGTAGTCATGTTCCGTTTGTAAATAAATGTTTATATGAGACTTTATTATTTGCTATTCGTTCAGGATTATATTGTTTACAATTTTTCATGGGTGATAGTAAACAACCTTGGAAACGTGATAATATATCTATTGATGATATAGAAAAAACAAATAAGATTTTATCACAATATCAAATGTCTATATTTACACACTTTCCTCTATGTGTAAATATGACAGGTAAATCAAAATTAGGTCATCTTGCATGGTCGGGTGATAGACAAATAGATAATACATTATATACAGTTATTCATTCCATCGAATATGAACTAAACATTCTTTCGAAATTAAATACAAAGACAGGTGTTGTTATTCATCCTGGTTCGTATCCAGATAGACAAGAAGGTTTGAATTCAATTATAACGACTATAAATCATATTTCGTTTCCAGATAATTCTTATCTATTACTAGAAAACTGTGCCGGTGAAGGCAACAAGTTATGTAGAGATTTGACTGAAATTCAATACATATTGGAAAACATAAACGATGATAAGAAACAATATGTTAGAGTATGTATAGATACAGCACATATATGGGGACAAGGTGATTATGATATAAGTAAAATATCAGAAATCGATAGACTATTTAATGACTTTGAACAAATCATTGGTTTGGAGAAATTCCATCTATTACATCTAAACGATAGTAAGGCAAAATTTGGTTCTAAACGAGATTTACATGCTTGTTTAGGAAAAGGAGAAATATGGTCAGACAATACAGATACACTTAAATATCTAATAGATAAATGTGTAGAATTAAACATAACCTGTATAATGGAAACAGAAATCAGTGATATTTCAACAATATGTGAATTATATCAAAACTGAAGGAACCAATACACCATCTACTATATGAATAATTCCATTATCAGTCACTATACTTTCCTTTACAATGTTAACTTTACCATTTACAGTTAACATGTCGTTTGATTTATTGATAACCAATTTGTTATAAGGTCTATAACTATGGTAAGTTCTTGGTAGTGTTATGAATTCTGTTTTTCCATTTCGTGTGTTGTAATGTTTATATGTTATGTTTTTGAGTAAGTCTTCACGATTGTAGACACCATTTGTCATTGAACTCATAATGACATTTTTTGCGTTTAGAAAATCTGTTAAATCTAGGTCTATCTTCTTGTTGAATGCATCATTGTTAGGAATAAATATCGTAATTCTACTAGATAAATCCAATGTTTCCTCCATCTTTGTGAATTTCACAAGTTGATGAAACTTTGATAATTCTGGAGTTTTTGATATCACACCTAGTATACTGTTATTATCCGATTCAAAACTATCCATTTCCTCTTTGTAAAACGGAATCACATAATTGGTGGGAACAAAATTCATTATTTTATATTATATGGATATTTAAAAAGTTTATTTTCAATATGAAATGACCACAGTTAGTAAAACAATTTCATCCAATAAACAATACCAATTGGTTGATTTGAATGGAGAACTTGTTAATTTTAAGATTGATTATATGTTAGAAAGTATAGACAGTAAACCCTTTGAAACAAGTATTGTTTCTCAAGAGCATTTAGATGACAACAGACCAATTAAATACAAGAAGTCTGAAAATGGTAAAATTTTAGGTTCAATGGAAAACAAAAACAATATGAAAGATAATTATTACATCGCAATAAAATCAGATGAAGAAGTAGAAGTTAATGTCACTATAACCAGGACGGAAATACCTGCACCAACAACAGAAATGGATTTCGAATTAAAAGAAAAGAAAAACAGTTTCATGTATAAATACGGATATATTATTTTTATAGTTATAATGCTTATAGGATTTGGAGTATACTATTATATGTATATTTATAATCCAACTACGTCTGTATCAAAACCCGATGTCGTTGTGTCAAAAATAGATACGGTAGATGTAAAATCTATACAAGTAGATGACATACCAAAACCAGACGTGAATATTTCCGCATCACTACCGAAACTAGATAATAAATCTCCTACACCACCACCATTAGATACTAAATCATATACACCCGTGTCTAGTATTCACAGTGTTAGGTCCTCGGAAGCTTCCTCACCTGGTTCGGAACGTTCTGATATTTCAGAAGGATGTAAAAATGCGATAAACGAATTGATGTCAAAATGTGTTGACCTTTAAAAATAAATTAATTTATGAATATGATTTTATATATTAAGTTAAAATATATAACAAAAATGTTCGTAATCAACAGAAAAAATATCAAGGAAGAAGTATCTTTTGATAAGATTCTTAACCGAATCAAACATATGGTTCAAAAACTAAATATAACGAATGATATAGATTCTGCAGGATTATCACAGAAGATTGTTTCGAGAATGTATAGTGGAATATCAACATCTGAACTGGATGATTTGACTGCAAGAATTTGTATTGATATGATGTCGATACATATGTCTTATGAAAAACTTGCATGTCATATATCAATTAGTAATATACACAAAAATACAAACCCATGGTATAAGGCAACATATGAAATGTTATACAGAGTAAAAGGTGTAGATGGTAATGTTTTCAGTTTAGTGAATGACAATTTTATGAGAATTCTAGACAAATATAGTGTTGAAATACAGAATATGTTGGATTACGACAGAGATTATGATATTGGATATTTTGGTATTAAAACACTTGAAAAAGCATACTTACTAAAGGTAGATGGTAAAATCATCGAGAGACCTCAACAAATGTTTATGAGAGTTGCTATTGGTATTCACGATGATGACCTGAAAAAAGTAAAATCAACATATGATATGTTATCAAAAGGGTATTTTACACATGCAACACCTACATTGTTTAATGCATCAACTCCACGACAACAGATGAGTTCGTGTTTTCTTGCAGGTATGGATGATTCTATTGAGAGTATATTTGAAACAACAGGTGAATTAGCAAAGATATCAAAATGGGCCGGTGGTATTGGATTATCAATTAGTAATATTCGTGGAAGTGGTTCAGTTATTCGTGGAACCGGTGGTGAATCACCTGGCATTATGCCACTGATGAAGATGTTGAATTCTGTTGCTACATACATCAATCAAGGAGGAAAACGAAATGGTTCATTTGCCATGTATATAGAACCTTGGCATTGTGATATATTTACATTTCTTGATGCAAAGAAGAATCACGGTGTAGAAGAACGACGTGCTCGTGATTTGTTTTATGGATTATGGATTCCAGATTTATTTATGGAACGTGTGAAATCAAATGGAAATTGGACTCTCATGTGTCCTGACAAATGTAAAGGTTTAGATAGAACATATGGAGATGAATTCAAACAATTATATGAAAAGTATGAAAAAGAAGAAGGAAGAATAAACAAAGTAGTGAGAGCAAGAGACGTGTGGGCTGCAATTATTAGTTCTCAAATTGAAACAGGTGGTCCATACATGTTATACAAAGATGCATGTAATAAGAAATCAAACCAGAAAAATATCGGTACAATTCGTTCATCTAATTTATGTGCAGAGATTGTGGAATATAGTGACAGTAAAGAAACTGCTGTATGTAATTTAGCGTCTATCTGTTTACCAAAGATTTTAGAAGAAGTCATCAATGAGGATTACCTAAACACACATGACGGTAAAGTACAACGTGTAGACATTGATAAATATATTAATACAGAATTGAAAGTTTATACTAAGGAAAGTTGTGTCTATTGTAAATTAGTAAAATCATTGTTTAATCGAGTGGGTGTTAAATATAGAGAAATAACCGAAGAAGAAGACAAGGAACTTCAAACAAAGTATCCAAATAATGAATATAAAACTGTTCCGAGAGTCTATAATGATAATGAGTTTCTAGGTGGTTATGATAATGCATGGAATGTATTAAAACCTAAAATAAACTACGATAAATTAGTCGATATTACAAGTGAATTAACGGTTAATCTTAATAAGATTATAGACACAAATTATTATCCAACAGAGAAAACATTTGATTCTAACAACAATCATCGACCGATTGGTATTGGTGTACAAGGGTTAGCCGATTTATTTATCAAACTACGAATCCCATTTGATTCAGATGAGGCAAACGAGGTTAATAAACGTGTATTTGAAACAATCTATTATGGTGCAATGAAGACGTCTAATCTATTAGCAGAACAAACAAAACCGTATAAAACATTTGAAGGAAGTCCATTGTCAGAAGGTAAGTTTCAGTTTGACCTATGGGGACTAAAAGATGATGAGTTGTCGGGATTATGGAGTTGGAACGAATTAAGACAGAAAGTGATTAATAAAGGTGTTAAAAATAGTTTATTGATTGCTCTCATGCCAACTGCATCTACATCACAAATTATGGGAAACAATGAATGTATAGAACCGTATACATCCAATGTCTATGTGAGACGTACTATTGCTGGTGAATTTACATGTGTAAATAAACATCTTATAAGTGATTTACAAGATATCGATTTATGGACAACGGATATACGTGAAAAACTATTATATGACAGAGGTTCCATTCAGAATATTAAACAAATACCTTTATTCCTACGTAATATTTATAAGACAACATGGGAGATAAAACAAAAGAAAACAATTGATTTATCTGTTAGTAGAGCACCATTTGTTTGTCAGAGTCAGAGTTTAAATTTATGGATTGAAAAACCAACCTTTGATTCACTGACAACTATACACTTTTACGGTTGGAGTAAAGGATTGAAAACAGGTTCGTATTATATAAGGTCTAAACCTGCATCACAACCTCAACGATTTGGTATGGATGTATCCAAAGAGAAACAATTAAAACAGAATGAAGAGGAAGAATGTTTAAGTTGTAGTGCGTAATTATCAGGTATAATATACAGTTAGAATAATTGATTACGATAATCAATTATTTTGATAATACCCAAAAATGAATGTAATATTCTATAGGAAAGTATAATGAATGTATTTGAAACGATTTATAATTATTTGGTACTAATATAAAATGAAAGAGTTTTATATTGGAATTGTATTATTCGTGATTATTGCCGGTATGTTATACCTATTTGAACCCGATTATGTTAAGAAACCAGGTGTAAATCATGAAAACGAGATACAATACGATAAATTGATATTGTTATCGATGATTATTTCTCTTGTTTTAACATCAATAATATATATGACAATGTCGTATGATAATAAAAATATGAAAAAGAAGTCTGTTACAATCGTTGAAAGTGATAGTAAAGGTGACGACAATACTATAACAACAGATACTCTCGATAAAACGGACAGTCCTTCACCGAATAGAATCAAAACATATGATTCTAATGAGTACAAATCGATAAATCCAAATATGGCATCTATATATAATACTTAAAAATATATATCATCTTAAAAATGTCTGAAACGATTTATATAAAAGAATTAAATCCTGAAATTATCCCTCCTCTTACTGGTAAATTCAAGGATAAAAACTATAACGGAGGTTCAAAGATTGTAATTATAGGTAAACCTGGTACAGGTAAATCCACTTTAATCAAAGCACTACTTTATTCAAAACGTCACATATTTCCAGTAGGAATGGCGATGAGTGGTTCAGAAGATACGAATCATGCATTCGCAGAAATTATGCCTAGTACATTTGTATATAACAATTACGACGAAGATAAGATTAAAGATTTTGTAAAACGACAGAAGTTAGCAAGGGAACATTTACCTAACCCATGGAGTGTAATGATTTTAGATGACTGTACTGATGATCCAAAAGTATTCAACAAACCTTTACAAAATGCTCTATACAAGAAGGGAAGACATTGGAATATGATGTATATTCTTTCACTACAATACGCACTTGATATTAAACCACAAATTCGTACAAACATTGATGGTGTATTCATTCTTCGTGAATCACTTGAGTCGAACAGAGAAAAGTTATACAGAAATTATGCAAGTATTATACCATCATATGAATTATTCTCGGAACTTATGGACAAATTAACAGAAGATTTTCACTGTATTTATATCCACAATACATCACGAACAAACGACTGGAAAGAATGTGTTTATTACTGGAAAGCACCGATTATTCCTAAAGATTGGACACTCGGTTGTCCTGAATATTGGGCATTTCATGAGGACCGATATAATAAGAATTATGTTGAACCGTTACAATTCTAATTTTTATCATTCTTGTAATGAATGAAGTTTTTAAGATTATACGATATTGTTGTTGTTCCCATAAATAACAGACCAATACTTATCAATGGTTCTTTCTCTTTCAGAGATAACCATATAAGAAAAGGTCCATATATAAATACATCTATTAACCGAACAAATTGACTTTTTATACCAGATGTTGACACATAACCAATATAAAAAAATATAAACGATAGTATGACTATTACATAAGGTTTCATTTATTCAAAATAAATAAAACTTGACATTAATTATTATAAAACTGAATACCCGTAAAAGATGAAAGTATATCAACCAACGGATTATTCTGTCTTCGTTCTATAAACTTACCGATACTTTCTATATCAAACAATGGTATAGTTATAAAAGATAACAACGACATAAGTTTTAATATACAATAATCAAAGAACATATAATGATTTACACTTTTATTTACTTTTGAAATAATCTTACCTTGTAAATGTTCAAGTTTGTCGACATCATCTTTATGACATATCTTATATTGAATACAAAGTCGTTCACCGATATGATCTATATTTGCAGCATGTACACAGTCAGAATTGAATAGAACACACGTACCATACTCACCCGATATTACATATGGTTTAGTTGGAAATATGGTATCATTTGACCCTGGACAAATATTAATAAAATTACCATCATACAAGTAAAGTATAAGTGTATATGATGGATGTTTTAAATGTTGAAAACTTTGAGACGATGTGACATCTCTATGATATGTGTATAGTAGAGTGTTTTGAATAGTATATTTATAATTTAGAAAAACGTAATCTTCTGGTAATTCTGATAATATTTGTGTCTTTACTGTATCGGGTAATGTGTCTTCGTCATATACATTTAGTATATCCTCTTTATCTAATTTTATCACATTAAAAGAGTGACAGTTATTCTTCATATTTTATATTACTCAACACACTTATAAGTAATATAATTGAATTTATCTTGTCATATGTATATCGAAACAAAAGCATGAACATCATATTCTTTATTACAATTATGTTATTGTGTGTCAATACTAGTATATCATATAGTGTTGTCCATACAAGACCGGTAATTATAAACTCAAGTCAGAAACCGAAAATAAGTAAACTAGAAAAACTCAAACGGAAAAAAGAGTTTGAAAAGAAGTTAGCAATCACCACTACAATTGGTACATCTATCCCTGCGATTGATAATATATTTTCAGTCTCCAAGTATGTACAACATATGACCACCAAAGTTAAACAGATGTTTGGTTATGACGTTACTACCGAAGACTACGGTACAATCATAAAGAATATGAAACCAAATGACATATGGGATTATTCCGTTTTATTTGATAAAATTAACGACAATGAAGTGTTATGGGTTCGTATAAGTCAGGATGGTAAGTATGCAATAACAATTGACAGAGTAAATATCAATGTGCATTATATAACTACAATACCACTACATATTAATTCGTTAATTGATAAATTAATAGAGATGAATATTCCATTTGATATCATACAACACTGAGTAGTTCTGATATAAAATTGAAAAAAAAATTTTATTTTAGTAGAATATTAAATATGAGTACTCAAGTCTCTATTAAGAAAACCTTACCAGTGATACCCGTCAGACCATTGTCTTCACAACAGGTACCGTTATTTCCGTTACCACTATATAGAACACATAAACATAAATGTGGACGTTGTGGTGAACGATGTCATATTATGTACGAAATTGGAAGAACGGACTGTGTTTGTGAACAATATATAGGACAAAAAAAATGAAATTATAACTAAACTATCTGTATAAAATAACTATTGTGTAAACAATACCGAACATGTTTATCTCGTTGATTGATGACTTTAAAAGTGTCCTTTCAGAACTTCGCAGAACCGTACCGGTGTTTGAACCTTATACTTGTACTGTTTGTTCAAGTAGACAACATAAGGAAGGTAAGTGTTTATATGATGCATTACATGATATAACCCCAATTCCAACTGATATCATAAACATGATTTGTGATATAAAGAAGGAATCTGATGACAATGATGTACTTATTCAAAGACAACGAAATTTAATGTATCGTTGCTTAAAATACTTACCAGTTGTACACGTAGATAGAGAGATTAACTCAAACATTGATAACATACTAAATGGAAATATATCAGAAGATTTTCTAGTAGATAGGTTTCATATAGTCAAAAATTGTGATTGTTGTTCTAGACATCAAATTAGAAAACCTGTAGATATCACCGATGATTCTCACACAACTTATGTTTCCAATACAGAACGTGTACATAATTGTAGATGCAATTGTAGACATAATGCAAGAATTTTAAATGTTTGGTTCATGGAACTTTTTGTGTAGTGTATATAGTGTAGTGTATATAGTGTAGTGTATATAGTGTAGTGTATATAGTGTAGTGTATATAGTGTAGTGTATATAGTGTAGTGTATATAGTGTAGTGTATATAGTGTAGTGTATATAG
>Ga0255751_10004682_pt1 | contig 12320 bp, 15 predicted proteins | sample 071ome_20_FD_179951 | JGI IMG/M metagenome (GOLD analysis project Ga0255751, IMG submission 179951) | Coastal salt marsh microbial communities from the Groves Creek Marsh, Skidaway Island, Georgia - 071412BT metaG (version 2) | ecosystem: Environmental > Aquatic > Marine > Intertidal zone >...
GTGTAGAAAGCTATTTTATGGGGTAGTCGATTTCTTCCCAAAGCGAGTGCGCTACCAGACTGCGCCATACCCCGTCTGCTTTTCAGAGGGTGCGAATATTTTACACACATTTTACACAAGCTTTTTCAAGTGCAAAGTCGAAGTTTCTAAAGCTTCGTCCCCTAAAAAGAAAGTAATTATAAGTTATTTAACAGTCGCATCAACAGTCTTTTTCAAGTTTGGTATCTTTCGTTTGTCTATGTTTCCAAGCCTTGATAGTTCTTTGATTAGCTTCTCAAAGTCCTTATTAACTTTTGTAAATCCAATATAGCGAACAGATATCTTTCCTCTTGACGAGCCTATTCGTTCTTTAGCTCGTGGTTGCCCTCTCGTTCTCATAAAAGAGCTTGGTCTTTTCACATTGACATTGTGTGGGGGCTTGTCTGCCATAAAAGAAGCAATAGCATCAGCTTTTGTAGTAGTCAGCCTGTCGTATCTCCTTTTATCGCGTAAGGCGATTAACCTTTTGTAAGCATCTCTCGTTATCGTAAATCGTCCTATAGTTCGTAATAAATTGATATTGCCTGACAGCTTCATCATTGCTTCGACTTGAGCTTTGTTTTGGTATTCCCTAAATCCTGCTGTTAGAGCCACGATTTCAAACATTTCATCATTAGATAAAAAGCTATCGTCTCCAAAAATACCTCTTAATGTTATGTATTTGGCTTCTCGTTTTCTGCTGTATCTTCCACCTCTTTGAGCCATAGATATACCTCTTCTTCGTCAAAGCCTAATTTCTCGCAAAGATATGCAAGGCATATTTCTGTTGCGATTGCTTCGACCTCTGCCATATTCGTAGTGATTGGCGTAGTTTCATAAATTTGTTTTTGCCTTCTTTCGATAAAGGAATTAATTATCTTTCCCATTTCCTAAATCCTGTCTTCGTTCTTGTCGTTTTCTTTTGAAGAAGTTAAGTCTGCCAAACTTTGCGTCTCTTCTACCTTCATAAATTTTTCTTGTTTTGGCTCGAGCTTCGCTAACTCTTTTAGCCCATTCTGAAGTTTCTTCTTGAAGTTCATCTCTCTCTATTTGAAATTTGAGTTTGATAAGTTGGTCTCGTTCTTCTTCGAGTTTTGATAGTTGAGAGTTAATGCTTGAAATGTCATTCTCAATTTTCTTTTCTAATTTTTCTTTTTCCATTTTATTGGTGTCCTTAAAATTACCTCTTGCCCCTTAATCGTGGCTTTCGTTTTTACCTTGATATTTCTTAAGTCTTCATCATTAAGTTCTATCGTCTTATTGCAGTCTTCTAATGCTTTCAGCTTTACCATAGATGTTTCTGCTTTTAGCTTATTGGTGTTCTCTTTGACCTTGATATCGAAATATCGCATACCTCTGTCATACCAAGCATCAGCTTCCTTTTCGCTAATTTGCTTTTGCAAATAAAGTTCCATAAATGCGTGATGCCAAGTTCGCATTTCTTGTGGTGTTCTAAATTTTTCATAACAGAGCCAATAAAACTCTTTCGCCATTAAATCGTGAATTTCTTTGTAGTCTGTTATCTCCTTTCGTTTTGTTATGCTCATTTTTTCTTTAATTTTTTCCGTAGTTTTTGCTTTGATGCGTAGGCATCAAGTTAGGTAAGTTTTTTAATCTTTTTTATTCGCAGTTCTTGTTTTCAACATAGCCACGAAATAGCGTGTCTGTTATTAGAAGTGCGATAAATAATTCGAGTAAGCTCAAATATATCTTTTGATGTTCTTCGTTATGAAAAATCCCTCTTTGACATTGACATTGCTGTCCTGAAATATAGTTGCTCGAACAGTCCTCGATTTCGTCGCAAGGTTTAGGCAAAGTTATCAACATATCTATTAAATGTTCTATGTCGTAATCGTAGTTTTCTTTCGCCCATTCTTTGCGAGCCAAAGTTTCGTTATCTATCTCTTCGAAGCTATATATCATAGATAGCCCCCATTTCATCTTGGCTTGCTATGCTCGTTTTATCTTTAATATTTTTCGCAGTTTTTTCAGATAGTAGGTGATTAGAAGAAGTGCGAAAAAAATTCGACAAAAATCTCGTATATCGAGGTTTGCTTTCTTTAAGGATTATGTGTGAGTATTGCTGTCTCAAATAATCCATTTCAATTTTTAGAAGTTCGTAATTTTGACAAATAGCATTAGAAATATTTTCGAGGTATTTCTCACGATTTAAGTTTGCCCTTTCTTCTAATTGCTTTGTAAAAATAGGAAGTTCGTCCTTCTTAAATTTCTTTGCAAGCATTTTGCTTTTTTTAATGTGCTGTTTGATTGCTCGTTGCACTCTTGCAAGAGTAAGAGAACATTTATGTCTTTCTTTGTATTCTTCTACAGCAAGGTTTCTGTCAATGTATTTGCAATCGTAATCAACAATCTTTGCAAGCTTACAAAATAGACGAAGCTTATTCTCGTCTTCAAGTCTCTTGCTCGCATCTTGCAAGGGTAAGTTATGCCATTTATCGAGCAGAAAGCTTAATGCCTTCGCATTGTCTTCGCTGAATAAGTATTCTGCTGTTTCGTTAGGTATTTGAAATGCAAAAAGCGTTATCTCTTTATTGTCTTGGTATCTCGTAAAGTCAAAGCCAAATATTCCAAATACAATCTCAAGTTGTTCTTTGATAAATTTTTCGTAATCAATATCGCCCTTCTCTTTCCAAATTTCCTCAAGCTCTTCAATGTCGCCTTTTAGTAAATCTCGTAGTTGGTATTTCTTTTCTATGTTGCCTTGCGAATATCTTTTAATGTGTCTTGCTGTTATGGGGCATTTAAGAGATTTATCTTCATCTATATAACCTTCATAAAAGCATTTCTTAATAGTATGTTTTTGCCTTTCTCTTATACCCTCAATATCTTTAGCTTGTTCTTCATATTCGACATCATCAATATCACGAGCATTAATAAGTTTCTCTTGTTCTTCTTTTCGTAGCTTGCTTTCGACGAGTAGCCATTCAATAGCACCTTTCTCTCTTTGTGATGCTTTCTGTAAATTCCACCCTACAGTTTCAAAAAGGGCTTGAACATTTAGAGTTCTATTTGCGTCGCTAATTGCTGTATTTTTAACGACCATAGTCTTAAGAAAGTTGATGTCGTTATTTGGTTGGTTTTTAGGTGTGATGCTTTCGATATATTCGATTATCTCGTCTATATCTTGGTAAGCATCTTTTCTATCCAATATATAAGCATAGTGCGTATCTGCGTTTCTAACTCTTCGTAATGCTTGTCGTATCTTTGCCCCTGTAAATATCTTTTTAGGGTGGTTAAAGATGCCTATAACAGTATGAAATCTATTCTCGTTGTCTTCTCTGCTTCCTATGCTTACGCCTGTTTCCATTATTGGAGAGACGATAAACACATCAAGCTTTCGCCCAAAAAACTCGTCGTGGTTAATTCGTGAAGTGCCTTCGAAAAGCAAAGGAAATTCTTTATTTGGATTGTTAAGCAATTCTTTATATCTATGCTTGTTGTCTCTCGTTATGCAGAGAACATTTTTAGTTTCGTCAAAAATTCTTATTTGTTCTTTTGTGGTGTTCGCCCCTATCTTCGTTTCGCAAGTTATAAACACTCTGCGATTAGCTTCCAATTCGTCGTAAATTTGTTCGATAGTGGCATTTAGTGAAGGCAGTAAATAAAGTGCCTTACCTTCTTCGTTCCACATATTGTCATAAATAGTAAATCTGTCAGTTCGCCAAATTTCTAAAAATAATCTTGTTAAATCTGATATGTCTGCATCTGCAACATAGACAGCTTTTGCGTTCTTTATAAATTGCCCCACATAATGAAAGACATCAGAAGTTTCTTGTCTTGTAGCTTTCATCATTCTGTCTGTTGTTAAAAGCTCACCAATAACTTGTTCGCTTTCGTCGATAATCACATAGTCATAATTTCTTTTCGCAAGCTTTTCGCCATTGCTCGTGAAGTTGATAAGTTCTCGCAAGCTATCGAAAGTAATGCCAAGTCTTTCTCTACTCCATAAATCTATTTTGTTGTCTTCGTAAATGTGAAGTCCTATCTCTTCGCAAATCTGTCGAATTAGCGAAACTCTATGCGAGATAAGCAAACAAGATGCTTCTTTTGGTATCTTGTGAAGTGTTTGTGTTTTGTAGGTAGATTGAGGAGATTTAACCAAAATCACGCCTTGAATATCTGTAATAACTTCTGAAATATTGTTCGTGTTGCTTTCAATCAATTTATGTTTCCCTATGTCGAGTTTTGGTAGATATCTTTCATAGACATAGCTCTTTGCTTCTTCCATTACCTTTTCGACCTTGTTTATGGTGTCGTGGTCTTCGCTTCGCCCTTCACTATTCCAATATTTCGCTATCCAATGTCGTTGGTTTTGTCTTGTTGCGACGATATGACAGAAAAGACGATATAGCCCTTTATGTCTTTTGCCTGTTTCTTGTGTTAGTTCGTATAGTTCGTCTGTTCTTTTAGATAGGCTTTTATTTCCGTGCTTGCTCGTTCCATAACGCAAGTTATTTCGAGGGGGCGACACGCGAGAAGGCACGCTTGCCTGTTTTCCTGACAAAAACGAAGTTCTTTTCGTTAATGTGTATTCGTAATAGTCTTCGTCGTAGTATGGCTCTTCAAAATAATTGGCTTGTTGCGATAATGTCGTTGCGTTATCTATGCAATCGTAAGCCTTAAGTCGCGCATATGGTTCCTGACACGATATCTCTTCGTTAAACCATAGATAGATATGGGCTTTCCAAACTGTCGCCTTCTGCTCGCCCTTGCGAGCAAGTTGCGCAGACGAAGAGAAATCGACAAGCATTGCAGTCTCTTCATCAATAAAATCAATTTCTCTTGCTAATCGTCGTCTTAATGTCTCTGCGTTATATTCTTCGTCTTCTTCTAACTCTAATTCGTCAATGTCGAGCATTGCCCAATTTTTAGCAATGTCGTAAGTATTTATCTTTAATCTTCGCCAAAGATTATTTTGTTTGGTTTCTTCGTTAGGGTTTCCTCGAATAAAGCAAAAAGTTCCGTCTTCTTGGCGATAATCTTCGATTAACTTTTGTATGTCTTCTAAACCTTCAATTTCGTGGTGCGTGGTCTGAAACCAAAATCCTATAGTTTCAATTTCCTTTCCTGTCTGCGTGAAGCTTTTTCTTAAATTTCCGTCATAGGATTTCAAGACATAAATGTCGTTCTTCATTAAGTTTTCCTTATAGGTGAGAAAAACTTATCTTGACTTCGACCTCTATATAGGTGTATAATATACACATATCAAGACAAGTTTATCCTTCTTGGTTTTGGTGATTAACAAATTCGAAATAGCCGACATCTTCGTCGGCTTTTTCATTTAGTGAGCGAGGATATTCTTTCTTTTGCTCTTTCGATTATTTCTTTTTCAAATCTCTCGTTTTGTCTCTTCCATTCTCTATGTGTTGGAAGTCCATTCTTTCTTAAGTAGTAATAAATCTTTTGTGGGGTGGCTTTTAGGTGTTTGTATTCCTGACAAAACAATCTCGCCTTCATCTTGTAGCCATTCTTTTTTATTTGTTCTTCTAATTTCTTCATATTGTTATGTAAATGACGAAACGCAACGAGAGAAAGCTGTTGAAATTAGTTGCCTTAATGTCATCAGCAATTTGCTATCCTCTCGTCGCAGTTCATCAAAGAGACTTATGTCAGTCTTCGTTTTTATTGTGTGTTTTGGGAGAAATGATTTTTCGTATGTAAATCATTGATTTACCATTATATTTTAATACAAAATTACCAGAAAAGTCAAGATATATTTTTGTTTTGGTGGTTGTAAAGCTTATTGTTATAGGCTTTTCGATAGTGAAATAAATTGAGCTACGAGAGGAGAAAACTCGTAGCTCATTATTAAGGATTTAGTCTTTAAAGATATTCATAATCTTATAATAGGTAGAGAAAAACTTTTCGACAGCAATATACGAAAAATCCACATAAGACCAAAGTTCAAAATCACCTTCTCTTAATCTTTCAATGACTAAATCGTGATGCGAAAAGCTATTCCACATATCAATTAAATAGTCTTCGTGTGTATCGACATCTTCTGTGTTCGCCCATTTAATACAGCTATCCACACAATCACGAATTGTCATTCCAGAACACCCAAGCTTTTCGCTATCCCAACAATTCTCGTCGTCATTCCAAAATATTTCGAAATGCTCGACAAGGTTGCCAATTTTTCCTTCGTAGATAGTTAAGTCTCTATATTCGATTTTGTAATCTTCGTTAGGTATTTCCATTTCTGGCAATTCACCAATTAAACAATCATTGAGATTAACTTCGACGATTTCTTCGTCAAACACATTAGATATTTTGACAATCTCGCCTTCGACTACGAAAGGAAATTCGCCTTGAATATTGGTAGGCAAAGATTGTTCTTTGCCCCCAATTTTTACAGTAGTGTTATATGCTACTCTTATCATTAGACGACACTCCTGTCTTTCTCAGAGTAAGTAGCAATTCGTGCTATGGCATCATCAATACCTTTCACAAAGTCAGCTTCGCCTTGTTCAACAAGAGCTATAAAGTCATTAATCATATTTACAGCTTCGTCAAAAGTAGCAAACTCGCCGACAAGTTGTTCGTCGCCAAGATTGATGACAGCTTTACCAAGATAAAGTTTAGTTATCCAAACTCCTTCTTTCTCGCTAATAAGATTAGTTTTGACTGTTCCGTCACGAGAATAGTCTTCACTAATTTGTTTAGCTTTTCTTTTTAGATGCTTGATAGCATTGTCTCTGCTATTCAAAGCTATTGCTGTTGAAGCTTGCTTTAATTTTGTTAAGTTGTATTTCTCTTTAAAGCTTTTCAAAGCATTTTGTAAAACAGCGACATTGCTGTTTTGGTTTTGGGTTGATATTGCATTTTGCATATTTATTTCCTTATATTTGACGAAGTAAGTTAAGTTTTTGTTAGTTAGTGTTTCGTCTTTTTCTATACCAACAATTTCTTTATATTGTTAGTATCTAATTTCTTGTCGTTTATTCAGATAGCGCAGTTAAGGAATACCTAAACTGCACTTAAGGAAATTTATAAACGCTATTGTAGCAAGGGTTTCAGAGCGATTTTAATTGGAGAAAATCGAAAAAATACTTGATTTTTACACTCTGTTTTTCGTCGTTTTTGCACTCATAGATTATGCACTTATAAGTTCTCTACGATTGCTGATAGTTTGGTCTCACTACTCTCAAAATAGAGTTGGGTTGTCGCAATAGAAGAGTGTCGCATTAACTCTTTTATGTCTCTGATATTCACCCCTTTATCCATTAAGGTATTAGCGAAAGTTCTTCTCAAACTATGGCTTGATGCTTCTTTAATGTTTGCATCTTGCATAAGTTCATACATAAGCCTTGCTATGTAGTTCGCTCTTAATGGTTGTTTCTTTTGCGTGTAGAACAGACTGTCGCTTGCTATATGGTCTTCTCTAACATCTAACCAAGCTTGTAAAGCTTTACGCAATTCGTCGTTCTTTAAGAATACTCGTGAGACTTTATCGCCCTTTCCTCTTAAATTTGTGCTTTCGCGTAATTCTCCGTTATTTTCCACAATGTCTGATAGGCGCAATGTGGCTATCTCTACAGCACGCAAGCCACTCTTTAAGCCGAGCATTACCATTGCCATATTTCGTTCTTTGTGTGGGCGTGAGTTAATCAAGGCTTTTAACACCTTAATTTCTTTATCGTTAAGGGCTTTCGCCTTACCTTCTTTGCTTCCCATAATGATTTTCTCCGTATATGTGAATATTAAAGTATTTATTGTTAGATTTTATTCCGTTTTGGTTTGGGTGTCAAGCGTTAATTGCTCTTAAAGTATCATTAATATAGGAAACGGAATATTCCATATATTATATTCCGTTTTTGTATGGTCGCCCCATATTTCACGCGAAGGCGTGTAATTAGGGGCTTATTTCTTTCGATTTGCCTTTTTATTCATTAGTTTGCCAATATTCGCTGTTAGTAGCCCATTAGCAGAATGGTCGTTAAAGGGGGCAGTTATGCGACATACACCCCCCACCCCACACACACGCCTTTTCGCGTAAAACTTTTGAAATTTTGAGATTGAAGAAAAAACGAAAGCTATGTCGTAGAAGACTTGATGTTTTCTGTTCGTCTTCCGTCCTATTTAAAAAAATTTTTTTGGAAAATATGAGAGGTTAAGTCTTAATTTCGTATTTATAGCTAAAAGTATTTAAATAAAGAGTATCTGATATCTTATTTAGTTCGTCCCATGTTATTGGTATGTAGTTATTCAAATCATCTAACCACCAATCTATGAGCCTTTCAGCATGGATTTCTATCTCGTTTTCGAAGAAGTATTTAAATTCTTCGTTGGCATAATGGTTATTGCAGTCGTAGGTATAAATAACCTCTGTTCTTCCTTTTCCAATTTTATTAACTGTTCCTTCTAAATTGTCTATAAATTTAGTATGTATGCCTTGCTCTATGTCACTAAATTTTTCTAATGACCAATTTTTGTCTAAAAATCTGATTTCGATTGAGTTATGAAAGTGTTTTTGGAAAGTATCGTTATGCTGTTGTGAAGAATAAGAAAGGATTGCTCTTAGTTCTCGTTGCATTTAACTTCCCAATCATAGTCATATTTTCCATTGCCTGTGATGTCTAACATTATCTTCGATATGCTGTCGTCTAACTCGTCATCATCAAAAATATAGTAATAGAGCCTATGATGAACAAACTCTTCTAATTCGCTTTCTATGTACCTTGCAAAAGCTTCTTTTGCATAATCGTCTTCGCAGTTAAAGGTATATACAAGCTGTCCTTTCGTATTTGATATTCGTTTATAAGAGCCTTTTAGTTCTTTGATAGGATTAACAATATTTTGTTCGCCCAACGAAGAAAATAATATATCCTCTTCGCCTTTCATTCCTTCGTATATGTCTTCAATATCTAATAAATGCCAATCAACGCATTTATCAAAACATTTCTGGAAAATATCGTTATGTTCTTGCGAATAATAGGTAAGAATAATGGTAAGTTCTCGTCGCAAAAATCTTAACCTTCTACGACACCCTTCCATTCTTCGACAGCGAGCTTGGATTTATATTGTTCGTATGTATTGCCAATTCTTGAGTAAAAGTTAGTAGCTTGGCAATATCCTCTATCTTCGCCCTCGCTACCCTCTTCAAGAAAAGTATATCGAACAGCAAATTTATTCGTCTCCTTATCAACAGTAAGAAGCATATCTCCTAAACAATGTTTTTGTATGTAGTTTGTTTGGTCGTCTGCTGTTTCTACGCAAGACAGAGAAAGAGGATTTGGCTTGCTAAAGTTAAATACCAAATTCTTTTTGAAGATTAAGATATTAGTTTCTTCTTTTACGCTGTTATCCGTAATACAGTCATATTCCAAATAGTTCGTGTTAGTTTGCCAAAAATAAAAGACAAGCAAGAGAGCAATTAAGCCACCTATTATTTTCATTTCTTCTTCCTTTCACGATAAGTTTGGTGAGTTAAGCCTTTAACAATGTCTGACTGAAAGTTAAGAGAAGCATATAGATTTTCGAAAGCTTTATAGCCTTTCTTATCATCTTCATAAATTTGCATATCTTCATCTCTCATAAAATTAGCTTGTTCTCTAATCCATTCTTCGTCAATGCTAATCGAGTTTGTATAAAAGCTATTCCACGCATAAGTTATTATTCGACCTTCAATCTTTTTCTCTATTCTCTTAACAGTCTTCTTGAAATCGTCGTCTGCAATGTCAGCCATTTTCATTAGCTTCTTAATATCTTTTTGTTTGTGAGAATAGACTATGTGATAGTCGTCAATGTAGGCATCTTCTTTGCGAAAGACAATTTCATTTCCAACATCTTTAGCATCACCAACAAAGATAGAGTTATGCGTGAAGATACAAGCTTGCATTTTAGTTGCTTTTCGATAATCCCATATATCAGAGTAAGCCAAGCCTATGCAAAGTCTTAAATGTTCGTGTTCAAGCTTTTCAAAGTTTTCGCCAATATAGTAGTGAGTTAGAAGTCTGTCAGCAAAGCTATTTCTTTCTATGTGCTGTCGAAGACGATTTAAGTCGTTAAGTATGTCTATTCGTCTGTAGATGTCTTTTAAGGCTGTTTTGATAGTTCCTGTAGCATTTTCTATCTCACGCTTAATCATTTCGATATAAGCCATTTTGAGCCATACAACATTCTTCCAGCTATGAAAGCTGTCGAAACCTTTAAGAACACTAAAATTCGTTATAGGAGACATCATATTCGCTACCTCTTGTTCTCTTATTCGTAAGATTTCGAGTTGCGCTTGAGTTTCAGCTTCGATATCAAGTTTCGTCGATAGTGCTACCTTGTCATATAGTGATTTTAAGAAGTTCTTGCCACCACGATTAGTTAATATCTCTGCAAGTTCGCGTTTATGTTTTTCGCTACCCACATAATCGACCTTCTCCATTAACTCAACAACAAAGTCAAAGCTTCGTCCTAAATATTTAGGGTTAGGGGCGACACCTCTCCATTTCGCCCATTCTTCGTGTGTTTCTGCTGACCTATTTGCGAGATTAGCTAAAGCCCCAAAGTAAGTGTCGATTTGGTGTTGAGGGGGCTTTCCTTGTGCGTGGTTTTCCTTCGCAAATTTCTTCGCGTGAGTAAGAACGCATTTATCTTTGTCCTTTGCTCTGTTAAAAGCTTTAACAAAGATATCTCTTTGATGTTCGTCAAAATATTTAGACATTGTGTGTAATATTAACGCGAAGTCGTTAGATTTCCACCTTGTTAGGAAATGCTTTCTGTAGGTAGTCCGAGATTTGTATTCATCATTCGCTTGTAAGCTTCTTCTTGAAGTTGTTTGCGATAGTAAGTAGCTTCGATTTGCTCTGGCGAAGTGCCTGTTGCTCGAGCAATTTGTGGGATATCTGCGTTCCCACTATCTAACATTTCTGAAATATAGAAATGTCGAAGTGAGTAAAGAGTTAAGTTTGGTATTTCTAAAGCTTCGAGTGCGTGAGTTAGTTGTTTTCGCCAATCTAAAATTGGTTTTCCTTTTTGTATTTTCCCTCTGTCGAATAAGTGGCAGATTGTGTATGGCGATTTAACTTTGAAATCCTTTTTGAGTTGGATTGCGTTGTCATAGAAAGTCTTAAATTGTGGCAAGGTTGCGCTATCGTAAGATATTCCTTTCATATCGTGTCGTTGTAGTTTGTATAGTCCTTTATCTTTTTTGAAATGCTTGTCTTGGATACAGTTTTTAGGGGTGCTTGGTGGTCTTATTCCACTATTCGCAATCATTCCAAGTTGAAGATGAAATTGATAATACCTATGCCAATCTTCATAGCCTTGTTCTTTCTTTCTCTTGGCTCGTTGCAAGGTGTAATCAAGTAAAGCTTTAACATCATCTTTATTGGCTTCGTATTTAGTTTTCGCTTTCTCGTAGCTTGCTTTTTCATACGAAAGCATAGGAATTAGATTTCTCGTTAATATCTCTCCATTTTCAACAGCCGTGAAAAAAACTTTTCTTAAGCCTACGCGATATTTTTCAAGAGTGGATTTTGCTCGTTTTGGTCTGTTCTTGTTTCGCCAAGTTATAAACCTTTCAAATAGTCTGTCGTCTATGTCATTTATTGGGATTTTTGATTTTCCTATTGAAGATAGAAAAGATTGAAATTCTTTGATGCCTTGTCTGTATGCTGTAAAAGTATTCATTCGCCATACAGACATTTTTTCGTTAGCCAATCTTTTACCAAACTCGATAGCTTCGTAATGGTCGAGGTTGTAATCGCCTTGTTTATATCTTTCTTCGTTAAGCAATGCTTTCTCTCGCCAATCACGCAAACAAGCTTCTGCAATATTCTTAAAAGATGATTGTCTTAATGGTAGTCCTCTTTTTTGTCTTTCTTCGAGTTCGAAGAGCAATCTTCGAGCCTTTTTAATTGCTCTGTCTCTCGCATCACCTTCGCTGACCTTTATCTTGGTGCTTTTGTATTTCCAAGACGATTTTCCGTCTTCCCAAATTCTTAATCTTGCGTGGTAAGTATCGCCCTGTATTAGAAGCTTTATGTCGTTGTCTATGTGTTCGTGCTTTCTCGTCATTTTACACAAGCTTTACACATAGTCGCGCAAGCTCGTCTCTCCAAAATCCCCATAATCCTAACATTTTACACACATTTTACACAAGAAAAAAGAGCTATTTATTTTATTCCGTTTGTAGTAATAATGGGGTGTAGAAAGCTATTTTATGGGGTAGTCGATTTCTTCCCAAAGCGAGTGCGCTACCAGACTGCGCCATACCCCGTCTGCTTTTCAGAGGGTGCGAATATTTTACACACATTTTACACAAGCTTTTTTGAGTGCAAAGTCGAAGT
>Ga0255751_10004690_pt1 | contig 12309 bp, 9 predicted proteins | sample 071ome_20_FD_179951 | JGI IMG/M metagenome (GOLD analysis project Ga0255751, IMG submission 179951) | Coastal salt marsh microbial communities from the Groves Creek Marsh, Skidaway Island, Georgia - 071412BT metaG (version 2) | ecosystem: Environmental > Aquatic > Marine > Intertidal zone > Salt...
AACCAACTTATCGGTAGATGAAAAATAAATAGCTGTTGTAGCTGTTGTTCCATCACTTGAAGTAAAAGGAGCTTGCTGAGAAGCTAACACACTTCTTTTCACCCACCCCGCCCAGGTCCACGTCTTGCGATTACCTGCACTACTTGGAGTACGGCTCATGTAAGCACTGTCTGCCGAGTTAAACCGTACCGAATGTTCAATGTTGTCAACAGTGTCAGCCGGTGGGGGCGTAGGACCACCCCCAGCTGCCGTAGCAGCCACCGGCAAAGAAAATGTCTTCCTCATGCAACATCTCCAACGTTAGCTCCGTACAGCGTTGAACTGACTTTCCACAGCACAACATACGTTGCACCAGAAGTAGCAAGAGTAGGAGCGGAACCACCAACCCAAGTAATAGTTGGCCAAGTAAGAGTGTTAGCACCAGCAGTAACACCAATAGTCATAGACTCCCCAGCTGCAAAGTTAGTAGCAGTAGCAGTACGACTAGCACCAAGAGTCCACAGTTGAATAGGTCCATTAGCGGGATCAAGGTCTACACTGGCACCATCAGTAATGGTGTAGACAGTCTCGGTAATATCACCAAGAGTTTTATTAGTAAGGGTTTGAGCGTCAGTAGTACCTACCAAAGAGCCGGTAGTACCAGTCTGCACAGCAGCAGTACCAAGACCAAGGGTGGTCCGAGATGCAGCAGCATCTGCGTCATCAACCAGAGTTGCACCAAAGGCGCTAACACCAGAAGCAGCGAAGAAGTCGCCTGATGCAGAAGTAGCTGCAGTACCAAGACCAAGGGTTGTACGTTGAGCAGCAGCGTCAGCATCGTCAAGCAATGCTTTACCAGCAGCAGTAACGTCACCACCCATTTCGGTCGTGCTTACAACACCAGCGTCAATTGTCCAGGTAGCACCTGATGCAGATACGGTAATGTCACCTTTGTCGCCGTCAGTCAGTGAGCCAGCTGCTGCAGTCGTATCCTTATCAAGTTTACCAGTAAATGGGTTAAATTTATACGACATAATGTACCTCAGGCTTTAGTAACGCTAACAAGTTTGTTGCTGGCATTGTAACCAAGGGTGAGTACAGCAACGGTAGCACCACTGGCACCACCTTCTTTGTATGTAATTGTTTCGATCTCACCAGCACCGTTACCAGAAGCAACGTAAGTGAGAGCAACGTAGTCATGAGACGGGATGTAAAGACCCGCAATATCTTGTACAAGCATTGTTTTTAAAAAAGAATTAGTTACTAAGTACCCAACTTACGGTGTCTTCATCCCACACGTAATACTCCCCATCTGTTGGATAAGGAACGGGAGCTTCCCATTGACAAGTGTTTTCATTAAGAATCCACGAAGGGTATGTTGCAGGTGGGATAAAACCATCTAACGTTTCGTTGTAGGTATAACCCACACCAGCATAGTTCTTACGGTAGGGTGTGTTATTAGGATGTGTGTTGCCAAAAGTATTGTAGCTAGTACGTTTACAAGTAAGACCAGTTACTTCACCGTAGTGTTGTTCCCAATCAGTTCCTTGTCCTTCATCGTTACCAACAATAACATTGACAACTACATTGTTTTCATCAATAAATGCGTAGTGTGCCATAGTTATGCGTAAGCGAAAGAAACAGTACCAGTACCAGCAGTAACTGCATAAATGTTATAGCCAGTAACACTAGAGCTATCTAAAGTAGAAGTAAGTCCAGCAGAGAAAGTGGCGTTAATCAAGTTAGGTACACGAATAATAACGATACCTGAACCACCAGAAGCGCCACCACGGGTTTGAGAGTTGGGGAAAGTAGAGTTAGTTTTACCTGCTCCACCGCCACCACCACCAGTGTTTACAGTACCAGCACCTGGAGCAACACCCCAGTTAGCTGTACCATCACCACCGCCGCCAGTACCGCCGGAACCATTGTAAGTACCACCACCGCCACCTCTAAAGACAGCAGTACCGGTGATGTTATTAGATAGACCATCTCCACCACTAGAACTTGTTACCGGGTCTTCACCAGCACCACCACCTCCACCACCGGAGTTACCACCAGCAGGATTTGCGCCATCGTGACCTTGGTTAGCCGTACCTGAACCACCAATTTGAGTACCACCACCAGCTCCACCAGCACCACCGCCGGAACCACCAGTGTTACCACTTTGGCTTTGGTATGCTCCACCACCTCCACCAGTAGAGGTAATAGTAGCAAAAATGCTATTACTACCGTTACTACCAGTGTAACCACCAGAACCACCTCCCCCAACTGTTACGTTGTAAGAAGTACCAACAGTAAGACTAAGTGCAGCTTCAGCGGTAGAGTTCTGACCAGAGGTTTGACCAGACACATTAGTCCGGTAACCACCAGCACCTCCACCGCCACCAGAAGGGTCACCATTATCATGACCACCTCCTCCACCTCCTCCAGCAACAACAAGGTATTCAACGCCTACCTTGTCGTTACCAAAGATTCTTGACCAAGTACCACCACTTTTATACCAAGCAGTGGTTACTTCTTCCCAAATGCCTGATTGTTTAATGTAGATTTCGTTGGCTTCAGACCAACTACCTCCACTTTTAATGTGTGTACTAGCCATATCAAGTCACATACCAAATGTCACCGTTGTTGCCGTCACCAGAAGTAGGAAGAGAAGCAGACACATGACGGACACCATAAGCATTACTAGTGCTAGCAATGTCAATCTGTTTGTTATCAGTAGTGGGTTCACTAACAGTGATAGGACTGGTACCAGCGTAACTAGTCTGGTCAACAGCGACACCTTTAACAGCAGCACCATCAGCCAGCTTAGCGCCAGTTACCGCATCATCTGCAATCTCCTTAAGATACCGATTCTCTGCATCATTAGCAATGTAGTTAACCCAGTTCCAAGTAGAACCACTAGTCGTGTACTGAAGACGTACAGCAAGACCAGAATCTCCTACAAATCCAGCAGGCACACCTGTAAGAGGACTAAAGGACTCAATGCCAGTAGCATCAAGTACTTCAATGTAATCCCCATCAGACGGAGACCCAGGAATAGCAGCAACGTTTGCATAAGGCGTAAACGCCACAGCATTAGACGCAGCAGTCAAAGCGGCTGCCGCATCTACTGCCGCTGCATCTGCAGTGGTCTTAGCCGTATTAGCAGTTGAAATAGCAGTAGGAGCTAACGCTGCATTCTCCGTAGCTTCCTGTACCGCATACAGCGTCTGCAAAGTGTTGTTGTTTAGATCTTGTGCACGGATAGCAGAACCTGCAAAGAACGTAGCTTGTGCACTAGATACATCTGTCTCACGGTAAATACGGATCGCTACACCGTTAGCCGGTGCAGCATTAAACGAAACAGTTGTAGCGTTGGCAAGAGAATATGCAGTTGTAGTGACGCCATCAAGGCTTACCTTAATGTCCGTTTCTTCAAGGTATTCAAATGTAAGAGAATAGTTGGTGGTTGAACCATTCCCAGTGTAAGTATTTTCGGGATAGGCCATTCGCTAAGTTGTTGTTGGAATGGGTGGATTATTTGTTAGTAAGTGGGAACGTCGGTGTTTCACCACGCCGTTGTTGAACTTCACCAGCTTTAGTTTCAAATTGACGACGACGAATCTCTTGATAGTTACTGAGCCTAACTTCTGCCATTTTTTTAGCAGTGCGAAGAGCACGATCAAGCTGATTATAGACATCATCCCATAGTTCAGCCCGAACAGGACGACCGCTTTGACGCTGCTCATTAAGAGCCTTACGCCACTCTTTGGCTGTAGTAGATTTCATAATCCGCTGAACTTGTCTCTTGAAGTATTTTTGTCTGCCCATTTCACTAAACAATTCAGACCGTTCTTTGGGGGTGTATTTAATACCCTTACCGTTAGTCTGGAAAGTAGGACGGGAATCAAACTCAATATCAATTAAGAATTGACGTTCAGCCGTAATGCTGTCGGATACCTTCATCGGCATGATAGCGTTCCAACCCCTAGTAAAGAAGTTTTCAGTAAAGCCGATCGGTTCTCCATCAATCCAATCATAAGCGTTAGGAAGTGCGCCTTGGGGATCTACAACATCCAAATACTTGTTACGGTTACGCAGCAGCTGGAAGAACTCTTGATCAAGTTCACGCAGTTGAGGAGCAATGACTTTACCAAGTTCATTACGGAAACCAGATAGAGGTACCAAAGAGCTTGCAAAGTTAGATGCCCAACGATTCATAGCTAAAGGATTACCAGACAGCACGTCGTTCATTGGCTCAAGACCGGCAAGCATAGACTTGTTAGTCAGGTTAGCTGACAACAAGAATCCCATCTTATTCAAACTAGTTTCCAAATCATTGTCTGTGACAGAATCAAAATTATCCATCATGTCAGCAGTCAATGCCAAGAAATCAGCTATAGGTCCAAGACCATCATAGCTGTACCATTTACCGTCCCAACCTTTATAGCTGCGAGGTTGCCAGTTAAGTTGACGACGTACACGTTGACGCTCTTTGTCAAAGTGACCATTACCGTGCAACCGATCGTTCATGAACAACCAAGCAGCACCCATAATGGTTGCAGTGCCAATAGCTTTACGTCCACGAATCTCAGCACGCAAGTTGTTAAAAGCTTCTTCAGTTACAGGAAGACCTTTGCTTTGAAGAATCCGAACTTTGTCATCAGCAGTGAAGCGTTGACCAGGCAATGCCAGTTTATTATAATCCTCCAAAAACAATGAAATTGGACTAAACTTGTTAGTCATTGTAATCATGTTTGCTGACGTTCTTGGGAACATCAGGAAGGGTTTCATAAACTTATTACGCTCAATAAAACCGCTGATAGATTTAACTAAAGGATTATCCAGGTTCAAAGCAATTTCACGACTAGCGTACTCAACTGCTTCATCAGTAATCATCCCAGTCCTGTCAAACATATCGTTGTACAGGTTATCTGAAATACGCTTTAGTTCATCACCAGTTAGTGTTTTACCACTCTTTTGGAATTGATCAAAGGCACGACCACGTGCTTCTGCATTAGCAATAACAGCACGAGTAAAGCCGTCAAGAGCCGTCATGGCATTAGCACCAAACCTTAGAAAAGGATTGTTACCAATGTCTTGCAACGTCTCAGCCATGTGATACAAAGCTAAAGGACCAGACTCACCACCTTTCTCAGCAGCTAAGGCATACTCACGGAGAGTTTCCATCGTCTGTTCGTTTTTAACTACAAGGTCATCACGCATGATGTAACCGACAGAGTTAGGATCAGTCGATGCTTTTTTAAAGACATCACCCATGTGCTTAAATCCCTTCTGGAACGTATCCATAAAGGCAGAGTATTGGTACCAACCACGTTGAAGTGTTTTGGTGTCTCCAAAGGCAGCAGCTCCGGCAGTCACAGAAATAGGTTTTGTGAGCATCAACACAGAGTTACCTAGAGCAGCACGCAAAGGCGTACCAAAACTGGTCAACACAGAGTTATAGATGTTTGCCCAAGCACCCTGAACGATCTGATTAGGGATCTCAGGTTTGTTGTCGAAGAATGCCTTATCAATACGATCCAAACTTTGGCTTGCAAATTCATGCAATTTAGCCAAAGTATTGATGTCACCATCTGTATACTCATAAGCATGGGTAAGCGGTGACAGGAACTCAGGACGTTCTTTAGAAATCGTAGTCATTGACTGCCTAAAGGTTTTAGCACTGTCAACAATTTCAGCAAGACGATCATCGGTAGCATCTTTAGTAGCTTGAGCTGCTGCACGCAATCCTTTAGGATCATTACGCAGACGCTTCCAAGTGTTAAGAAAGTTAAGAGACTGACCCTTTAGATGAGCAGCCAAACCTTTCTCAACCATTAGATACTCAACACGATCAAGGATCTGTTCTTGAGCACGTGCTACAGCATCAGTGCCTTCCATAAGGCGAGCACCTTCAGCCAGGTCAGCAACTTGACCACCCATAGAAGTAGTCATGTAAGCTTGAGCTTTAAGAGTATCCATATTTAGATACTCATCTAGCAGACCTTTGATAGTCTTCATAGTGGCGTTGTAACCAACATCCCCCAGGGCTTGTACTTTTTCACCAAGTTTATTATACTCATCCTTAAACTCATCAAGAGTAGCTTTAAGGAATCCAGAATCCATACGAGGATCCATCATGATTTCAGCCAGACGAGTACCAGCTTCATCAATCTCTTCAAAGGTTACTTTACGTCCGCTAGCAAGTTCTGCACTGTACTTACCAGCTTTTTTGATTTGATCTGCAATCATTTTGACCAAGGTACGCTTAGTCATGTCTGCTGCATTCAAACCGTATTTAATAGCACCTTCAGTTGCAACAGAACCAAGGCGACTATAAGGACCCTCAAGGTTTTTAGTAGCAGCAACTTGGTCAACAGCAGCACCTAGAACACCAGCATTATCTGCAGAACGAATACCAGACTCATCGAGATTAAATACGTCTTCACCGCCAAACACCGGAGTGTCTAGATCGTCATCCATATTCTTGATGTAGGCATTGACAGCACCAAGCTCATCCAAACCTTTTTCACGAGCATTAGCTGAGTTGATGACTGCTTCTTCTGCAGTAGCAGGCTGAACCTTTTCAACATCTTTCCAAGGATCTGCCATCTCATTTTCTGGGATGTACTTACGAACCTTGGCTGCAGATCTAAAAACCTTAGCAGCACCTAGCAGTAAGTCAGCAAACAAACCAAGGCCAATCCCTTCAAGTACGTTCTTAACACGTTTAGTGTTAGAATCATCAGAACTTAAAGTAGCAATGTTATCAGGGATCCACTGCATGTGCTGTGGAAACTTTTCCTTGAGTTGACCAAGAGCGTTGTGGTCTTCGCTAGTACGACTAATGGCGTCAACACCTGCACCGACACCAGCTGCCAATGCAGCTTCACCAGTTAGTTTGACAATAGTCTTTTGTGTGGTACCCAGTTTGGCAGCTTTACTAGCAAACTGAGACCCCTTCATTAGTGCTTGGATACCTCTAGTTGCTGCACCAACACCGATAAAGTTAGGAAGAACAATGGAAGCTAACTCACGTCCACCTTGGACTACCTCATTTTTAAACTCAGGAATCTCAGGAATATCAACTCCTGGGATCATATTAAGAACGTCAGTACCAAAATCAACAAGAGAAGTAGGAGCAGCAAGAGATACTTCAGCAAAGTTACGTGCTGCATCTCCCAAGTCATAACCTGCTTCCCAGGGAAAGCTTTGTTCCTTAGGTTCTTCAGGTTCAGCTTTAGTAGGTTGAGCTGCTTGAGGTGCAGCTTCTGGTTGTTCTTCTTCGGCTGTAGTAGGAAGTTCAGCAAGCCTGGTCTCATCATCTGCTAGCATCTTTTTATGATCAGCAGTAAACGGACTATTGTCTTTTGCTTTTGTATCTTCTTCGTAAAAGTCTTGATACATCATGAACCTCCAAAGTTGCCAGCACGGCGAGTCTGGTCTGCTTGTAATCGTTGCATATTGTTGTTAAAACCAGAAGCTTCAAGCCGTCCAGTCCGAGGATTAATAAATGATTCAGCACGCAACCTACCAATCACTTTAGGTGTTGCACCTTCAGCAATAATTTGAGGAATACGTTTGACAAAATCAGGCACAGCTTCAGGAGCTTGAACACGGAGATCTACAATGTTAAACATGATTTGATTGTAGAGAGCAGTGCCAGGCGATGCATACCTGCTTACCTGATGATCGTATTTAATTTGTGTTTGAGACAACAAACGCATCCAGTTTTTATCAACTTGTTCAGGCGTGTTGTTGTTACCGCGACCACCGCTTACAGTGCCACGATTATTGTGCCCATCACCAGGGTCGGTATGTCCATAGTAGTTTTTAGTGTAACCACCATTAGCAGTACGAGTACCTTCATTTACACCAATCGACACAAAGAAGGGATGATTAGGTGAATTGATAGGACCAAGGACACCTTTAGCAGATTGAGCCGCAGCAAATGTTTGTCTAACAGGCAAATCAATAGTACTGCTAACGCGACGCAATTGATTCTTACTAATAGCACCATTTGCAATACGTGACAATGCAAGCCTTAAATCAGCACTAGCATTTTCAGATTTAGCAGCGAACTCAACTAAAGCAGGTAATTCAGTCATATTAAAAGTATCACGTGCTCGATGGATGACATTTAGTTCAGAAAGTCCTAGTTTTTTAGCAAGATACGAAATGGCAGGGTCCATTCTGAATCCAGGTCTTCCCCATCCTTGAGCAGCTTTAGTAAGGGTTTCACGGTCAAGTAAAGTGGACAAAGACTTTTCGTTGTCTAAAACAGCTTTACCTTCAGTTTGAGCCAACCTATTGATACGTTGCAGCCGTTGGTTTGCTTTGATTGCTGGGTTAAGTCCTACCTTTTCTCGTAAAAAGTTTGAATAACCATTTTCATCAATGTAGTAAATACTACCGCTGTTTTCTCTGCCAGCAAGTACTTCTTTTTCAAGTTCTTGATAAGCAACTAAAGAAGCAGCATTAGGTCTGCTGTTATATTCTTCAGTACCCATCAACTCATTAGTACGTTGTCTATGTAGAGCTGTGACGTGCTCAAGCATTGGTGCAGACATACCGCCAGTAGCACCTGTTTGACCAGGGACTGCTTTAATGCGGTCGTTGTTAGTGATTAGTGCTTTAAGTTGAATGTCAATACTTTTGAATCCATTGATATTTTCACGCAACTCTTTTTGAGCTTGAGCTATTTCAAGAAATTCTTTTTGGATCTCAGGCGGTTCCAACAAAATGTCTGCAGGATCTAGCAAACCAGCTTGTTGCTGTTGCTTATAGATTTGCATCTTATGTTTGACTTGAAGAGCCGATTGACCGTAGTTTGTACGGTGATGATTAAGTTTAGAAAAATCAGGTTCAATATTGTAGTCTTTAGCTACTTTATCTGCAGCATCGTAAACTGCTTCATAATCGCTATCGGTCGGAATCTCAGGCAAAGATCCAATCATCTCATCAAGAGTTTTTTGGAACTGCACTTGACCATTAACCTGGCTTTCTTTGTAAGCACCAGATTCAGCTTTTCTAATTTCAACGTCAATTGCTTTGATTTTAGTAGAGTACATTGGATCTTCCATGTACTTCTTACCGGTGTCAGGGTTGACCTGATCACCAATCAAACCTTCAAGATTAATATATTGACCAGCTACAGCTAGTTCAAGTAGTTGGTTTTGAAGTTGCTTCCAAGCACCTCCATATTGAAGACTAACAACCTTACCGTTACGATCTTGTACAACAGTACGTGAAATAGTGTCTAACAGCTTTTGCAAGGCTCCAGGATCTGAATCAGCAGTTTGCTGGAAAACTTCCATAGCTTCATACCGCTCACGTTCAGAATCACGAAGAGCAATGCGATCTGCATTAACAGTAGCACGGCTTTCGTCTACTTTACGCATAGTGGGAAAAGCGTACTTAGCAATCATTCCCCGGCTAATACCGGAGAACTGCTCTAGATACTGTTCCCGCAGGTATGCACGAATAGCAGATTCTTCGACTTCAGTAGGGTATGATTCATTAATATTAACTTTGTATTGACCGTTAGGGCCAAAAGTAATCTCTCGGTTATCATTACGGCGGGCTTCATCATAAAAGTCACCGTATTTAGAAGCGATGTCTTGAGTAGCCTTGACGCGATAGTAATGACCTTTAAGACCACCAAGCTCAGCTATACGCTTGCTAACACTGTACGGAGCACCGTTACGGTTAGCTGCTACAGCCGCTTTAGAAGTAACACCATCACCTTCTTGAAGAATACGTTCACCTTCATCAAGAATAGCAATTTCATTTTCTTGGGAAGCCAAGTCTTCATAGTATAAAGCATTAGCAGCTGCTTCTTCTTTTTTGTCGTAGATCTGCGCTGCTTGACCTAAGAAACTAGTCAGGGTTTGGGAGAATTCAGAAAGCTGTGCAAGGTCACGGCTGTAGGCATCAGCTTTAGCTTTCATATTAGCAAGGTTACCCTGCTCTAGATTTCTAAGGCTAGAGTCAATAGCACCAAGATTTTCCCGTAGGAAAGGGTTAGGATCAGGAAGTTTAATAGGATCGAAGCCTTGGCGTTCGGTAAACCCCTGAAACTGAATAGGATCAATAGCCATTTTAGTTACATAAAGTCAACAAGGTTACCGCCAGAATAAGTCTTTGATCCGGCAAAGAATGATTGAGTTGCACCAAGCGCAGCACCGCCAATAGACAGCGCCATGTTAGGCCCAGCTCCAGGTTGATACATAGGCTCAGCCATCTCCATCAACGGTCCTTCCATAATTGAACCGTACACTTGATAATCAGCTTGTAAGTGCTGACGGCTGATTTGCTCTAGATTAGCTTCAGATTGACGAGAAGCACTGGCTAAACTTTTAGCTAGAATAGCTTGGTTACGTCCGTATTGACCAAGGGTTTCAACTGCTGCCATGCGTTGTGCACTTTTACCGTAACGTTCGCTAGCTGCTGATCTACCTATTTGTTCATTTAAACTTTTTTGAAAGTTAATGTTGTTAAAGGCAAACTGAGCCATTTGCTCATTGAATCTAATTTGTTCAGATACAAAAGCACGGCTAGCAGCATCAGCATTAAACTCCTGCTGCATCTTGGCAAAGTCAACCTGCCGACCGTATGCACGTTGACGATATTCATTCATCATCTGCGTCTTTCGACGCGACATTGTATTAGAAAACGTTGCCTGTGCTACTTTATCAGCATGTTTTTGCTGGTCACCAAAAGCTCCAGCAATTCCCATGCCAAGTTGAGCAACGCCCAACACGGCTGATACGGGATTTAGTACTACCATAATCGTACAATCTCTATAGAGTAAACATTATCAGGTCCATCCGGGAATACCCGTAGTACCTTAAAACCTAAATACCTCACAAAGTTAATAAGTGATGTATTTTCAATATCAATAGTCGTCCAAAGATAAGGACGGTTTATATGTTCCATTAACGCCTTACCGAACCTAACTGCTGTTCTTGGGTTTTGTTTGACTTTATAAGTCATTTGTACCCAAAAGCTGTTGTCTTCACTGACTCCGTATGCACCATAAAGACTACCATCAGGTCCGTAGAAAAGATAGGAGTCGTCTTCATGGATGTACATAGCTAATGAAAGGACCGGATGTTGTCCAATCCTTTCAAAGTCCTGCAACCCTCTCGGTAGCATTTGACTGGTTAGTTCTAATACGTCATTAATGGTAGCTGGTCTAAAGGTGAAACCACGGGTGGATGCAGTCATTAGCGTCTATAGAAACCAGTGTTATATTTACCTTCCCAATTCAAACTCAACAGACTAACTGGGAACGGAGTATCACCAATGACTTTGAAGGTGAGGTTCTCGTTACGTTGGTAGATAGGGACGGTGTGAATAGCATCAGCAGACATGTTAACGCTATTAAGGTCGTAACTATTAGGAGCAGTAGCCTCAATGGTTTGATCCCATTCAGGTCTACCTGTAATAGTCACTTGATATTTAACAGGACCGCTAAGACCAGTTGAAACCTTAAGTCGATGGATAATAAGATCAGAAGTGAAATCAGATACAGCCGATTGACCTTCAGATTTAGTTACAAAGAACTTAGGAAGTTCAACAGTCATCGTGTAGATGTAACCAATGATCAGATCCCGCCCACGATAGTCTCCATCAATATCCACGTAATAGGCACCTGCAGTCCCCTGTACGGTGGGGTAAAGTACTGCCCCTACCGATTCACTAGAAGCAGCTGCAGCATCCCCTATGTAGCCTCCTAGAGCCATTACAGAGAACGTCTTACCGCTGATGTGTTCGTAAGGAAGGAAGATACGAGTTTTATCGGTGCTAGATGTGTACGTCCGGTACGGGTTAATAGACCAATTATCAAGACAAATGTCAGTCTTTTCACCTGTAGGTAAGGTCAAGAAACCTTCTTCATTTGCTTGCGTTAGGTCGTAAGACTGAACAAATACATTATTACCGTCTTTAACAGTAGCGTAGTAGGTGTTAGCATCAAAGAATTGATCTAATAGTTGACCAGTCAGCTCCCATTTATACCAAGCAGATGCTCTACCTTGACCTTGTTCTAAGAACTTATATTGGTAGATAGTACTAGAACCAGCAGTGCCTAGTGAGACAAGTGAGATAGCAGGTGATGCAATCATAGAAGTGATTGACTCAGGAATCAGTTCTGGTACAATCTTTGTCTGCTCATTCATTGTTGGCGGTCTGTCATCACTAATTTCAGACAGTTCAAACAGGTGAGTGAACAGTGGAGTCTTAGATACAAACGCTAGGCTAGTGCCTAGTGCTACAGCTTCGACTACAGGATCACACTCATAACTTGACAACTCGTTAATCTTAGCCGTCTTCGGACTT
>Ga0255751_10004718_pt1 | contig 12268 bp, 11 predicted proteins | sample 071ome_20_FD_179951 | JGI IMG/M metagenome (GOLD analysis project Ga0255751, IMG submission 179951) | Coastal salt marsh microbial communities from the Groves Creek Marsh, Skidaway Island, Georgia - 071412BT metaG (version 2) | ecosystem: Environmental > Aquatic > Marine > Intertidal zone >...
GTAATTTAGCATAGCAGAGTGCCAAAAACAAGCCCCCTTGTGCCAGTTTTTGATACGGATTTCCGATCAGTCAGTTAAGTAAAATTAATGCACCCTGTATGCTGACACTTCCAACAGCAGTGACATTGACTGCGCCACCAGCATTAATGCTTGCCTCTCCGCCAGCATCAATAGAAGCAGTTCCCCCTGCCGCCATAGTTGCATCACCACCAGCAGTTGCGCTAAATGCTGCTCCAGCAGTATCTGCAATAGATGCACCTGCTTTCCTATTAATAAATCCAGCAGCATCGTAATCTTGACCACCAACAACAGTTTTTACCGTGTATGCACTTGCTCTATCCTTAATCAAAGGTGGTGCAGCTGGTCCTCCAGCAACAATGTTTTGTTGTACACCACCAACCCAAATTTTATAGTCTCCAAGAATCTTGTGGTTAACATGACCTGGCGAAATAATATTTACCGATGCTCTGGGATCATATTGAACTTTACTATCTTCAGAGACAATTGACATTTTTTGCCCCAAGATCAATTCTTCAAAACTAGCAGCATTTGTCTCTATACTACCAGCATTGACAGTAAATGTGCCACTACCATCTTGTCCAGCCATGATAGTTACACCCGTGTTTCCAATAATGGAGATTTCTTCATCGGCAATAAGAGTAATCTTCTGTGCTTTGATAGTTCTTTCGGAACCTCGTGCTTCTTCGACAACATCTCCAAAAGCAATAATGTTTAATGCTTGTCCTTCTGGATCTAGTCCTTCGTTGTACTGAATGTCACTTCTTTCTTTGTGAACCTGCTGCTGACCATATGTACTAATATGCAACTGTCCACTTTTAGGACCAATTTCTGGATCATGAATACCTGTATTAAATTTAAGAATTCCTTGATCCGTTATCGTTAAACTACCAGAAGTTGGTCCATCAATTTTAAGACATGATGTATTTCCATCAGGAGTCTTTCTTTCATAGATATGAGAACCACCAAAGGCACTCTTGTGAATGTGGTGAAATTGCAGTGTATCCGCAAGTTCCTGTATCTCATCCTCAGTTAGAGGTTGAAATATATTTTCTGGATATTGCTGTGCAGGATATTTTTTGTTTGACATTACGGACAATCAACGTAGCGACCAGTGCCAATCTTAGTGGCACCAACTTCTGTTAAGGAATTAGTATCTAGACATACCAAAGAAGGAAGTAGTTTTGCGCCATATCCTCCACCACCAATTACTTCAATTTTAGGGAATTTCTCGAAAGTTAATTGTCTATTCAAAATTCTAGCACCAATGACAAATCCATCATCATTGATAACTGCTTCTGCTATGCCAAGTTCACCATTAATGTATATGTCAGGCATAGAAGTATACCCAGATCCTGGTCGTACAACAGTAAACGTATCAATAATGCATCTCTTATCTCCATCAGAAGCAAGATTCTTCTTATACCCAAAACCAGGAGATTTGATGCGTACCTCTGTTACATAACCATTATCGTCAAGGAGTGCAGTAGCAGTTGCTCCAAATCCTTCACCACCAATAAACACGAACGGTGGTTCTTCATATGGACTACCAGGATTATCGATAGGAATTTCAATAATTCCGCCGTTATCGTCTGTAATAGGATCGCCTGCAATAGGGTCTTGGAATCCTTGATATACTGTGTCTAGAGAATCCCCTTCACCTAAATCATAATCTTCAATGTCTGAGTCTTCAGAGTCTACAACAGTGACTGTAGCAGAAGCAGAAGTACCATTAACAGTAAACGTCATTAGTTCATGCTCTTCAATCTCAGCATCTTCTTCGATGCCAATTACCACTTTAGCAGTATCGTTCTCAATAACAAAACTTCCTGTTAACTTATTACCAACAATATCTTCATTGGTAATATCACCACTTAAAGTATAGTATAGAATACTTCCATTCTCAATGTTTGTAGTCTCGATTGTATAAGTTACAAAGTCTCCCTCAGTAACAAAGTATTTGTCTGGTAAGACACTATATGTTGCAAATGTAGTGTCACCACCATCGCCATCACCATCATCACCGCCGTCATCAGGGACATCTGTCTCATCTGGTGGGAACACATCATCAATTCCAGTAAATGGATCTGTTGGAGATGGTGTATATGGATTACTTGGTTCTTTTAAATTCTTTTCTACAATAGTAATTTTTGCTATATTCTTAATGAACTTTGTAAGAATCTCGGTGCCATTTGTTGGTGTATTCTTTTTGAATGAGATATAAAAGTCTTCAGCAAGTTCTTTCTCGTTATCAAATAAAGTTTGAACTTCTATACTCTTCTCAGTTTCATTAGGAGCAAAACCCAAGATTCCATCAACTGCAATATAATCATATCCTTCACTTGCCGTTCCTTTTTCCAATGTTGTGTATTTGAGAGAAGATGCTTCTTCAATATATCCAGTTCTGGTAACAACAACAGTTACTGACTCACCTTCAGTTACAGTATAATCTGGTACGTTGTATATAATTTTTGGTTTTTCTGGTTCCGATCCACTGCCACCTTCTGATGGAATACCACCCGTAAATCCTACTGTGGTAAGAGACAATGCATTGCCATCGTATGCCTCTGCACATGTGTATTGAGTGTAATCTGGACTGGTTGCTGGGAAAAGATCATCAAGTTCTTTTAGTAGATCATCAAGGAAATCTTTATCGTCTTTTTTCTTATCTTTGCTGCCATCAGTACATATTCTCTTGTACTTAGCACAATCCAGATTAGGACCAGAACAAGTAATGCCAAGGAGTGTTAAAACTCTGTTAATTGCTCCACCAATCATGTCAAGTGGACTTGCAATTGCTCCAAGGATATCTTGTAGTGGTCCAAGAACACTGTTAAGTAGTTGCTCTAACAATTCATTAATCTTAGACAAAATCGCATTGACAAGAGCATCAACTTGACAAATAACTGCACGATAAATTTGATCGATATAACTGAAAAGTAAATTGGTTAACCACTTTTCCAATCTTTTTCCAAGATCTGCCATGGTACAACCAACTTCTTTAAGCAAGTCGTTAAACCACTTGGTTACTGGTGTAAGTATATTGCCTTTATCGCTTGGGTATAACAAAGCATGGATTAAATCCTTAACTCCTGCTTTAATTTTTTGGATAATAAATCCCTTGATATTGGCAACGAACTCTCTCACCAGTCTCATCATTTTATTTACATATCTTCTACCAGTAGCAATACCGCTGTATAGTTTGCCCGTTGCTTGGTTAACAAGATATGTCCCAATATTTCCATTATTGTTTTGAATTTCAAAAAGAAATTCACTCAAAATAATAGTAGCAGATGCTTTAAAATCTTTACCTCCACATTTGTCTGCTACTTCCTGACACCACTCTTCTGAAGCAGGATTACCTTTTTTGGTAGGTGCTATAGTTCTAGGAATTGTTGGTACTCTATCTCCCTTAGAATTTCTTGTTCCATCGGGAAGACCACCAGTGCTAGTATTTGCTGGTCCTTCACCACCTTTTGGATTTTCTGGTGCTGGTTGACCATCTGTTGCAGGGTTTACCTGACTCGAAATAGCAGTAGTGAAAGGTCTGTTATCTGGTCTTTCGTTGTTAACAACTGTAGTTGCGCCAGGAGTATGTCCTACAGATCCAATGATAATCGGTTTCTTTTTATTTCCATCTAAGAAAAAACCAATTACCTTGCATCCCTTCTCAATAGCAGGAGAAGCACCACCTCTATTACCTGGCATAAATGGAGTTGTAACAGGCATCATTACATGAGCCCACTCCAATTGTTGGTGGGGGAGCACCGTAGCATCTTGTGTATGATGCCCGATGATTCTTACCTTAAAACGGTAACCACCTTTATCTTCTGGATAATCTTTAGTAGTTGCTTCTACCTGTCCAATCCACCAATAGAAACCATCGTCTCCAATTTTTTGGATTGGTAGTAGTTGGGACAGACTCTGATCCATATCAATCAATCATCGTATACTAAGCACTCTGGGGCACTTGGATTGTTGTCGCAGTATAGTTCCAGAGATGTGGGATCGTGATGATCTTCTGGATGACGCTCGGCATACGCTTCGAGATCAGCCAATTCTTGTTCTGTATGTCTGCGAGCTTGAGGAGAAGTCTGTGGGTTATCCAGAATCTCCCTATCCTTTTGAATGTGTGCTTCAATGTTTTCCATAGTAGTTACCTCCATGTATTATTTAGAACCATGCGTGGATGCTTTACCATCCATACCATAAGAGTCACGCATTAGTTTCATCGTAGTTGAGTATACTCCATTTTGTGCAGCGTTTCTATTATATGTGTGAGTTACCTCAAAAATCAAGTATCTACCACTAGATTCAATGTCCCAAGGTTCTTTTTGTTTTTCCACAAAAGATTGTTTATTCTGTAGTCTAATATCAACCTTATCACCAGCACAAACTTGTGCATTCCCAGAAACAAGAACCACACAAGTTTGATTTTTCAACAATTCATATCTAGCATTGCCTTGAGATGCAAACTGTTTTTTCCAGTCAGCATATTCAGTTGGGTTTGGAGACCCATCTTTAGGTTCTGGTGATGCTGGGTCTGGACCAGTAAACCAAGATTCATGATCAACAATTTGTGAAATGAATCTAGTTGGTTTTCCAGAAAGTTCCAGTTGTGCTTCTGGAATTATATCTTGATTTCCAAGTCGTGCCATCCTATCGTAAGAGTCTTTAATTTTATATTCATATTCACTATATTCTCCAGTAGACCAGTCATAATAAACAATCGTAGCAGCAAGTTTTCCTTTCCTCATGTCTTTCATGAGGTTAACTTCTCCATTGAAGAAAGACTCTCTAATCAAAAATTTCTCGTCATCATAATCATTTTGATTTGCAACCTTTTCTACATAAGGTCCCCATGGTGGCAAGAAAGCAAACTCTGATGCTAACTCAGATCCTTCTTTTGCACACAAGGAATCGACTGCAAAGAAATTATACCCTCTTCTAGTTTCCCAGAAGAAAAATCCAGCACTACCTTTCAATTTGTTTTTATTAGTTCCTGTGAGATCTTTGTTTTCAGACTGCGTACTTGGTACAATATTAGATTTTTCAGGAACAGATTCAAAAGCAAGATCTGAACAAATGTCAAATGGTCTTGCTCTCATACCAGTAAATTTGGTAGAGAATTTTGGTTTCTCTCTAAAAAATGTTTTCTGTGTTTGGATATCATTTCTCAACATCCTTTCAATGATGTCAGAAGGATTTCCTTTAAGTTCACGATCTATTCTAGTGTACTCATTAACCAATGCTTCTTCAGAAATCATTGCAAGTACATATGACTGCAAATTGTTTTTTACAACTCTATTGGCAATATTCCAAATCTTCAATCTATAAACAACACTTTCTTCGAAGACAGAAGATACATCAAATTCTACTATTTCACCACCAGAAATAGGAAGTGTGTTAATTAATCCAGCGGAATCTACGATTGTTGCAGTCGCGGAAACATATGGCAAAGAGATATTTTCAATATATTCAAATTTCGACACAAGAGCTTTGATGTCAACAGGTTTCCCCCCGTTAAGTGGATATAACTTAACGGTATTGAATTTAAAATCGGTACTATTATTAAACATATCAGCTCATCAATCTCAAATAACTCTTGGACCAAATATCAGAACCTTGACTATCTGCACTTCCTCCAAGTTGAGCAACGTCTACAGATCTAGCAGGACTTTCACCACCTTGTGGTGTCATAACTGGCACTGGAACTATAGTTGGATTTGCAGAAGCAGTAGCGGTAAATAAAGATGTGCTATCAGATAAACTCGCTACCTTAGAATCAATAAGTTGAGGAGTAGTTATTGGAGTAGCAGCGTTGTAGTCTAATGGCAAGAATGCTTGATCATCTTTCTTCGTGGGTGGAGGGGTTGGCTTAGTTCCTGGTGCTGCCTGTCTTCGAGTTGGTTGAATATTTTCCTTTAGCATAAATCCAATTGGATCCACTGCTCCAGACATTTTATTAATATCACTATATCGTTCAAGGTGAAGGTGTGTGTAATTTTGACCTTGTGGTCCTGGATAGAAAACCAGTTTTCCAATTTCATCACCCTCCTTAACTTTATCACCTGGTTTTAATCCACCAGTAGGTGATAGGTGACCGTAGACATATCCAGATCCATCTTCATGTCTAATTTTAACAGCACCACCTGCTTTTCCATATCCAGTGCCATATGCTTCCATAACTGTACCATCTTGAATTGCCATAACTGGCGATCCTTCATCCATACCAAGATCCGCTCCCATATGAGTGTAACTACCACGGTTTTCACCAAAATTTGACGGTGCTCTATTTCCAAGTTGTCTATGCATGGTAGTTGTTGGTGGCGCTTGATTCTTTCTCCAAGGGAGAACTCTAGACATAACTCTATTCTTAGCACTTGTGCTCATATCGACATCATTCCAGTCCTGTCCCGCAAATGTATCTCGTGGACTTCCAGATGCATTTGGATCACGGAATGGATTGAACTTGCTAAGATCAAAGAAATCCATCATACCTTTAGCAAATTTTTCCCATCCATTTTGCTTATCATAATATTCAGATAGTCCTGCTGCTTGCAATTTACTATATTCAGATTTGTTGCGTTTTTGCGAATCTAGTATACCATCACCAAACATTGCAAAAGTTTTTCTGTCTAATGGGATAACTGCTTCTCTAGTTCCAGTTCTAGCATGTTTACCGTCGTTAACCATAACGAGTTGGTTATCCTGTGTTGGGATACCACCTCTTTCCATTGCTTGTACATCTCTCGCCATGAGAGCAGCGTCAAGACCAAAAGATGCAGCAGTTCCAACACCAGGAACTGTAGATGCTGCTCCAGATGCTAATTCTAATCCAGCACCAAGCAAGTCACCTTCCATTGCTCTTTGAGCAGCGAAAATTGCAGCAAGACCCAATCCAACAACTGGAATCTTCTTACCAAGCATCTTGAGACCGCCTTTTGCAAGTCCCTTTCCAACTGTTTTTACACCCAATTTAGATGCTTGCTTAGATCCTAGTTTACCTAAGACTCCTGCAGCACGACCACTCTTAAGACCTTTTAGTGCCTTATTAGCTCTCATTCCTGCCAATCTTCTTCTAGCGCCTGGCATTCTCTTGCCACCAACGCCTCTTCTCATGTATCGACCACCCATGAGATCTAATCCAGATCCTAAAAGGTTGGCACCAGCACCTAATAATCCACCACCAAGTCCACCAAAAAGTCCACCCAGTCCTTTGGATGCATTAAGTTTTCTATAAGCAAGACCTCGTGTTTCTGTGTCTATATCGCCAATTCTTGCCTTTTCAGCATCAGATTTAGCTCTTGCTGCTAATTTTTCTGCCTGATCTTGCTGATTTGCCGCAATTTGCTGCTGAGAGTCTGTTTGCGCTTCCGTAGCGGCAACCAGTCTCATTGTTACCATTGTTAGGCGATCGATTGCCTGAACAATTTCACCAGATCCACCACCTCCTCCAATATCAGAGAATGTGTCTAGTTGACCACCTACATCAGGTCTTCTAGCAAGTGCAGAAGTTGGTAAACTTAACCCATCATCACGTATTACTTCGGAACTGATTGGGCTAACATCAACTGTGGCATTAGATGCCATAAAATTATCATCATTTAGTCTCTTTCCACGGAAAGGACCAACGTTGGTCATGGAACCACCCACGACATCTGGATTTATTGCTTCATCTCTAGAAATTCTGTTTCCAGAATAAGCAGATCCCCTTAACGCTGCTGCTAAAGCGCCACCTGCTGCTCTTTTAGCTAAGGCTCCCCCTTTTTTACCTAAAGGAAGTGCAGTTTTAGGTCTTACTATTGGAGTTTCGCTATAACTATAGTCAAAACCACCACGGAATCTAGATGCCTGAGTTCCTGTCGGATCAATTCCTTTTGTTGGTGTTTTTGCAAATCTACCTCTAGTTCTTGCAAGTCTGTCACCACCAAAACTAGAACCTAATGCTCTTTGAAAGAAATAACCTCTTCCTACACCCGCTTCATCTAGAGATGTTCCTTCTGCCTCCGCTTTAGCTTCAGCATACCTACGTTCCTTTGCAGCAAGATCCGAGGATTTTTTAATCCTTCTTCCAATACCCTTAGCGATATCGCTAAGGATACTAGATTCTCCTCGTGCATCTTGATATGATAGGTATCCGTGTGCCATTATTGTCGTTTAGCAGCTGCTTCTTGTTCTTTCTTAAGTTTGTCAAGATATTGAAGCAACAGACTTGTATAAACCTGCCGCTCCCATGGCATCATATTCTCAATTTCACTCAAGCTATATTTATGGTGCTGCATGAGAGCGAAGTTAGTTTTATAGTACCCCTCCAGTGTATTATGGAAGAGTGCTATCCGAAAAAACTTGCTAGACCAGTAATGACATATTCAGATGGAACTCCAGTATTTGGGTTTTGAACCGTAAACTTGTGTTCTAATCTTGGACTCTCTTCAAAGAATTTTTGAACTAGTTCAAATTGCTTATTTGTTAATCCTTCAATAAATTCAATAAATTCTTTTTTGGATGTCGTAGAACTGTCATATACGTCTTCGCCATCAAAAATCTGATCGATGCAATTTGCAATAATATCAACAACTTCCTCAGTATCAGGAGATTTACCGATAATCGATCCAGTAATAAATTCTGACCAAGATGGATATTTCATGATTATTCCCATAGTGTCAGTTAACATAATTTTGGGATCAGATGACTCTGGTCGGAAAACTTCAACTTCTGTAAGATTCAGTCTATATGTTACTTTTGTCTCATTGTCATCTTTACAGATAACTTGCATATCTACAATTTCGCCAACAGAAACTGCACGAATCTGAAGGAAAATATATTCCAAATCGAAGAAAGGAAGATCTTCGATTTTGATACGCGATTGAATACAGTTTTTTAGTAATTGCTTTACAGCATCTTCAATCGCTTTTTCGTCATTTGCCTCCATTGCCAAAAGAAGCAATTTTTCTTCTTTTACGACAAATGGGCGATATTTAATTTTTTTGCCATTAGATGGAATTTCCAACTCATAAGTTGGAAGAGCAACCTGTGGTAATGCCATTATGTTTAGACCAGATCATATGTATATTTAGCGCGACTTTTAGAACCAAAAATTAGCGGAAAAAATTTTCCCAGTTTTATGGAATCGAAAAGTTGATTTTGTTATGCAATATCAGATAAAACTCGATTGCCTTCGCCACCACCAGTTGTTCCACTGTATGGTCTGTATAAATCTAAAAGACCAGTCTGTTTCTGTGCGAGTTTAAGTTCCTCATCAGTAATACCAGAAACAACCTGATACTTCATTCTTTCTAGTTGTTCTTCAGTGTAAGCAGCGTTAACATCACCCTTCACTGCAGTAATATCTTTATTAATAGTATAGTGTCTATTGTATGATAATTGTACTGTTAGTTGAGTAATTTGACTTGCACCAAATTGCAATGGAACAGCATCAATTGCATATGGGTATACATTTTCCAAAACATATGTTATTGGATCTCTCTGCACTGGACTGTTGGGACCAGTTTCTGTTTTTTGAATCAACATAGTAGCATTATAACTATCTTTGTATGAAAGTCTAATAGGTCTCTGTTCTTTGTTACTGCCAACGGAAGTACCAGGAGATTCATTAAAGATGGCATCATGCCAACCGTTAAAGAATTTCAAAAGATTTAAGTTTGCATCCAGAGCAAATCCCAACTGAACTTCAGTGAAGACCCTAGCAACTGGATATTTAATTTGACCCATACCTTGATACATTCCAGTATGAGATCCCTCTAAGGTATTGATGTTAGGAAGTTGTGCTTCTTGGCAATAAAATTCTAATAATTTATTGAGATCATCGTCAGCTCCAATTCCTGTTTTAGGAACGATGGAAACTATAAAGTTATTACTGAATGACATGCCTCCACGGCGAGTCATGTCAGAAAGAAAACGATTGATAGACACACTAAATACCTATGTTGGTCCAACTATATTTATGGCGTACTCTGGATTCTACAAACCTAGAAATCCTCAGAAGTACCGTGGCAACCCATTGAACATCGTTTATAGATCGTTATGGGAACGAAAGTTCATGGTGTTCTGTGACAATAATCCAAGCATTATACAATGGGGAAGCGAAGAGGTAATTATTCCTTATCGTGCTCCTGATGGCAAAGTGAGACGTTACTTTCCAGACTTTTACATTAAAGTAAAAGAAAAGAGTGGTAAGTTAACAAAATATATTATTGAAATCAAACCCAAAAAACAAACACAACCACCGAATGACAAAAATAAAAAGACTGCCGCATATCGTAATGCTGCTCTGACATACGCAAAGAACCAATCAAAGTGGTCCGCTGCGCGTGAGTATTGTGAAGACAGGCAGATGAACTTCTTAATACTCACCGAAGATCACTTAGGAGTCTAACAATGGCAACAGGATTCGCCTCAATCCAGCGCAATGCTGTAAACAAAGATCCAGGATATAAAACACTCTTTGAAAGAGTAAGTGCTGCTACTAAAGGAGAAAAGAAATCTCTCAGTTGGTATAGATCAGCAGTAAAAGCAGAAGCAAGCAGATACAAAAAGAACTTTTCAAAATATATCAAAGACGAAAAGAAAGATAGTGCTGGTGCTACAAAAGAACAAGACTTGAATCAACTGCGTAAGTATACTGTAGCAGGTAAGTTATTCATGTTCGAGTACAAGGCAAAAATGAGATGGTTGCCTTACTATGACAGATTTCCTCTAGTATATGTTTTAAAATCAAATCGCAATGAGTTTTGGGGTGTTAACTTACACTACCTCTCACCAAAGAAGAGAATTATTGCAACAAAGAAACTCCTGCAAGGAAGAATTGACTTTCCTAAGGCATGTTTCCATAAATATCTACACGCTCATGTTAATGATGGATTATATATTGATCTTGCTTCTGTGGAATGGGACACTGCTATCCTAATTCCAACGGAAGATTTTGTCAAAGATCTCAATGGTATAGTTTTCCCCGTTGATAAACAACTTGTTTGGGAAGATGTTGATGAAACTTATTATGACAAAATTAAAGGACAGAGGAGTTTAAAGGCATCCAAGGAGATCATTAAATAATGCCAGAGCCAACTAACACAAATTTTGATACTGGTTCAACAACTGTAGATCCAGATACCAATCAGGTATACCAACTTGTTGGAGGAAATAACAACAAGTCATGGGTGTTGCAGCCAGCGACAACTCCTCAGAATGCCAAAAAAAGAAGTTCATTCGTGCCATGGGTTCAGGCAGCTCCATCAACTCAGGGTGGATTAGACGAGCAAGGTACACCAATACCACTAAAAGCTACTACATTTCCAGTAGTCAATCCAGATTCTTCTCTGAGGTATCCAATGGATGCCATCTATGCAGATTCTGACTACGTTACTTTTTCTTTTTATGAATACCAACCACCGTATAGAAGACAAGGTGGCGATACTGGTGTTTTTGGATTCAAAGCAAATTATAATCAAGCAGACAAGTATACAACTACAGTAGGAAGAACTGTTGTAATGTATATGCCAGAAGATGTTTCATCTGGTTTTAAGGCAAACTGGGGTGGTAAAGCAGTTAGTTCGTTAACTAGAGATACATTAGCTAGTGCTGGTGGAGCTACTGTACTGGATAAAATTAAAGGTGCAGGAGAAACACTAAAAGGTGTTGGTGACAGACTTCCAATTAATGCTGCAACAGCAGCTATAAAAACATTTGTGGGTAGGTTTACGGGTGATACTTTAACCCAAGATGATCTTCTTGGTTCTGTTGGTGGAGTAATCTTCAATCCCAATGTCGAACTGCTATTTGGTGGTCATGATTTAAGGAATTTTACCCTAAGATTTAAACTATTCCCAAGAGATAGTGTAGAAGCAGGAACATGTGACAAAATTGTTAGAGAATTCAGAAGACAAATGCTTCCCACAACAACAGTGACTCAAGTATTTAATTTTGGAGCGCAGGAAGCGGGGCTAAGAGGAACTACAGAAGGTTTTATTAAAGTTCCAAACGTATGTAAGGTAACTTTCATGAAAGGTGGAGAGGTCCACCCATTCTTACCACAATATAAGATATGTGCTATCACTGGTGTGGATGTTAACTACACGCCAGACGGATCTTACGCTACATATTATGATGGAAGACCAGTTGCAACAGAACTAGTTCTTAACTTCCAAGAAATGAAACTTGTCTTTGGTAATGAACTTCCACAAGAAGGAGCATCACTATAATGTTTTTCAACATCGTACCAAACATCTCG
>Ga0255751_10004739_pt1 | contig 12238 bp, 13 predicted proteins | sample 071ome_20_FD_179951 | JGI IMG/M metagenome (GOLD analysis project Ga0255751, IMG submission 179951) | Coastal salt marsh microbial communities from the Groves Creek Marsh, Skidaway Island, Georgia - 071412BT metaG (version 2) | ecosystem: Environmental > Aquatic > Marine > Intertidal zone >...
GCAAAACATAAAGAATGTTCTGCTCTATTGTAGCACAGATTACGCTCCGGGTGAACCGAATACTGCGCGTGGGTCAGAATAGCCGAAGCTATAACGCTCACGAGCTTTAAAGCGCATGTTGCCTGTGTCGAAATCCGCTTCCATGTTTGTGCGCATTGGTGAACGCTCAAAATGCTTGAAGCCGTTAGGTGCGTCAGTCTTAATGAAGAACGCATCTGGGTCGGTCAAGAAGTGGTTAACAGTGTAACCCTCTGGAAGCATACCCATGTTACGGATTGCGTTGATATCATTGTCTGCCGTGCCGACACGTAGAGTTGATTCCAACAAACGATCTGCAACGAATTGCAATTGTGGTGGAATAATCATTTTAGTGCCGCGCAGAGCAATGATCATGTTGCGTTCGTCAACGAATGTTGAGATGTCAATAAGAGCATTCTCAAGTGATGTTTCGTTGAGGTCCGCAGCAGTTGACGGTTCATTGCGGAATGTGCCGCCGCCAGCCAATGGGTGGTCGGTTGCACAAAGCTCTTTACCGTCACCGCCTGTGAAGCTTGAATTGAACGCATTGTTCAATGTAGCTGCGGCTTTGACCTGCTTTGTGTGCGCCATCGAACGAGCCAACGCTCTTGTATAACGTGCGCCAAGGCGGTCATACAAGTTGTCTTCGACAGCTTCTTCGGTTAGTGCGAATGCAAGCGCAACTGTTTCGTGTGTATAACGAGCAGTATATGCTTCATTTGCATTGTCAAACTGGACACCAGATCCTTCGTTTTTAGTCGGAGCATTTCCGAATCCGACCAGCATAACCTCTTCTTCGAATGCACGGTCAGAAGATTCCGTGTCGTAGATTTCCGCATGCTGATTTTCATAGCGGTCATACTCAATACCGAACAAAGCATTAAGGCCCGGCTCTAGTTCTTTAACGAGTTGTGAACGTGAAATTGCCATGAGTCACTCCTCTCCTTACGCCAGACCTGCAGTGCCAGCACTGAACAGGTGGTTGTTAATTTTGACAATCACGTTAGTGTTTGCCGACGAAACATCGCTGTTCTCAGGATCTTGAGAAATATCAATGGCTTTCAACGGCAATGTTGCTGTTGTTGCGCCAGTTGTTACGTCCAATTCCATGCGAGAACCACCAGAAGTGGTGTCACCTACAGGTGAATTGTCAACGATGTCGAAATTACCCGCAAGATCAGCTACAGGGAATGCAGCGTCTGCTTGAACTTCGAATGTTGCATTTGGATCATCAATTACGTCTGCAATGATGTCCGCTGCAGCCACACTACCGGGATAGTAGTTTGACCAAGTTGGTTTGCCTGTCGTCGGGTCTGTATAGTTACAGCCATTAAACACGCCAAGAATCAGCCCTGAACCACCAGCAGCAACACGCTCAATGCCACCACCAGTTACCATTGAAACTAGGTCGCCTTGGTAAATAGCAGTCGCGTAGCCTGAAGCAATGCGATAACGGTTCTGTTGTTGAGAACTAATACTTGTACGTGACGGACGAAGGCCAAAAGGTGCGTCTATATTCGCCATCCTTATTCTCCATCAGGTTTAGGTCGTGAGCCGAAACTCACAGTTGTTTTGCGTTGCGGTGCCAATTTAGGCATCGCGGGGTTATTTTCGCGCATCCAATCACGATCAACAGCTTCCATTTGGTTATTAGTAACCCCTTGGTAGTGCTGATTGCGTTGTTCTGCCAACTCGACGGGGATTCGAGCAAGTACTAGACCGCCAACACCAATGATGCCTGCGTTTCGCCCCTCGTCAACAACTGGACCTGCATAATCTGGATATTCCTCTGCACGAACGAGATCATATCCTTCTTGCCGCCGCTTATGGACGTTAGTTTTGTCGTCAAATTCCATCACAGATTCACGAATCCAGCGATGTTTGTACCCCAAAGGGGGTTCCGGTGCTTCCAAGGCCGTGCCGGGTCTCCAAACTCTGCGCTCTTGGCGCTCCCGCGTTTGTGTTTCGCGTGAAGTACGGTCAGCCATGTTAGTCTCTCCGATTTTCAAGTTTAGCTACTTGAGCAGCGTATTTATCCAAGGGAACACCTAATCTTTTAGCCAAGCGCACTTGACCAGCATTAAGCTCCACTTGCTTTTTCCGTCCGCTTTTTAAGGAACGATTTCCGCTCCCTGCAGGTGTGACAGACTGGACGCTTTTCTTGTCACCCTGAAACTTATGAGGCATTTCTTTGCGCATACGCTTATCAATCTCCGCATAATATTCGTCTGAAGTCGGATCATAACCCTCTTCCGCAACGAGCGTTTCGTGAATAGCACGAGCCGCACTTTGCATAATTTTATCTTCTTGAAACCATTTGTTCTTTTTTAACCAATTAGCCAATTTAGGATCTTGTTGCTGTGGTTGCGGCCTTGGCTGCTGTTGTTGTCTCATTTGTGCTTGCGCTTGTGCTTGCGCTTGCTGTGCTGCAGCTTGAGATCTTTGCTTTTGAACGCGAATGCGTTCTTTTTCAATAGCAATTTGAGAAATTGCCTGTTGAGCATCTGCTACTTTATCATAATCCCCAGCTTCATATGCTTCTGCTAAAGCACGTTTTGCTTGAGCCTCTTGAGAAGAAATACGGCCCTCATATTCAGACATATAACCAGTGTTAACAGTCGATAAACGATTTTTATATTCTTCATTTTGCGCTTGAACCTGCTGAATGTACTGAACTGCGGCTGCAGCTTCTTCTTCTGCCTGTCTGCGTTGCGCAGTTAATTTTCGAATACGGCGCTGAACATTTTCACTATATTCGTCTAGTTCTTCATCATCGTCGTAATCATCACGAACATTTGTTCGGGTTTCTTTAACCTCATCGGTAACGTCTACAGCATTACCAATATACGCTTCAGAACCAGAAAACTCATCAGAGTCATCATCAAACTCTACAGATGTTGTTTCTTCAAATTCTTGATCTTCAGCTTCAGCCTGCATGAAACCTGTCTCCTTTGTTTGCACTATACATATGAAATGTCTTTCGGGTCAAGGATCGTGGCTATAATATTATCGTCATTTATAATACGAACCTCAAGTCCTTCCACTTTAAACCTATTTCCAGCATAACGTCCTATAAGAACCCAATCTTTTTCAGAACACCACGGTCCTGTTGGGAATTTTTGGGAGTCTTGGTATGCGTCTGGCCCTAGTTTAACAACATACGCCGCGACTGTGGCAAACGCCTCACGATCACGAACCGCGTCTGGAACATATACACCGCCCTTAGTTTTTTCACTTGGATAATATGGTATAATAAGCATTCTATACCCAGTAGGCTGCGGTAATCGCTCTAATGCCGAAGTTTCCATTTGCGATGGGTCATTTTCATTTTTGCTTTCAGGTGCATCTTTTCCAAAAGCTGTTTTTACAGGCTTTGGAAGATCTTCCATACCTGCTGGTTTATTTGCTTTTCGTGCCACATGCTCTGGCACGTATAGTTTTTTAGTCATCTGCATACTCAATAGATTTCATTGCTGATCGGATTTCATCTTCCATGAACGTCAAGCCTTTAATTTGCCCAACGGCAAACCTGTACTCCTCAAAAGAGCCAATATTACCCGTACCCAAAGACACCTGTATGTCTTCACGTCGTTGACGTAACTTATTGTAGAGGTATTCAGCTAGATGTAGTGCGTCCATGTGTGTCTCCCACTAGAACTTTATACGATCTATCGGAAAACACAAGTATTTATCCCACAGGTTTAGAAAATACCCTCAAATCTCTGGGGTCTAGCGATTCTGCTAAACCTGCTAATCACCCCACCGTCAGCTTTTTTTACTGGCTTTCTTTTTGGCTGGAGCTTTTTTCTTTGCAGGGGCTTTTTGGGGCTTTTCGACCCACGCTTCGTTTTCTGGGGTGTTGGGGTCGTCTTTGACGAAGTGGCCTTTCGCCGTCCGCGCCCTGACTTTCTCGACTCCGCCAGTGCTATCGCTACTGCTTGCTTTTGCGGATACCCCTCCGACACTAGCTTGCTGATGTTGGAGCTTATCGTTTGCTGACTCTTCCCTTTTACGAGAGGCAATTTTCTCCTCCTTTATGACTTGCACCATTTTGGCGCGTAAACTACTGGTCATTGTCTATTTCCCTTCATTCTTGCGTTAAGAGCCGCAATATCACGTTGGGTTTGGATTCTATCTTCTGCGACTCGTGTTTTGTCTTCTAAAGCATCCTGTTGCAGCCTTAGACGTTCTTCAGCCAATCGCGCATCCATCATTTCGCGCTCACGCTCAAGCTCTTGTTTTGCATCAAACTCTGAAGACTTACGCTGCATGTCTGCTGCTTTTAGTTGTAGTTCTTGCTGCCTAATCGTAACGAGCGGATCTTCACCCTGTGGCATTGGCTCAACAGATTGCGTAAATTCTTCTGTAAGGTCTGCAATCAGCATAGCTGCTTGACGCTCTATCGCAGGCTGTAGCATCTGCATAGCCTCTGGATTTTGCTGAACCTCCGGTCCCGCTTGCTCCATAACGATCTGCTGTGCTTGCGCCTCTGCCAGCATACCAATATGTTCTTGAATATGCCCTTGAAGCGTTGCCATAGCCTGTGGATTCATTTGAACAACAGGCGTAGACATAATTGCTAAGTGCGTTTCAATATGTGCCTTATGGTCTTGCTGTGGAAATGCTTGCGGCATTCCACCAGTTAATGCAATTTTGTTTTCCATTGCGGCATTCATAGGCATCGGCTGTGGTGGTGGGGGCAAGATCGCATCAATGTTATTAACGCCAAGGGCTTCATACATTTTGCGATACGCTTGGTACAATCCTTGAGGCCCACCGTGAATTTGTGGATTAGATTGAACAAGTTGCAATTGGGTTTGCGCAAGAGCAATGCGCTGGGCCATAGAGAAGATGTTGGGGTCACTAACAGGAAGTACATCAACTCGTGCATCAAAATCTTGCGCAAAAACTTCGGGTCCAAACTCTGTGGACGGCATATAAGGATACATCTGAATTGTTTCAGAAAACACTTTCGCCAGAAGTTTAAACTCGATTTTTTGAGAATAATGCATGCGCTTATGAATCGCAGACATTACCTTAGTGCCACGCTCCATAATCGCCATTGTGGTGCCAACAGGCGTTTCTCCGCCCATCTCACCAATCTTCATGTCAGCCATAGCCGCAAAGCGGCGTCCTGCGTCCACAAGAGTGCCTAGAAGATTGTAAAGGGTACCAGAAGGCTCTTTGAAGGGAAGAGGCATCAAAGAGCTTCTGATATCCGTTCCTGCAACATCTATGTCGCGGAACTCACCCGGCTGAATGGCACTTTCTTCATCGCGGATACGCGCTCCACGAGCCTTGAAACCCGCAGGCAAGTTGGAGAGCGTACCCGCATCAATGAGTTGGCGCAGAATGGACGTAGAAGCTTGTGCCAGCCCACCGATCATGTGCGTCAAGCCAAAGCCGTAAAAACCAAGGCCCGGTAAAAACTTATAATGAACGAAATATTGCTTTCGCTTCATCATAGAGTCTGTTTCTTCATAGTTACGACGAATTGAAAGGATTTGACCCGTATCCTCAATGAGCGTCACGATATAAGGAAGCTTCAAGCCACTAGGTTGACCTTCCCTGTCCATATCTTCAAATCCGGGCAAATCTAAATCTGTATGAATTTCGTATAAAGTTAACTCTACAGACGCATTGCTGGGATGTACGCCTTGAAGTTCATTAATTGTTTCTTGAACTTCATTCATATCTTCGCCGGATTCACCATTCGCAGGTAAATCAACGTCACGGTAGAAACCCGCAAGCTGCAACTTACGAACTTCATTCGAATCCATCTTAATAACATGCGTAATACGTGGACTTGATGCCAAATCAGTAACGCCATATGGCACAACTAAATCTTCAGCATGAACAAACTGGCTTACAGCACGACCTTTAAGCGGATCAAAGTAAACTTTCTTAAACGTAGAACCAATAACCGGAAGATAGAATAGCATTTGATCCATTTCAGGATCATACTCTTCCATTTCGTAAGTAATCATATAGTTCATATAGTCTTTGACGCGCTCCGCCTGCTTTGTCAGCATTTCAGTCTGCGCACCAATAACTTGCGTCCTAATAGGTCCACTTGCAGGCAACATCTCACGATATGCTTGCGCTTGAAACTGCGTTACACTCTCAGCAAGCAACGGGTGAATAACGCCAGATGAACCCTCAAATGGCTCAACACGCTCTTCATATTTCATGCCTAAAAACTCTAGACCTTTTTTGTAAGTATCTTCCCAATCTTGGCGAGATGAAAAATCATCTTCAATATCGCCAGTCAATGTAGATGAAATTTGACCAAGATCACTATCATCCATAAATTCTGCCAAATTAGAATTAAACTCAATAGCTTGAGTTTCTTCCATTTCGGTGTATTCACCAACAATGGCAGATCCGTCATCAAACTCATAAACACCCGGAGATTGACCCAACTGCTCTACTAAAACGTCCTCACCCTGAATTGGCATTTGACCGTTCATCATTCCACCCGGGCCTACATCGCGTTCAATAGCCATTTTATTTCCTTTTCAAGTGTTGGAGCGAAGGGCGCTCAACCATCACAGAGCAGTTACGCAACGGAAGCGTCTGCACCAATGGGCAGGGAGGAGTCCCATCGGATATCCCTCGCCCCAACTTCATTAAAAGATATCCTTCGATCCGCCCTCTAAAGGCTCCATCTCATCAATATCATCAAAGTCCGTCATAGGACCACCTTTTTCCCAAGCATTACAGACATTTTCAGCCATGCAGGTGAAATCCAGTTTGGTGCAATACCCAACCTCATCACCCTCATCCATTCCAATGCCATTCTCAATGCAATCAAGCATACTAGAACGAATGTTGTAATATTCACATGTTCCGCAAATTTGTTTTTTCTTTTCCCAGTTTTTTACAGAGTGACCGTAAGCATACTCCTGTATGGCATGCTCACGATTTTTGTCGTTTAAATCTGCGTCTTGAGTCGAAAGAGGGCAAACAAACTCCTCTTCCCCCTCATACATATCGTCATCAACAACTTGGTTGATACCAGACCTAAGTTCATCCATATCAATGTTGATAACGATTTTAGCCATTATTTACATCCTGTAAATTTAGTACCTGATACAGCGGCACCACCGCCACGGCAGTTTCCAACTTTGCCGCCGTACTTCATGCCTTTTACTTCTCCGCCATACTCCATCATTTTGAAGTCTTCACCAGAGATTTTACCGTCTTTGTTTTTATCAAGCTTATACTGCTTTCCAGTCAGCCCACCTTCTTTCATCTTTTTAACTTTACCGCCATACATCATTTTTTTGGTTCCTGTGTTACAATGCATCAGTAATACTCTCTCTTACGACGAAAACGAAACTCATCGTCATCGTCATAGTCGGTTGGAGTGGTGATAAAACCACCTTGCCTAAAACGCAGTATAGCCTGTGTCATCGAATCCGCCAAGTCATCATGTTCACCATTCGGAAAAGATGCACACTCTTCCATAACTTCATCAGCAAAATTAGTTTCAGGTGCCCACACCATGCCACTTTCAAATACAGGCGCACACGCATGCATCCGCGTAAACTTATCCGCACCACGACCCGGAGTAAACGGCGTTACAGGAATACCCATACGCCTTAACTCTTGCGTCAACGGCATCCCAGAACCCTTCTGTTCAATCAATATCATGTCTGGATCAAACTCTTGCCATAAATCATGTGCAGCCTGCTTTAACTCAGGAAACTCCCACCGGCCCCTAACAGCATCAAGCAAAATAATATGATCCTCACCTGTCTCCTCATGGTGAAAAATACCCCAAGTCGTTATCGCAGAGTAGTCAGCCCTATCACTCTTACTAAACGCAGTATCATAAGACTGAATGATGTAGCTACATGGCGGAGGATCATCCTTCTCCCATAAATTCCACCACTCTCTCTTAACAATAGCGCCCTCTTCTGCAGTCGGATTCTGCATATACTGGGCATTCCATTTAGCCACAGGAATAGAGGCTTTAACGCCTTCAAGCTCCTTTAAAGACCAAAATTCAGGCCAGAGTGGGCCACCTTTAGGCATAATTGCAGGAAATTCTACAATTTCCCACTTATCAGCACCCTTCTCGCTCTGCTTCTGCAAAACCTTTGCCGTCAGATCACGAATCGACCAACGGGTCATCACAATAATAATCGCACCACCCGGCTGTAAACGCTGCCGTGGCCCAGAGGTGTACCACTCGTAGATATTATCTAACGCAGTAACACTCAGCGCGTCTTGTTCGGAGACAGGATCGTCGATAATCGCAAGGTCAGCGCCGCGCCCCGCGAGAGCGCCACCGACACCCACCGCATAATACTCGCCGCCACCGTTCGTACTCCATCGACCACTCGCTTTAGCGTCTGACGCAAGACTGACATTAGGGAAGACATCTCGAAACTCCTCGCTATCAATTAAGTTTTTAACCTTCCGACCAAAACCAACAGCCAACTCAGCCGTGTGAGTCGCCTGAATAATCTTCAAATCGGGCCTTCTACCCATCAACCAAGTGGGAAACAAATAACTCGCAAACTCACTCTTCGTATGGCGCGGAGGCATGTTCACAATCAATCGCTTGATCTTACCATCCGCAACGTCCTGTAGCTTCTGAGCATAAATCTTGTGATGCCTGCCCTCAATAAACTGAGGCCAAACATGATTCACAAAACTCATAAAACTATCATGCTTCTCCGCACGTTTATCAAGCGTCCGTAAACGCTCCAGCATAGGAGCAACCTTGGCTAACTCCTCATCCGTAAGGTACTTGGAAAAGTCATTTGTCAGGTCGTTCAATGTTTAATTCCTTGGCCTGCTTGTCCAAAAGATATTCTAATTGCGCCCCTCCAAAACTTTTAGAAAGCGAATCTTTTATTTCAAGAAATTTTTTTCTGTTCAAAAAATCTATGGTGTCTTGAATATCTAGCGGCGTTTCTCTCACTTGCATACTACCTTGTTCTATGTTCCTAAGTGGATTAAATGATCCTATGCCCATTGAAACATTGTTGTTTGTATTCGTAGGAAACATAATTTCTTCAAATTGGTTAGGATTAACCTCATGCCTACCAATTTCAAACCCTAATCGGTCTTTCATATTAAAAAGCATCTGACCTACACGCGCTTTTTCTTCTTCAGACTTGTACGGATTTCTCTGCGAAGAATACCCTTCTCCAGTCTGACTTTTGTAATAATTTAAAAGACGCTCCGCATCACTAAATTCCGGTCTGGTTTCTCCAGTTGCAGCACGAGACGCAGGAAGTCTATCAAGAAAAGTACCTAAACCCTGCATAACTGGCATTATCTGTCTTGGGTCATTAATACTCTTTAAAAATTGTTGTCTAAAATTACCCGTATTTTCATCAATAATTTTGCCAACCTCTTGAACCTGTGGAAGACTTAAAAAATCATCCATTGACATTCTGCCAGCTAAAACATCTTGAACTCCACCGCGCAATTCTGGGCTTTGAAGTTGAGAAGAACCAGCATCTTCAGTAACCATTGCCAGTTGACTAAAAATATCGTTAGGATCACTTAAATGACCTCCTCCGTATGGGCCTTCATCTAAGGCAGGAGGATCAAAAAGTTCTACGAATTTTTCTTCTAACGTAGGCATTTTGTTATATTGATTTACGGAACCACTAAAATTTAAAACACTATTAACAGCATCCATCATAGGCTGACCGTATTTATAAATATTTTCAGCAGGATTCCTTTGACCCATAACATTACGAAGTTCGTTTAAAGCTAAGTGACGATACTCATGATCATCAATCAAACCACCAACAGCAGAACTCATAGGTTCAGACGTATATATCTGACCAGTTATCGGTAAAAATCTGGGACCACCAGTGCTCTCAAGTAAATCATTATCTAAAAATACTCTAGGATCACTGCCTCTCCTACCATATGCAGTTAAAGGATCTAATGAGCCACCCCCCAACGCCTCAGAAATCTCATAAGCAGAAGGACCACTCGAAACACTAGGAGGACCGTAATCAGGAAAACTAACACTAGGACCATCACCCCCACCTAGTGCCTCAGAAATCTCATACACAGAAAGACTAGATACACTCGGAGGCGCATAGTCAGGAAAACTCTTCTCCTCCTTTTCCTTCTCCTCCTTCTCTTTTTTCCTCTTAGCCCCGGGGTAACTGTCGTACATGCTTCCACGACCGCGCTCAAAGCCAACGCCACCACCCTCGGCAAAACCCTGAACAAATCTGTCTATATTGCTGTACATATTAACCCCGCAAAGAACCTAAAAACCTATCAATGTTCGGCGTTACAGGACCACCAACGTTAAACTGCTTCGGCGCACGAATCGTCATACCCTCAACAGGCTCCGAAGGAGGACGCGGTGGACGCGGCGTAGTAACAACAGGTCGCTCAACCTCCCCAAGACTAATCTTAGGCTCCTCCTCCGCAGCCACAATCGGAACACACTGACCAATAGTCGCATCAAACTCATAACCCGCAGGACAACCATCATCACTCTCACCGCCAACAAAAGGATCAGGGTACTCAGGAACATCAACACCAGATCTTATCAATTGACCATCATCAGTGCGAATATAACCACCCTCGTTCGATGGATAACCAACATACTCACCAGTCGCATTGTCAACCGCGCCAATCAACTCACCACTGCTATTATAAACAGCCCTGCCACTCCCACTAGATAACATATCCGCTATCTCCTGACGCTTCGCAGGATCACCAGACGCAAGACCACTAAATAAAGCAAAACTGCCCAAAATGTCGTTAATAACACCCTGTATGCCAGTCCTCGGCATACCAACTTTAGATGTCAAAACATCAAAACCCTCAACAGGCGTACCAGTCAAAACTCCAGCAACAACCTTGTCAATAATCTCCTTGTTGTCTGGAAGCTCAACATCAGGGACAGATGCTGAAGTAACTACATCACCAACTACATCACCAGCAAGCACAGCACTGTAAGGATCATCATCACCACCAGTCGCCAAACCAAGAGGATCTAACGGAATAGAAGTCCCGCCAACAACACCACTCCGACCAAGGTCGCCCCTCGTAAACATCGCCTCATCAACAGAAATATCAGGCAAACCCATGTCATCGTCAGTCAATGAAGGAGAAAATACATCAGCCACGCTAATTTTTCCTGACGCTAAATCTCTACCAATATCCCTAAGATCTAAATTCACATCAGGATCATACTGCGCAACCTGTTCAGCTACACTCAATGGCGCAGATGAAGGAGCATCCCTAATACCCATCTCATCATAACCCGTATCACCATAATACGCATCAGCACGAGTCAAAACATCACTCAACTCTTCAGGCGATAAACCCAACTCATAATCAGGAACCGTACTAGGAGCATAACTCAAATACTGCTGCTCCTCAAATTCCTCCAAACCAGTCTGCACAGGTTCAATCGCGCTAACAGTAGGCAACGCCAAAGACGGACCAACCTCTAAATCAGCCGTAGCAGTCGCAGGAGTCAAAGATAAATCAGGCAACTCCAACTCACCAAGACCCGCTATGTTGTCCATACTAACCGCGCCAACAGGCTGACCAGACTCGTAAACCTCACCATACGCAATACCAGAATACGGCTTCCCATCCTGAACCAAAGGCTCATTCGGATCAGTCAAATCAAACGCAGGAGGAGAATAAAAATCAACAACCTTCTCTACCCCACTCGTCGTATCCTCATATTCCACAGGAATTTCTTGAGGAAGCAAAGGCAAACCACCCAAATCAACATCACTGTAATCAACAACAGGCGCAACATTCAAATCAGATGTAGCAGAAACTACAGGCTGCGCAACTGGCACTGGAGCAGGCGTAGGGTCCCTATCACTACCAGCTAACGCCTCCATCTCCTCATAACTCAGGGCATTGCTGCCACTCAAATTCGTACCACCACCACCAGCAATCATCGTATCCGCATACTGCTGATAAGCATCCGCAGCACTCGTGCCAGTCGGCTCATCCAAAGCCTTAGCCGCAGCAGGGCGACTGTCTCCACCGCCCCCACCACCGCCGCCGCCACTGTCACCGCCAGTGTCAAACACAATCTGAGGCACAAAGCCAAAACCAAACAAGTCTCTAAACGTCTTCATGCCACTTTCCTATGCCACTTCTCATCGCGCTTACTACCATCAGGATATAACCTTAACCCCTCACCAATCTCAACATTCGGATAATTATCCCACATAAACCGCTGTATGACCCGTATAAA
>Ga0255751_10004740_pt1 | contig 12236 bp, 8 predicted proteins | sample 071ome_20_FD_179951 | JGI IMG/M metagenome (GOLD analysis project Ga0255751, IMG submission 179951) | Coastal salt marsh microbial communities from the Groves Creek Marsh, Skidaway Island, Georgia - 071412BT metaG (version 2) | ecosystem: Environmental > Aquatic > Marine > Intertidal zone > Salt...
AAAATTATACTTTTGGCAGTTAAATTAGCCCCCTTAAATATAAAGAAAGCCACTACCCTAACCTACAAAGGTTCCCAGACGCCTTAGATATTATTCGAGTGAATGTCAACGGCGTATATAAAAAAATTTTCTGAGGTAAAAAATGGACGCTAAGACCCGTTTAGAGAGGCAAGAAACTCGTGTATGGGCAATTGAGCAACTGATACGTTTGGAGGGGTTTCTAGACCCTCGTATGTACGAGTGTGCAGACTATTATGCATCTGCTTATGCTTCTCAAGTTGGTGAATATCTATATACACTATGGACTGAGTGGAAGAAAGATAATCCCACAGACAATCCTCAGATAGTTAACCGCATGTAAGAATATGTCCCAGAGATTCACAACACATTTAGAAGAGGATGATTTCGGTGATTTAATCCTCACAATTCCATATGAAGCATGTGAGGAACTGGGATGGGATGTTGGTACAGAACTTGAGTACGACATTACAGAAGATGGAACTGCATTTACATTGAGGAAAGCAAAAGATGACGATGGATGAAAAAATTGAAGAAATCTTTGTATGTCTCAAAGACAACGAAGAGGCACATGTAATTCTGAACGAACTTGTCGTCAAGATTGGCAAACGTCTGCAGCAACTCGAAGAGGCAATGCAGGAAATGCCCACACCAGACAAAACATATTACAAACCACCTGGCGCAGCAGATTATCTTACACTTGCACAAAATTTGAACCACATTTACGAACGTCTAGAGAAGATAGAAAATGCCCTGTAAGAATCAAGGAAACTTTTGTGAAGAAAGTGACCATTGTCAACGTTATCTTCCCCAGAGCGTAAGTTCGGGCGTCGGCGTTTCCACAGAGTATATCGAGTATCCACGAACTGAGTTTAGGAACGGTAACTATAACATTCCTGGTAGAACTGGGGATGCCGTTATGTATCCTTCTGTATTCATTTCCAACGACCCACTAACAAGTCAACCAGAAGATTCTGCTAGTGGAGCCAATTGTGGAAAACTTCGTGGTAATCCTTGCTCTACTTTTGGTTCAAGTGGAGAATTTGTGTATGACCATTATCCGAACGAACTATCATTTGACTGGCAATCATCGGATACCTGGATTTCGTACCTGTACGACACCTCTAACGAGGCAGGAGCAGTCGGAGACGAGGTTCACTACATTCATGTCTGTGAGACGACAAGCACTAGTTCAACGCCTGAGAGCACCCCTGGGGCGGGCGATGGCACATCAACTAGCACAACCACTAGGACTTTAACTTGTGTTCCTTGTACAGCACACACATGTGCTCCTGCAAAGACTGACCTAAAGTACACCTATGGTGGACAAAACATCACTAATGATGCTGATTGTCCCTATCCAGACCTTTTTGGTATTGGTACTGAAAGCAATAAAATCGCATTTCGTTATAATTCTTTGTCTAGTGAGTTACCTGACGGTGTAACAGACTTTTCATTTTCATATGATGGAGTCACATATACTGACGTTTATGATGAAGTATTACAAATTGGACAAGTTTATAACTCATCTCAGAATCCTTGGCAGTCTGGAGATGAATCATTTAGTGATTTTGTCATCTATGACACACTTTTCGACTCTCAAACACAAAATGGATTGCGTGTAAAGGTAAGAATTACACCAATTTTTGATGATACTGGACCATCTGTTGTGTTTTCTGGCACAGAATGGGAAGTTATGGAACTTCTGAGTCCTGGAAGTAACTATGCTGTTAATGATGTATTTGTTTTAGAGTACGAACATACGCATCCAGACCAGACAACAACTACTTTATCCGTCAATATGAAGATTACTGGCGTTGGTCCAGTGCAAGTTGTCTCTGGACAGAGCGGATTTGACGTGTTAAGGACAGGAGATACCATTAATGGGCATCAAATTCTCCGCACCTACCATACAGATTTGGATAATTTTCCCTATCATGTGCTCTATTTGGACGGAGAAGGTGATGATTTTGTAAAAGACACGCAATATACGTCTAGTAGGAACCACGTTATTACTGCAAAGGCGGGATATGGCATTGTAGACCGTGCAATTTTGGTTGGAAGATACGAATTTTTGGAAAAATCCATCCAATATATCACAATGAGCATCGATAAGAACAGTCCTGACGTGTTTAATGGTGTTGTTGTTCCTGAAGCGACCGCAATTGTCACAAATGGTGTAATTACAGGGTTTACAATTGAAGAACCTGGAGCAAATTTGACGCGAGCATACTTAAATGGTGAGGATCCAATCCTTACTGTTGCTGCTTCTCCATCGCCAAATGGCAAAGATGCCGTAATTGAAGGTATTTTTGTCGGAGGACAGTTATCTTCTATCAAAATTATTAGTGGTGGAACTCTATATTCGTCTTCAGACCCGCCAAGAGTCTTTATTTCCAACACTTATAAGAAGGCAACTACCAAATATAGTAATGCTGGGTATGAACCAGGTAAATTAGAGCGGTATAAAGAACTATTTGATAGTATGCCAGGAGATGCTGTTAACGCTACTCGACAAAATGAATTCAATGAATCTGCGGATACAGTGCCGAAAGATATTACTTTTACGACACAATCTGAAAATGTTGAAGTTCGATACGACACTCAAAGAAGGAGAGCAGATGTTTTAGCGCAAAGACTGTACACTAAAGCAAAAACAGACCCGCTTTATGATATTATGGTTAGGGATGATGCTAATTGGGACCATTTAGACCAGGTAGATTTTAAGGATGCAACTAAAGCATTGCTTGAAACTGATGAGGGAACAAAGCAAAATACCCGAGATATTATTTCTGGATTGACACAACTTCAGGTTCCAGAGTATAATGTTCAAGATGAGGTCCTCATCGAAACCGTACAAGGTAGAGTTGGAGACCTTCCATATGCATCCCAATTTACTAAATATGTACTGAGGCAGTATCGCGCAGATCCTGCAAAAGAACGGTCTATTCAAGTGACTCTTTCATGTGAACCAGTTACCCCTGGTATTGATGAAACTGTATGTGCTCCACCAACTCCGTTGGCGGGAGGAACCGACCCAGATGAAACTGATCCCGAAACTGGGATTACTACGGGTTCTACAACAACATGTACAGTAATGGGTCCTTTTGGTCCTGGTTGCCAAGCATGGTCAGTCTCTGGAAACATGAAATTCTTACATGATTTGACTCGTTCTGCAGCGAATGTTGTCGATGCTGCTAAAGCATATGGAAATCCACTTCTACAAACGTAAGAACTATGGCATCGGGTTTGGGATTGTTTATGGGAAACTGCTCTGGTCACGGACTGGGTTCAGGTTCATCGCATCATCCAGGACTAGGTGGAGGTACTCTTCCTAACTGTCCACACATTCCTTTAGATACTAGAATCAAACCAGTTGATGTAAAAGCTATGGATGCTGTTACATTATGGCCTCCAATAGCACAACTTCCATTGGGAGTTGCTAAAGCAGCTGCTGCAAGAGTCGTAGTTAATGGTAAAATACCAATGGTGGACCAGGATATCCTTACTCCTCATCCTACGCCCACACAACACACTACCACCTCTACAGGTGATAAATGTCTCATTACATTAAATTCACCTGCTTTCTGGTGTACTAAAGGTATTGCTGGTGGCAGAGAAGCACCTACAGGTCATGGTAGAAAAGTTTTTGCTACTGCTAAAACTGTGTTTATTGGAGGAGTTAGAGTCGCTAAATTTGGAGACAAGTTAGGTGATGGTTCGACTGCATTCCCTTGCAATTCTGTTGTAACTGGATGTAGTATTAATGTTTTTGTTGAAATGTCAGGAGGTTAATTATGGCAACACGCAGTAAGTCCCTTAGTGGAAAAGTTCAAATTGAGTCCAAACCTAAAAAGACGAGGCAGGGGTCGGGACAGCATACCAAGTATGCAGCATCTTCTCGAAATGGTGCTCGTAAGCGTTATCGTGGTCAAGGAAAGGGTTGACCAATCGCCATAAATAGTACGATAGTGCTCAAATGAAATGGCGTTAAAGCAAATTTCTGGTAAAAATTTAAAGAGGTCTAAAAGTTTTAAGGACTTCAATATTTCGTTTGCCAGAAATTTGTTTACGGACGATGTATCTTCAGTCACAAATGAAAGTTCTATAAAACAATCAATTAAGAATTTAATCTTAACTGTTCCTGGTGAAAAACCATTTCAACCTTTGATTGGGTCAAGAGTCTATGAACTTCTATTTGAACCACTAGACGCTTTTACAGTTGACGCAATCCAAGACGAGATAATAAATACAATTACTCAGTATGAAAAACGGGTTGAGTTAACGAATGTTTCTGTAACTCCCATATACGAAAATAATAAACTCAACGTATCTGTTGAATATCAAGTTGTTGGAGTTCCTGTGATAGAAGAAATTACATTTGTCTTACAAAAATTAGGATAATGCAACCAAATAATCTAACAGCACTCGATTTTGAGGATATCAAATCTTCAATTAAGTCGTACCTGAGAACACGAACGGAGTTCACAGATTACGACTTTGACGGTTCTGCATTATCGTATCTTATTGATACCCTAGCATACAATACCTACTATACCTCGTTTAATGCCAACATGGCGTTGAATGAGGCATTTTTGCCATCTTCAAGTGTTAGAGACAATATTGTAAAGATTGCAAAACTTTTAAACTATACGCCCAAGTCCATTATATGCTCAAAAGCATGTTTGCAGTTATCTGTTCAAACTGTATTAAATAATGGATTTTATCCATCATCAGTCACTTTAAATAAAGGTCCTGTAGCAACTGGTGGTAATTATGTTTGGAATCTTGTTGAAGATACTAACGTAGAGGTAAATCCTTCCACTGGAGTTGCGTTATTTGATAATCTTGAAATTTATGAAGGCACCTTAATCGACTATAGTTATCTGGTTAATACGTTTGCAAAACAAAAATACATCATCCAATCCGAAAACGCAGACATTTCTACCCTCACTGTTAGAGTAAAACCAAACGAAACGGCAACCACTTCGGATTTATATTCCAGAGTGGAAAATATTACAAATTTAGAAGAAGATACTAGAGTTTATTTCATATCAGAAACGGATGATATGAGATATCAGATTAGATTTGGTGATGATAGTATTGGAAGATCTGTTAAAGATGGTGAGGTAATCAATCTTCGTTATATGGTTACTAGTGGAGCAGAAGCAAATGGAGTACAAACATTTGCATTTATTGGCACTATTAGAGATAGTAATGGAGCAACATATTCTCCAAGTATTGTAGATACTACTGTAAAAGCAAAATCCCAGTTAGGTGATTCTGCAGAATCTGTTGAGTCCATCAAATACTATGCACCAAGATATTATTCTGCACAATATAGAGCAGTAACTGCTCAAGATTATGAGGTAATTACAAAAAATATTTACGACAACGCTGCAGCAGTTGTTGCATATGGTGGAGATTCATTAAATCCCCCTGTATACGGAAAGGTGTACGTCGTTATTAAAACTAAAACTGGTTCAAATCTTAATGACCAAACTAAGAAAAATCTTTCTTCGCAGTTAAGAAAGTATGCAATGGCGTCAATTGATGCTGTTATTACAGACCCTGATGATATTTACATCAATCCAAGAATTTATGTAAACTATGATACTGGATGTGGATCAAATACATCTCAAATTAAGTCTGATATATCTAATGCAATTGTGGATTGGGGCACTCAAACTAAAATTAATAATTTCAATTCATCGTTTAGCACACAGTCATTTGAAAGAGCAATTGAATTATCCAATAAGTGTATTACCGATGTTGCAACTCAGATTAGTCTTCTGAAGTATATTAATCCAAATACAAATCAAACTAACACATATTGTATTTCAACTGGTTCGCAAATTTATAATAGTGCTCCCTCTCAGGATGCTGGTGATAGTACTGAGTGTAAAAAAGAACCTGTAATCCTTTCAGGACCCTTCAGAACAGCAGATAGACCTGGAATTGATCAACAGTTTGAAGATGATGGTTATGGCAATCTGAGGTCGTTTTACAACACAGGTAACCGAAAAATTTATACAAATGAATCTGCTGGTACAGTAAATTATACTACTGGCGAAATTTGTTTTGGACCCATTAACATTATTGGTACTGGTGGAAATATTGCTGATGCAGATTCAATTAGTGTTAGTGACACTACAACTGGAGTTGGTGAAGTTATTGACCCAGATAATCTTCCAACAGGACTACAAATTCCCGTTCTTATTATTCCATCAAACAGTTCTGTAATTCCAGCAACAACACCTGGAACGATTATCAATGTCATTAGTCCAGAGATTTCAGTTACACCTATTGGAACTCAGTTCCCATCGACAATCCCACTAAATAGTTTGACACCAGCAGTGTTTAACGTAACTCCAGAACTTTTGGATATACCTACTATAGACAACTCTGGTTCACTCAATACATCCTCCTGTTTTACGTAGTTAGATGAATATCAATAAGGTCTCTCAAGCAGTTTCAAATCAACTCCCAGACTTTATTTCTTCGGAGTATGAACTGTTTTCAAAGTTTATTGAATATTACTACAAATCCCAAGAAAAGACAGGACTGGGACAAAATATTCTTAACAACTTTTTAGAATATCTTGATATCGATGAATTGGATATCAAGATTCTCGATGGAGAAACTATCTTAGTTGAAGATATTGATACAAAGTCGTCTACAATATCGGTACAAAGTGTAGAAAAGTTTTTAACTGAAAATGGTTCTATCCTCATTGGCGATGAAGTAATTTTTTATGAAAAGACTGCTTCGGCACCAAACATTGCGTTTAGTCCTGGTATTTCCAATGAGCAAGTTCAATTAAAAACAATTGAACTTCAGAGTCCTCTTAGTATTTTTGATGGAACTACTAGAGAGTTTTCACTTTTAAGTCAGGATAGACCAATTGCTCCACCTTCTGCGAAGCATTTAGTCGTTAGAGTTTATGGTGAGTATTTGGTTCCAGACACCGATTATCAAGTTTCTGGAAATAGCATTGTCTTTACCACTGCACCAAGACAAGCATTAACTTCTGATAGTGCAGATGAAACTAGCATTCAGTTTTACAGTGGATTTTTAGAATCTGAAATTGCACTTCTTAATGATATCTCTGCATCTTTTGGAGATGGTCAAACTGAATTTAAAGTAACTCTTAGCGGAGAAAAGTTTGTACCTGAAGTCGATGAGTATATTTTAGCATACTACGATAAGAGACTTTTAATTCCAAAACAAGATTTTGTCTTTGACAAAGATCTTATTATTTTTAGGAGCTTTGTTCCTTTAAAGGGAAGGAAATTAGATTTATTCTACATTGAAGCACCTATCCCCTCATTTGGTTCTGGTGCTTCTGCTTATGCAAGAGTAAATGACTCTGGTCAAGTCTCTTCTATCGCTATTAATGAGTCTGGGAAGAACTATAGATTTGAATATCCACCTTCAATTACTATTGACTCTCAAAGCGGTGGTAGTGGTGCTGCAGCAATTGCACTTATCAATGGCGTAAAAAATCTTCAATTGCTAACTGGTGGTGTAGGATACAGCGACGCAAATCCCCCAATTGTAAAAATTGAATCTCCAACTACGGAGGGTTCTACACCTGCCTCCATAAAAGCAACTGTTGAAAATGGTAGTGTAACAAAATTAACCTTAGAAAGTTCTGGTAGTGGTTACACTTTTGTTCCACGAATCACATTTCAACAACCTGGTGGTGCTGTTGTAGAACCTCCAACTGTTGTAAATGGTTCTATCTCTGGCACACTTACTGTATCTAGTGGCGGTATTGGTTATACTACTGCACCAGCAATTTATATCGATGAACCAACAGGTGAAAATGGAATTAAGGCAAATTTGAGAGCAAATTTGAATTCTGATGGTGAAGTTGTATCTGTAACCGTACTTAATCCTGGTCAAGGATATGAAACTGTTCCCAGAGTTAAAATTATTGAACCAACTGGCGCTCAAGTTCTTGAAACTAGAGTTGATGGTGATGGACGAGTAATTGATATTGAAATTTTAGATGGTGGTTCTGGATATGAAGATATTCCCTCCGTTTATATTATTGATGACCGTGTAAGTAACACAGGACAGTATCTTGGTGGTTCTGGTGCTAAAGCAGCAGCATCTATTTTTAATGGAAGAATTACTGATATTAATATCACAAGTTTTGGTTCTGGATATAGTCAAGAGTTTCCTCCAAAGGTTGTTATTCAGGCACCTCCACAAGCAGCAGCTTCTGTTGATATTGGTATCAATGAAATTACTGGATTTGAAATATTACAATCTGGTACTGGGTACTCTAAAGCACAGTTTTTGAATTGTGCTAGAGCAGCAAGTGGTATTACTGGTTATGAAGAGAACGGTAATGTAATTTTTAGTGGAATTACTAGTGCATCTGCAGCAGTCTCAGAGACCCCAGTAAAGTGTCTTGATGCAGTTTTTGTAAAACGTATACTTGATAAGTACACCCAGCAATTTTTACCCGATGTTCCTGAACTTGATTATAAGGAAATTGATGTAAGAACTGCTATCAAGAATATTAAAAGTTTTTATTCTACTAAAGGTACTACTTTTAGTATCGAGTATCTCTTTAAATTATTATATGGTGAAACAGTCAGTGTTTCATACCCCAAAGACCAAATTATCAAACCATCTGCAGCAACTTGGTCCATCAATACTATCTTGAGAGCCACTCTTGTTAGTGGCGATCCAAGAAATATTCAAGATGCTTTGATTCAACAAGATGCTGATATTGCAGATATTAATGTAAAAGATGCTAGTGCTCTAGTTGAAAACTACATTGCAATTAATACTGCAAATACTACAATTTACGAATTGGTTCTTTCCGAAGAAACAATTCAGGGTTCTTTCATTGTTCCTTATAAGACAAAACTTGCTGAACCACTGGATGAAAATACTAGTATTATTACAGTTGACTCGACAATTGGTTGGCCAGAAAGAAACGGTGAATTTGTAATTGCAGATTCTGAAGTTGTTCGATATAAGGAGAAATCGTTAAACCAGTTTATTGAATGTACTAGAGCAACTACAGGAACAGTTGGTGGAGTAGGTAATTCTAGATCTTGGGATTCTGCTACAGAAATTACCTCTAATTTTAGAGTTTATTTGAATAAAGGAACCTCTCAAGAGGTTGTGATGAATATCGTTGGTATTGTTGATGCTCAACAAACAACTTTAACTGATACTGGTTCATATTATCTGCCTGGTGATAAGTTATCCGTTGCTAAGCTTGGTGGTACTGGTGAACAACCTTTATTGAACACCTGGTTATACAATGTTAAGAAATTGATTGAAGTTGAAAGTATTACTTTTGGTGGAATTAACGACAGATTTGCGACAGTTACCTGCACAAATAATCATGGTCTTCTTGTTGGAGACCAAGTGACCGTATATGGTGCAAATCCAATTCTGTATAATGGAACCTTTTCAGTAACTTCTAGAGATAGTGATACCGTTTTTCAATATCAACTTCCACAAACTGCTTTAGTTGAACCACAAGGAAATATTCTTATTTCAGTTGACCTCAATAAAGGTAAGTCAACTGATGATGCAATTGATAATAATATCTCGGTTTATACTACTAACGTACAAAACTCGTTCTTTAACGATAATCATGTCTATATTGCATCTACAGGTATTCCAAACTATAATGTCGGACCTTTCCCTGGTTCTGCACTTCTTCCTGGAAACCAAAGAAAATTAAATAGATTTCCACAAACTCCAGTAACAATCTCTACAAAAGATTTAATCAAGCCTGGACCAATTGGTACATGGGTTAATGGCGTTTCAATTTGGTCGTATAAATCCACTGAAACCAAAACCTTTGGACCAATTGTAGATATTTCTATTTTAAATGGTGGTCAAGATTATGATGCCGCATCCCCACCAAATATCAATATTGTTGGTGGCGGGGGTAGTGGAGCTACTGCTGAAGTCGTCGTAAATGGTTCTGTAACAGACATCCAGGTCGAGGAAGGAGGTTCTGGGTACACTTCTTCTCCTCTGGTTTCTATCGTTGGTGGAGGCGGTTCTGGAGCGTCTGCAACGGCAATCATTACTAAGGGTGTTGTATCTAATGTTTTGATTACCGATGGTGGTACAGGATACACTTCACAACCAACAATTACAATCGTTGGTGGTGGTGGACAGGGTGCTACTGCAACTGCTTCTGTTCGTGGACCAATTAAGTCAGCAACTCTTCTAACTCAAGGAACTTCTTATACTTCAAATCCGACAGTTCGTATTAGTTCTGGATCTGGCGCTGTTGCACAAGCAATCGTCAACAATGGACGTATTATTTCAATTGCTACTATTTCTGCTGGTGTTGGATATACAACTGCTCCAGAAGTACAAATTCAAGGTGAGGGATTTGGTGCAAAGGCAAGAGCAATTATTGATACAGAAGGTGAAAACGCTGGTAAAGTAACTGGCATTGAAATTTTAAATAGAGGTATTGGATATGTACAAGGTACTACAGTTATCAATCTAACTTCTGTTGGACAAGATGCTGAATTTAGTGCTAATGTATTTAAGTGGACTTATAACTTACAAGAATCTTCTACATTTGATAATTCTTTAGGTTCTGTTTTTGAGGGTTATAATAATCAATATGGTGGCGAATATGCACACCTTTCCAATCCACAAAGACTCCGTTATATCTTAGGGGATAATTTATTCCTGAATACAAGTGGTGAAATTAAAGAGCAAGAGACTCAATTAGGACACTCTCCTATTATTGGTTGGGCATTTGATGGAACTCCCATTTATGGTCCATATGGTTATCAGGACCCAACAGATCAAGCATCCACAATTGTTAGAGTTTCTAGTTCTTATAGAGTAAAGACTAATTTAGTTTACAATGAAGTCTCCAATCCAAATCCTTATAGAATTGAAGGACCTTCTCTATCAATAGATCCTGCAGGAACTTATATTGAGGACTATGAGTACACCTTTGCTTTGGGTGATTTAGACCAGTATAATGGACGTTTTTGTAAAACGCCAGAATATCCAAATGGTAGATATTGCTATTTTGTAACTATTGATAATACTGAAGATGGCAATCCATTATTCCCCTATATCTTAGGTCCAAGTTTCAATTCTGTTGTTGATATTTGGAATCTTTCTAGTGATGCTACACAGCAAAATATTCCCCGTGGCGTTGTTCGTTTCCGTGATCCATATCAGAATGTTGATATTGATGTAGAAAGAATTCCTAATGCTTCGACAAACTCTCTGTCTCTTGAGAATGGAGACCTATTACTCTTTGAAGTAGAGGATGAAAATAGAGATGGCGTAATTAATCAAGAAGAACTTGATGACCCAGATCAAATTTTAGAAGAACCTCCCCTTCAGATTTTTGACTATTTCCCCAAAGTTAGAACTGAATCTAAGGTTGATATTGAGGTAGAAACGACCAGTCGATTTGAAAATGCATCAATCACCGACTTTGTTATCGAAAATGCTGGTATCAGTTATCAGGTAAATGATAAATTAATTTTCGATAACACTGGAACAGGTGGTTCTGGTGCTTCTGCTAGAGTATCTAGAATTAAGGGTGAGAATATCATTTCTTATGGATATGAGTATCTAAATGGCGAGAACTATGGTGTTCTTAGAACAGAAGAACCTCATAACTTAATTGAAGGCGATACTGTTTTTATTGACTACAATGAAAACATTGAGAATACTAATAAAACTTTTGTTGTTCGTCAATTTAAAGGTATTGAAGATATTGTAATTGACCAGAATGGAAGTGGGTATAATGATGATATTCCACCATCAATTATTATTGATGGTGATGGTGAAAGTGCTGAACTTGAAGCGGTTGTAGATTCTGTAGGTTCCATTAGAAAGGTAAATATTCTGAATTCTGGTAGTGGATATACTGAGAATCCTAGAGTTATCCTTTCACACCCACAGGTGTTTAAGAAAACCGATTACTTTATTTCTAAAATTGAAAATACAGAAGAATATGTCAAAGTTAATGATGTATTTGTAAATTCTGATAAAGAATCGTTTATCTGCGGGCAAACTTTAGATGCTGCTGGTAATACAGTTGCATTTGTTGCTAAGTTGTCTGCTGGTGGTGTCAAAGAGTGGGAAAAAACTCTTGAGTTAACATCTGGACAGTATTATTCAGAATTCCAGAAAATTTACGTTGATAATAATACAGTTTGGGTAGTTGGTATTAATAAACCAAATAG
>Ga0255751_10004742_pt1 | contig 12232 bp, 10 predicted proteins | sample 071ome_20_FD_179951 | JGI IMG/M metagenome (GOLD analysis project Ga0255751, IMG submission 179951) | Coastal salt marsh microbial communities from the Groves Creek Marsh, Skidaway Island, Georgia - 071412BT metaG (version 2) | ecosystem: Environmental > Aquatic > Marine > Intertidal zone >...
AACTCCTTTTACTAAAGGATGTGAAACCAATTGAGATCCAACAGCATGGGATTGACCGCCAAGATGTGAAAATACGCCCTTAGGCAGATTGCTTGTTTCAATCACTTTTGCAATGGCCTGGGCAACTAACTCACTAGTTCCTGCATGAAATGGATGTGCTTTAACCAGTACTGGACATCCTGCGGCTAAGGCGGATATAGTATCCCCTCCAGCAGTTGAAAAAGCCAACGGAAAATTACTTGCTCCAAAAACTACCACGGGACCTATAGGCTGAAGCATCTTTCTAAGGTCGGGTCCCGAAGTGTGAAGGGTGGGCTGTACGAAGGAACCTTCTTGAAGCAATTCTACAAATCGTTCAATTTGATCTAAAGTACGCTGCATTTCCCCCTTTGCTCTTCCCTCTGGCAAACCCGATTCGCTTTGATAGATTTCTATAATTTCGGTACTATTCGCCTCTAATTCAGCTTTGATTGCAGACAAGAAGTTTGCTTTTTTGAGCGAAGACCATTGGGCCATTTTCGGGGCACAATGAGCTGCCTCTTCTACTGCACTTTCAATTTGTGACTGAGTAGCCTCTTGAAATACAGTAGGTAATGGGATGTTGCTTTTCGGGTCAACAGTTTGAAAGGTGACGGGGTGTTCCGTAGATTCCCATCGTCCAGCAATTAAATTTTTTCCTGTCATTATAGGTATTTTTTATAATCCAAATTGGTGGGCCGAGTAGCCAAACTGTCCCTTATTATTTTTTCCACATGCGCATGCGCCACACCGGTTAAAGACAAGCGTGGTTTTCGGACATAACCAGTGCCCATTCCCGTTGCTATTTCACACATTTTAATGTTTTGAACTAATTGAGGGGAAATGTCAAGTTCCAATAAGGGTAAAAACCAGCGAAATAACGTTCGGGCTTTTTCCCATTCACCTGCTTTGCAATAGGTATATATGGAAACGGTCTCAACAGGAAACGCATCAACCAAACCGGCTACCCAACCGTTGGCTCCCATTAACAAACATTCCATAGCAATAGTATCCACGCCGCACAAGAGGCTAAAGCGATCGCCGAAACGATTAATCATACGGGTAATGTTTGTCACATCACGTGTTGATTCTTTTACGGCATTTATATTGTCGTATTTTGAAAGTACATCAAACATGTCTAAGGTAACTTCAATTTTATAATCTACTGGATTATTGTAAATCATGATAGGTAAAGACACAGCCTCAGCAACCGAAACAAAATAAGCTACTGTTTCATCGTCAGTTGCCTTATAGCGCATCGGAGGCAAAAGCATTAAGCCGTTTGCTCCTCGCGATTCTGCCTGTTGGGCAAGCCGAACAGCTTCAGTTGTTGATTGTTCAGCAATATTTACAATCACAGGAATTTTCCCGGCCACCTGTTGGAGTGTGGCTTCTAAAAGAAGGTTTTTTTCGGATTCCGTTAAGGTACTCGCCTCTCCTAAGGTGCCCCCAAGAATGATTCCATGGACTCCTGCTTTTTGCTGTTCGTTAAGGTTGTTGAGAAAGGCCTCTAGTGCTAAATCACCACTTCGGTCAAATTGAGTAGTAATAGCAGGCATAACCCCTTCCCATTTAAAATTTTTCATTTTTATGACTTTAGAATCTGCCTTAAATATAAGTTTTAAAAAAGATTTTTACCTTCCCTTTGAAAACATCCTTTGTCCTATGTCTCAAACTTATTTTTTTCAATATTTAACTTCTTATTTTGAAAAAGGAACTACTCCCTTACCTCAAGACCTAAATCCTTCGGGTACTCTTTTTCAAAAAAAAGTATGGGCCTTAGTTCAATCTATTCCTTCTGGATCCTGTTGTACTTATAAACAACTTGCACAGCAATTAGGAGATGAAAATGCCACCCGTGCCTTGGGGTCTGCCTTAAGTAAAAACCCTATTTTGATACTTATTCCGTGCCATCGAGTGGTGGGAAGTAATGGCACTCTAACTGGTTATGCCGGTGGGCTAGACAGGAAAAAATGGTTGTTAGAACATGAGGGATTTCTGAAACAAAAAAGCTTACTTTTGTGAGGCTCACGCTTTTAAAGGCGAATTAATTAAAAAATTATATGAAAAAAACAGTACAATTTACTGCCCTTTTTGTGATTGCTTTATGGGGCATGCTTTACATTTCAGACTACAATTATTTGCTTACTGCCGTTTCAAAAATTTACTTTAAAGGGCACACTACCGCCTTTTTATCCGACTATCAGTATTTTGACAACGTCCCTTTACCCCCATCAAAACAACCTCAACCTTGGCCAATTCACAAAAAATACAATACGGCTCAGTTGCCTGAGGAATTAGAAAAAAAGAATGCTGAATGGGGAACTGTAGCTTATCTCATCATCAAAAACGACAGTCTTTATTTTGAAAAATACTACGATGGTTACGGTGTGGATTCCAAAAGCAATTCTTTTTCTATGGCTAAAAGTTACGTTGCCGCCTTATTGGGAAAAGCCATTCAAGAAGGGTACATAAAAAGTATGGACCAACCTGTACTGGACTTTATTCCTGAATTAAAGGGAGACTATGCAAATCAAGTTACTGTAGGTGATTTGGCCTCAATGGCCTCGGGTCAACGCTGGGATGAATCCTACTACTCACCTACCTCGGTTACAACCGCAGCCTATTTTGTTGAAGACTTGGGCCAATTAATTCTCGATCAACCCATTGACGAACAACCCGGCACCTCATTTATTTATAAAAGCGGCACAACACAACTGTTGGCTATGGTGATTACTAAGGCAACTGGGAAGACACTAACCCAATATTTATACGAAAGTTTTTGGGACCCAATGGGCAGTGAACACGAATCGAATTGGCAAGTTGACAGTGCAGAAAATGGTTTGGAAAAAGCGTACTGTTGTATTGCTTCAAACGCACGAGATTTTGCACGATTGGGTAAACTTTACAAAGACTTCGGAAAATGGAACGGCAAGAGGTTGTTGGATTCTACCTTCGTAGCGCATTCCCTTAAAACACGATTTGAAAAGAGCCCTCAATACGGTTACAGTTGGTGGCTAAAAGAATACAAAAACTACAATACCTTTATGATGCGTGGTCATTTAGGTCAATATGTGATTGTTTTTCCTGAAGAAAATATGATTCTAATTCGTCTAGGACACAGTAAAGGTCCGGACAGCACAACCGATGATCCCTTTACTCCCGATATTTATGCTTATATGGATGCGGCTATAGAACTCAATGCACATGTTACCGAACCTTGACATAAAAAAAATTCTTTTTTTAGACATTGAAACGGTTCCCCTCTATCCTGATTTTGGATCCGTTCCAGAAGAAGAACAATTATATTTTACCGAAAAAACGGCTTACCAAAGAAAAGAAGAAGTTACCCCAGAAGATTTTTATTCCCGTGCGGGCATATGGGCAGAGTTTGGAAAAATAATTTGTATTTCTGTTGGTTATTTTGCTTCTTCATCCGCACCGCGTGACTTTCGATTACGCAGTTTTTACGGAGAAGAAAAAGGATTATTACTGGAATTTAAAGCATTATTGGATACCTTTTTTAATACTGCAAGGCACCGCATGTGTGGGCACAATGCTAAGGAATTTGATTTTCCATTTATTGCCCGGCGCATGTTGATCCATCAAATTCAACTACCTAAAATGCTGTTGCTGTTTGATAAAAAACCGTGGGAAGTACCGCATATAGATACGATGCATTTATGGCGTTTTGGTGATTTTAAACATTACACCTCGTTAAAACTTATGGCTCATGTGTTACAAATTCCGTCTCCTAAAGAGGATATTGATGGAAGTCAGGTGGCAGATGTTTACTATAAAGAAAATGATTTGGAACGAATAGTGGCCTATTGTGAATGCGATGTAGTTACTGTAGCTCAACTCTTTTTGCGTTTACGCATCGAATCCCTTTTGGATGAAAATGAAATTTCTTTTAGTCAACTAAAAAAATGAGTATCTTAAAAAAAATTTAATCGCGATAGCAAATGAACTATTTAAACTTAGAAGAAAACCAATATGATGCTATTGTTGTAGGATCAGGAATCAGTGGAGGATGGGCTGCAAAAGAGCTCTGTGAAAAAGGACTTAAAACCCTTGTATTAGAACGCGGAAGAATGGTCAAGCACATAGAAGATTATCCTACCATGAACCTTGACCCTTGGGACATGGAAAACGGTGGAGCAACCCCTGAAGCAATATTAGCCAAAGATTATGACAAACAACGCCGTTGGGGAGTTAATGAAACCAAACGTCATTTTTACAATAAAGATTCTGATTACAATTATTTAGAAGACAAACCCTTTGATTGGATTCGAGGGACTCAAGTGGGGGGCCGTTCACTAATTTGGGGACGACAAACTTACCGTTGGAGTGATTTAGACTTTGATGCCAATGCCAAAGAAGGTATAGGGGTTGATTGGCCAATTCGGTATAATGATATTGCCCCTTGGTATGATCACGTTGAAAAATTTATAGGAGTGAGTGGTGAAGCATTGAATTTACCTCACCTTCCTGATAGTCATTTTTTACCTCCTATGGAGCTCAATTGTTTAGAGAGTCATTTGCGTGAGACACTAGCGAGTGAATATAGTGATCGTTTGTTAACTATTGGTCGAGTTGCGCATATCACAGAAGGTACTAAAGAAGGGGCCGGACGTTATGCTTGTCAATTCCGAAACCGTTGTGATCGCGGTTGTCCTTTTGGAGCCTATTTTAGTTCAAATTCATCAACGCTTCCCGCAGCAGAGGCTACCGGTAATTTAACCCTACGTCCTGATTCCATCGTGGCAGAAGTGCTCTATGATGAGAAAACTCAAAAAGCTACAGGTGTGCGTGTTATCGATGCACATACTAAAGAATCAATCGAATTTAAATCCAAAATTGTATTCTTGTGCGCTTCCTCAATGGGGTCTACCTCAATATTAATGCAATCCAAATCCAATCGTTTCCCCAATGGAATGGGAAATGACAGTGGTGAATTAGGTCATAATATTATGGATCACCAATTAGGAAGTGGTGCTTCAGGAAAATACGATGGATTTAAAGATAAGTACTTTACAGGACGACGCCCTAACGGATTCTATATCCCTCGATTTAGAAACTTAAATGGAAAAGATAAAGGGGTTGATTTTCTTCGTGGTTATGGTTACCAAGGAGGCGCTAGTCGGAGTGATTGGTCAGAAGCAGTTTCTGAATTAGGGTATGGAAAAGCCTATAAATCAGAGATTCTTAATGCTGGAGGTTGGAACATTGGGATGGGTGGATTTGGTGAAGTTTTACCTTACCATGAAAACCGTATGTACTTAAACTATGAACAACTTGACAAATACGGACTGCCCACCATAGTATTTGATGCAGAGTTTAAAGAGAATGAAAAGAAAATGAAAGAAGATTGGAAAGTACAGGCTGCAGAAATGCTAGAAGCCGCAGGCTGTAAAGATGTTTCAATTTATGACTCTAATGCCCCCATAGGAAAGGGTATTCATGAAATGGGAACCGCTCGTATGGGACGAGATCCAAAAACTTCAGTGCTGAATAAGTTCAATCAAGTTCACAGTGTTAAAAATGTTTTCGTTACCGATGGTGCATGTATGACTTCGTCTGCCAATCAAAACCCATCGTTAACCTATATGGCTTTGACCGCACGCGCAGTTCATCATGCTGTTGAAGAATTAAACAAACAAAACCTATAACCTTCTGTTATGCCTGCTACTGAGGCATCGCTTATAGAAATTAGAAACGCATCGCTTACCCTAGGCGATGCGTCTATTTTAAAAAAGGTATCTATTTGCGTTGACAAAGAAGAAATTGTTGCCCTTGTTGGAGAATCAGGAAGTGGAAAATCAATTACCGCCTTGACCCTTTTAGGACTTCAGCCTCTACAGTCAAAAATTACAGCAGAAAAGTTAACCTTTGACCAAAAAAATATACTTGCCCTTAGTCCGAAAGAATGGGAAACTATACGTGGTAAAGAAATTGGCATGGTATTTCAGGAGCCACAATCCAGTTTAAACCCCACCCTTCGTTGTGGAAAACAACTCTTAGAAGTACTTCAAAAACACAGCTCGCTCTCAAGAAAAGCCCAGCTAGAGAAAATTAATACGCTCTTGCATGAGGTGCAATTACAGGACACGGATCGAATTTTAAAATCCTATCCACATCAACTCAGTGGAGGGCAAAAACAACGTGTGATGATTGCCATGGCCTTATTGTGTAACCCTAAACTTTTAATTGCTGATGAACCCACAACAGCTCTAGACGTTACTGTACAAAAAGAGATTTTACACCTTCTTAGAAGGCTTCAACAAAAGTATAAAATGAGCGTATTGTTCATTTCGCATGATTTGGCATTGGTCAAAAACCTTGCAAATCGTGTATATGTTATGCATCAAGGAAAAGTGGTAGAATCAGGATTGGCCTCAACCCTTTTCAAAAAGCCCAAGCATCCCTATACAGCGGGTTTGATAGCCGCTCGTCCCGATGCCAATACACGCCCCGAAAGACTTTTGACTTTGGCAGATTTTGAAAAAAAAACGACCCGTCAACCCCTAATTTCTGCTCTCCAAAGAGCAACATATCACACCCTTTTATACCAACAACCTCCCTTATTAGAAATCAAGGGGTTTGAAAAAACGTATATAAAAAAACATTGGGGAAAAGCCAACGAATCCTTTCGGGCCGTTGACAAAATTGATTTCAGTTTATATCCAGGTGAAGTACTAGGTCTTGTTGGTGAATCGGGTTGCGGCAAGTCGAGTTTAGCAAAATCTATGGTGTTTTTAGACCCCCCCACCCAAGGTACACTCCTGTATAAAGGGCAAACCATAGACCCTAAAAATCAAGAGTCTTTAGTAAGACTCAGAAAAGACATTCAATTTATTTTTCAAGATCCCTATTCTGCATTACATCCCTTGAAAACTGTAGGAGCTGCCATTGAAGAAGTACTTCACGTTCACCGGCCTACAGTATCCAAAAAAGAACATTCTTTACAATGTTATCAACTGCTTGATCAAGTAGGTTTAGACACTCCTTTTTATCATCGCTACCCTCATGAATTATCGGGAGGACAGCGTCAGCGTGTGGTGATTGCTCGAGCGTTAGCTACTGACCCCAAAATTCTAATCTGTGATGAAAGTGTTGCTGCTCTGGATATATCCATACAAGCCCAAGTTCTCAATTTACTGAATGATTTAAAAGATCAATTTAAGTTGAGTTATCTTTTTATTTCGCATGACCTCGCCGTAGTTAAATATATGGCCGACCGCATAATGGTTATGGAACAGGGTCGACTCGTGGAAATTCAAGAAGCGGATGCACTTTATCGGTATCCGAAAAAAGCGTATACCAAAAAACTTATCGCTGCAATACCTGAGTAATGGAGATCAGGTAGAAGGATTAGGAATTTGCTCATGCACTTTATTAATGGCCTCTAGCGTATCCTCAGATAGCGTTATGGCCGCGCTTCCAATATTTTCTTTAAGTTGTTCTAGAGTGGTGGCTCCTATAATATTACTTGTCATAAAAGGCCGGTCGTTAACAAAAGCTAAGGCCAATTGGGTAAGTGAAATTCCGGCTTCATTGGCAATTTCTTGATACTCCTCTACTGCATTTGTACAATTTGTGGTGCTGTAACGATCGTAATGGGGAAATAATGTTAAGCGTGCATTTTCAGGTGATTTTCCTCCCCTATACTTGCCTGACAATACGCCAAAAGCGAGGGGGGAATAGGCCAATAACCCCACATTTTCTCGATGACATACCTCTGCGTTACCCGTTTCAAAAGTTCGGTTTAAAAGAGAGTATGGGTTTTGAATGGTTCGAATTCTCGGACGCTCTTGTACCCCTTCTTTAAGAAAACGCATCATTCCCCAGGGGGTTTCGTTTGATAAACCAATGTAACGAATCGTTCCTTTTTTCACATGTTCAGATAAGGCATCTAAAACTTCGGCCACATTGTCTTCCCATTGATCACCACGGGTGTAAGTATATCCTCTTTTACCAAAAAAATTGGTTGGTCGCTCAGGCCAGTGAAGTTGATAAATGTCAATATAATCCGTTTGCATACGTTTTAAATTCCCTTCTATTGCAGCATCAATTGTTTTTTTTGAATAGTTTTTATCGGTACGGATGTGTTGAGTAAACGCGGCAGGACCAGCTATTTTACTAGCCAGAATAATGTCTTTACGTTTTCCTGTTTTTTTAAACCAAGTCCCTATAATTCGTTCGGTTTCTCCTTGTTCCTCTTTACGAGGGGGTACAGGGTACAATTCTGCAGTATCAAAAAAATTAATTCCGTTTTCCACTGCATAATCCATCTGGTCATGTCCCTCTTGTTCGTTATTTTGTCTACCCCAAGTCATGGTTCCGAGACAAATTTTACTGACTTGTATTGAGGTTCCGGGGAGTGTATTGTATTCCATTTATTCGTTTTTGGTTTGTAAAAGTGCCGTAATTTCTTCCAGAGAGGGGCTTAAAATTACTTCTATTCTTCGGTTAGCGGCACGCCCTTCTGCGTCTTGATTTGAAGCGATGGGCAAATATTCACTTCGTCCAGCAGCAGTAATATTTTGAGGTAAAACTTTAGTGTTTTCCAGTAATATTGAAACCACAGCTGTGGCTCGTTTGGTCGATAAATCCCAATTGCTAGTAATGGCTCCTTCTGGGGTTAAGGGAACGTTATCTGTATGACCTTCTATCAAAACGCTGATATCTGGATTATCCGCCAAAACATGGGCCAATTCACCTAGAGCAAGTTTTCCTTGGGTTTCCACATTCCAGCTTCCGGATTGAAATAACAATTTACTCTCCATAGAAACATATACTTTACCATTGCGTTGTTCTACGGTTAAACCTTTTCCGTCAAAATTTAATAGTGCTGTTTTTAATTTTTCTTTTAACGCTGTTACTGCCTTTTTTTGTTCTTCTATACTTTGTTCCAATTGAGTAACACGGTCGGTACGTTGATCCAATTCCGTTTTTTTAATAGCGATTTCCCGTAAAAGTCGATTGTTTTCTTCTATTCGATCTTGAATAATTGACTCACTGTTTTGTTTTAGTAAATCAAATTCTTGCTGAAGGGTTTTGATTTTTGCTAGGTTTTGAGTTACACTATCACGAGATCGCGCCAGTTGCGTGAGGGTAATGCTTTGGTCTTTCCGTGTTTGATCTGCAATTTTATGAAGTGAATCTCTCGATTTTTCAAAAACATTTCGCTCTCTTTTAACCACCGCATATCGGGCCTCAAGATCATTAAACACTTTTGTGGTTACGCAATTGGAGAAGAGCAATACAAAAAAGAGAGGGGGTAAAAAGAGTGGGTGTTTCATCCAAATAATGTTAATTCAATTCCCACTGGGCAGTGGTCGGAATGTTTTGCTTGAGGAAGTAAGTACGACTTGTGAATTGAGGATTGTAACGGTTCGCTCACTAAAGCATAATCAATTCTCCATCCTTTATTATTATTGCGTGCATTAGCACGGTAACTCCACCAACTGTAGTGATGAGGTTCTGGGTTTAAATGCCGAAAGGAATCAATAAATCCCGATTTTAAAAATTGATCTAACCAGGCACGTTCTTCAGGTAAAAATCCAGATACGGTTTTATTGCGAATAGGATCGTGAATGTCAATGGCTTGATGACAAATGTTGTAATCGCCACAGATAATAATATTCGGATGTTCTTGTTTTAACTGATCAACGTATTCTCGAAATTCATCCATAAATTTAAATTTATAGGACAACCGATCAGGATTGGTTCCCGAAGGCAGGTATAAACTCATAACAGAAAAGGCTTCAAAGTCAACACGCAATATTCGGCCTTCATAGTCCATGTGGTCAATACCACTTCCGTAAGCTACATGCTGAGGCTTGTGTTTTGTGAAAATGGCTACACCGCTATAACCCTTTTTTTGGGCTGAAAACCAATAATGATGGTACCCTAATTCGGATAAAAATTGAGTGTCTACTTGCTCTTCTAGTGCTTTGGTTTCTTGAAGGCAAATGACATCTGCTTGTGTGGCTTTTAGCCAGGTTGCAAACCCTTTGTTCAGAGCAGCTCTAATGCCATTTACGTTATAAGAAAGTATTTTCAACGGTTTTTTTACGAAGATAAAAAATACTTGGGGTTGGTAAAATTTATCTTCCCTTTGAGTGAGGAAAAAAGTAGGGTTCCTGTTTCTACATACTCCTTTTAAGTAAGTGCATTTTAGCCACTCATCTTTTGCAGGAGTGTTTATAACCGATAGGCTTTAACTACAGTTTTTTAAGTAAAGTCGAAATAGAAACCGTGTTTTCAACTATGGTTTTTAATTCCGTCACAGCTACTCGTTCTTGAAGCATGGTGTCCCGATTTCTCAGGGTTACTGTTTGATCTTCTAAACTTTGATGATCTACTGTGATACAAAAGGGGGTGCCTAAGGCGTCTTGTCTTCGGTAGCGTCTCCCAACGGCATCTTTTTCATCATAAGAAGTGGCAAAATTCCATTTTAATTCCTCTACTATGGTCTTTGCCATTTCGGGGAGTCCATCTTTCTTTACCAAAGGCAAAACAGCAACTTTAGTTGGCGCAAGAGCTGGAGGTAATTGCAAAAGGGTGCGTGTAGATCCGTCTTCTAGGGTTTCTTCCTTTAAAGCATTTGAAAGTACGGCTAAAAACATACGGTCCAGTCCTATTGACGTTTCCACCACATAGGGAACGTAATTTTTGTTTTGTTCAGGATCGAAATATTGTAATTTCTTACCTGAGTATTTTTCATGATTGCTTAGATCAAAATCGGTTCTTGAATGGATTCCTTCTAGTTCCTTAAATCCAAAGGGGAATCGAAATTCAATATCAGCGGCTGCATCGGCGTAATGCGCTAATTTATCATGGTCATGAAAACGATAGTTCTCTTCTCCCATACCCAAAGCCAAATGCCATTTTAAGCGTGTATTTTTCCACTGCTCATACCATTCTTTTTGTGTTCCGGGAGGGATGAAAAATTGCATTTCCATTTGCTCAAATTCTCGCATACGGAAAATAAACTGGCGGGCAACAATTTCATTACGGAACGCTTTACCCATTTGAGCAATACCGAAAGGCAATTTCATGCGCCCTGTTTTTTGTACATTGAGAAAATTGACAAAAATACCCTGAGCCGTTTCTGGACGTAAGTACAAATCCATCGCAGAATCTGCCGAGGCTCCTAGCTTGGTTCCAAACATCAGGTTAAACTGTTTTACCTCAGTCCAATCTCTGGAACCGGATTCAGGACAGCTTATTTCCAATTCTTCAATTAAGGCTTTTACGTCTGCTAAATCCTCATTCTCAAGGGATTTACCCAATCGTTTTAAAATGGCTTCCGCTTTGGCTTGGTATTCCATCACTCTTGGGTTTGTTGCTACAAATTGTGCTTTGTCAAAAGCGGTGCCAAATCGTTTTTGTGCTTTTTCAATTTCCTTTTCAATTTTAGCCTCAATTTTCGCAACGTAATCTTCGACCAACACATCCGCACGATACCTTTTCTTTGACACTTTATTATCAATCAAGGGGTCGTTAAAAGCATCCACATGCCCTGACGCTTTCCATGTGGTAGGATGCATGAAAATTGCAGCATCTATTCCTACGATATTGTCATTCAATTGCACCATTGCTTTCCACCAATATTCTCGAATATTGGCTTTTAACGCTGCTCCATTTTGACCGTAATCATAAACGGCACTAAGCCCATCATAAATTTCGCTTGAAGGAAAAACAAAGCCATACTCTTTAGCATGGGATATGACTTTTTTAAATTGTTCGGATTGCTGTGTCATGGCGCAAAAATAATCCTTTTTGTTATTTTTAAGGGTCCCCATTTCAGATTCTATGAAATTTAATTCTTCCCTTGTTTTTCAATCCCTAGTCGATTTATTTTTTCCCCGAACCTGTTTGGGATGCGTCTCTTTTTTAACGCCTTATGAAAAAGGGCTTTGTATTGGGTGTCAACTGCAACTGTCTCCAACAAATTTTAATCTTGATGCAAATAATCCATTGGCAGTAAAACTCAGGGAATTTATTCCTATTTACGCAGCAACGGCCTTGTTTTATTTTCAAAAAGGAGGGGCTTTTACCCATTTGATCCATTTATTGAAATATAAAGGTTTACCCAAAGGCTCTGGTGCGAATAAAAATCACCTTATCTCAAACTAAGGCTGGAAAAGTTGAAAGGTGGGAATCCATGCAAAATGCCTTTTGTTGTGCTCCAGATTTTCAAAAT
>Ga0255751_10004750_pt1 | contig 12222 bp, 10 predicted proteins | sample 071ome_20_FD_179951 | JGI IMG/M metagenome (GOLD analysis project Ga0255751, IMG submission 179951) | Coastal salt marsh microbial communities from the Groves Creek Marsh, Skidaway Island, Georgia - 071412BT metaG (version 2) | ecosystem: Environmental > Aquatic > Marine > Intertidal zone >...
TAAATAGATGCTGATGCTTGAGCGGACAGTAGCAAAGATCCACATGCTTCCAGCGCATTTCTGTTTATATTAGTGCTTTCATCTTCAATGAAAATGTACCTTCGAAATATCTGTAATAAAGTTACCGCCAGGACAGGTTCATTTTCTGATATCTCACATAAGTGAGAAGAGTGTTGAGAGTCTAGAAATTCTTCCCAGTTATACCTCAAAATTTTGCCAAGAACAAAAATTGCTCTGGATTTCAAAACTTTTCTGTCTTTGTCTGAAGTATTTTCTCTACCAAGTAGCAGTAGAAGCTTCAAAGTCAATCTTTTGAGCTTTCCTCGGCTATCTGCAGAAATAGATGCAAAAGAAGTTAAGCACTTCGTTGCATAGTCAACTATTCCAGAGTTCTTCGAATATAAAATCAGAAGGCAAACATCATCGACAACTGTTTGACATAAACTCGTGCTTATTCTGCAGTTATAGCATACAATTTCATTGATTATACTCAGTACAGATTGTGTGAAGTTAGACTTACTTTCTATTGTACCATCCCTTCTATGTAAGTATGGTTCTAATCCAATTAAGAAATATAAGGGATCATTAACCGGAACAAGAAAACTTGGCTCAATCAGCGCAAACGCATTGAGAGAGAAGGCAAACATTTCGGGTGTTAAAGTTTTCTTCTCGCTTTCCATCATATCACCTGTTTGAATATAAGTTTTGGATGCATGTTGTGATTCAAATTGTCGCTCAAGGTCAGTTGAGTTCACTAGGCCTTCAAAAATATAAGTTATTAGACCACATCCACTTTTCTTAAGCACTTCAAGGTCCATTGCATCAGATTGAACTTCTTCATCCGTAGGTCGTAATATCCTATGCAATAAAAGCAACAAAGGATAGTCAAAAAGACTCGGAAGTTTCGAGTCAAGCCTGCGGAAAAAATTAGAGTGCATGTACCACATCAATTTCACAAAGATAAGCCATGCATCTTTTCTTCTAGAATCAGTGACTGCTGTTGTATGGAACCATTTTTTTCTGAAGTATTGAATCACGAGAAGCTGCACGCTCGAATCTGTATCCATAACACGAAGTGCTATTCTATAATTAAAATAAATAGCGGATTCATTATTAGCATCTAATGCAATTTCTTGCATTATCATGATAACCCGCTTTCGCACGCTGACACCAATATCGCTAATTCGATCGAGAATTTTTGACCAATACTTGAGACGGACTTCTTTATTTGAACAGATGAACTGTCCAATCAGCTCAATTACTGCACATCGAACTAATGTTGCCGGATCTGTCATTCTCTTGGATAAAATTTGGTGAATCCTTGGATTTATAAGCATAGAAGGATCCATGGACACAATTCTGGAAAGTGAACGAATACCAGTTGTGCGCACTATAATTGATACATCATCAAGCATACCAATTATCCTATGGAAGAGAATATCATTCTGTCGAGCAAGGGGTCCATGGATTTGTAGAAGACTATTCACTACCATAATGGAATTCCTCGACAAAGTTTTATCCTGTCCTGCAGCACCTCTCTTGCTTGAAATATCCATCTTTATTTTCTCATAAAGATTCCAATAAAAATCATTTTTTACCTCGCAGAAGTAATGTTTCGGATGCCTTTTGATTTCATTTGTCATTTGGCATACTTGAAAGATCAATGCATTGTGTAAACGATGCATTACGCTGTCACAAATGAAGTACTCTTTGCCTTTACTAATGTCCATACTAGTGCGCTGCTTAATATTATTCAGAAGGTACCTTATTAAAATTCCCTCAATGCAAATTGATTGTATTTTGGAAAGCTTATCTCCGGAAATGGAGAAAGATCTGATATCATTACTAGCTTGGATAAGTCCATCAGAAATATTTGAATCATCTCCGCATGAAATTATTTTTTCATACGCTTCACACCTCAAAGATTCACTTCTAAGTCTTGCGCACACTTGACTTACTATGTCTAGGGCCCTCTCCCGAAATTTTGGATCTTTGTGCTGCAAACCAAACTTTCCAAGTAATAGTGCACACAGGTTTAAAAGCGTTAAAGAAGAAACAGGCCACTCAGGGAGATTCAAGCATAACAATAAATCCTCCACTAATTTAGGGATTAACTTTCGTGAATCTCTTTCCTGAAGTCGGGAAACTTTCACTAATAGCCCAGACCAGAAGATATTTGACCAATGGAAAGCATGTGCAATTTTTTTTTCTTCATCTTCACCTGAAATGTCACAAGTATATTCATGATATTCTGCACAGCTTTGTAAGCAACTTAGCAATACAGCAGGTATCATACCAATTCTTTTTGCCGAGTCTTCTGGAATATAGAACAACCTAGCATAGGACCCCCCTCCACAAATCTCATTTTCAATAATTTCAATAATTTTATCAATAATATTGGTTCGTAAATTCGGATATCTATTAAATACATGGGCAATCATTTCAACGACATTTGCTCTTAACAATTCTGCATCACTTGAAGCGAGAACAGAAAAAGAAGTTCTAATTAAGCGCAGCACAAAAGGCTCCGAGATTTTGAAAGCCAGAATTAATGTAGACAAATCATGCACCATTTTTGCAGAATTTGCAACTAAATCAGGAACATCGTGGCAGGAAATCAACTTTTGACATAATTTCTGATTGCCATTCCCTTTCCCGCCTTTCCCGCGCTCCTTAACATTCTTGTTGCTTCCTTGCACGGGAGAAATATCCAGAGTGGAGGCCGGAAAATCTAATCTACTTCTTGACCTCAAAGTTTGTTGATCAGCCTTAATAGACAAGTATCTATTCAAAATTTCACAAACAAGCGAAGTCATCCGTTCCATTCTTTCGTCAGTACATGAGGTTTTGGAACTCAAGTTTCCATAAATAAGCCTGCACATCAAGGAAAAAGATATAGTCGCTTCCTTTGCGTAAATCATTTCTTCGTCAGTAAGGTTTCGCAAATTTTGTGTACTCTCTTTGAGTAAATTTGAAAAGTACACTAATAAACATTCATTAATCTGCAGGCTCTGATCTAAAATTTCTTCATGAATTTTGTCGACTTCATTCGAACCAATCATAGATTCTAGTTTCGAATTAAGAGCTGCAATTTCATTCACCAGGGTCAATGTCATGAATTTCCACCCTCGATTCTGAATTAGTACATATGGTTCAATTTTTTCAAAAATGTGGGTTACAAATTCATTGAAAGCCTTCAAATCCCGTTCTTCCTTGCGATTGGAAGTCACTGCCGCCTTCGAGCCTAAGTCTGTCACAAATACTTTATGATTGGCCTTGCTATCAAGACTTTCCATGTGGGCAGCTTCATTCTCATTTTTTAGAAAATTTGTCCTGTTCTGAGTTCTGCGAAAGGGGTCTAAGAGAACTTATGAGTATGTCTAAATGAGAAAGAAGTAAAGCGTACTAAGCACCATGTGCAAAGATCTGTGCAAGATTTGCATTTGTGATTCTGTTGCATTTTCGTTTCCCGTATATATTTGCGAAAGCTTAATTGAACTTGAACTTCAAAAGGGGCAAAGTTAGGAAGTTTCTAAATAAAAATAATTTGACGTACAGATACGGAATATTTACACTAGACAAGATCAAAGATACTTCAATGTTTTGGCTACATATTATGCCATTATGTTCCAAAGTCTCTTCCTCTTTCCATTCATTCTTATTGAAAACCAGAAATGACTCGAGCGCGATGCACGTAGTCAGACGCGGGGGTTGTGAAACCATCCCCGAAACTTAGAAACGTATTCCAAACTTACATAAAAAATTATTGTCCTGAATATGCACCGCGGAGTTTGAAGCAAATCAAATCGAAGAAAGCTCAATTTGCACGGTAAAACTTTTGAATGATGTTGCCTGTTGCGCTCGTGAAAAGAGTACTCGTGAGATGGACTGCGTGAACACCCTGTGATCTTCTAGGTGCGTGGTCTGAGGAATCAACTTTTGCATACACGATATTTTTTTTTTCGTTAGATCCCGATTCCCGAAAGCTGAAACCTTGTAGTATGTGCCCGCGGTGGTTGTGAAAAACAAAAAAGTTTATGTTTCCAATAATTTCCGAAGCAGCTGCCAAAGAACCGCCAAGGAACAGAACGGGTCTAACGTCAATTGTACCGAGAAATGCACTTGTGTGTGTCTACGTAAAAAAGAGGTTGTGAAGGTGACTCTGCGACAGGTGTGAAAAGAAAAAGAAAGGAGGAAAAACCTCGCTTTCAAATTCAACCGTCGAAGACCTAAGACTATCACCAAGGTAGCACAAGTAACAGCTTCGAACAACTGATAGGTACAAGCATATACGAGGAATTCATTTACAGGAGAACAGCGCAGAGGGGAGTGCTTTCAGTGAACTCTAGAACTATCTTAGTTATATACTAGTCATTCAATGGAAACTGGCCAAATGTTGACCTCTAATGCCACTGGAGATGTTCCAGAGGAATGGTATCGTGATGAGAGTCACGTCGGTTATTCGTCACTCGGATTAAAACTGGAAAGACAGAATAGGGCTGACTCTCTTGATAAACTTTTACAGAAATTAGATAGGAGTGATGGTTGGAGACAGCTCGTTGACAAAAAGCTCGGTGCCGGTATCTATCTATCGGCAAATGAAGTAAAGTTTATTCGTAATCTATGTATGGGCGTGTTTGTTAATGAAATCAACGTTGATACACACATACATGCTTCCAACACCGAAATTGGTCAGGCTAACGAGCCCAAACGTCGCTTTCTAGCTTCAAAATGGGAGTCAAAACGTGTCATTAACATGTTGAGATCTATGCGGAAAAAATCTGATTCGTCAAGACTGCACGAGGTGGTTCCTAAGCTCGGATTACTTTGGAGTGACACTGAACAGTCAATAAATCTGAAACGGGCTGCACGAGCTCCTCGGGCCAAACTTGGAGGGCACGAAGATTCATACAATGCCCCTCTTGAATACCTGAGTAATCCAGATACCATTTCGGACCTGGGTACATTGCGCTGCGTTCCTGTGTTTAAACGCTTCCTTAATGAACAGTTTGGTAGATGCCTGGATCTTTATCTGTGCCCTAGGGCTAAAAGATCAAAAATGGATGTAAATGTGTCGGACTTACTACAAGACTTTCACACACATAATGTGAAGCCACTCTTCCCTTCAAAGCTTATGATGAAATTCACTGGACATAAAAAGACCATAATATCAATGAGTGTGCATCCATCTGGAAGTTTACTAGCTTCCTCTGCATGTGATAACACAGTGCGAATCTGGAGTTTGTCTACAGGAAGATGCCTTAATATCATCAAGACAGTGGCACCAGTGTCAAATATGACATGGTGCCCTAAGAACGGGAGATCCTTAATTTCTTTTCATTTATTTGATACTCTTTATTTTGTAGACCTAACGGATGCTTTGAAAACTCGGTTCGATGATGGTATCATAGAAATTCATACTGGAGAAAAGACAGAATCGTCTTGTACTGAACGCATTTCATGTTACTGGTTCGAATTAAATGAAATGGTGTTGAGTGTCACGAATCCTTATCATATAAGCAATGCATCTTGGCACCATAAGGGTGATTTTGTCTGCGTACATGGATCAAATGTAAACGAGATATGTGTCCACCAGGTATCAAAAAGAACAACACAACAACTATCCATAGAAGGGAACAATAGTATCTCAAAAATTATCTTCCATCCGCGCAAACCATACATTTTAGTTGCTTCTGTGAAGTTCATCGTAGTATACGATCTCAAAAATCAGCAAAGTTTACGTAAATTTGCATTTGAGTCGACTTGTATAAACACTTTGGACGTGCATCCACAAGGTGAGTATATTTTGGTAGGTTGCGCTAACGGTAAATTATATTGGTACAACATTGAGCAATCGATCGAAGCAGAACGAACCCTATCGTTTAGCTGTGGTGTGATATCGGTAGAGTTTCATAAGACTCAGCCACTTTTCTCTCTTGGACTGAGTGACTCCTCAGTTCAGATTTTTAGTTTTTTCGTAGCTGATTTGCTGTCAAGGGTGGTAATAGACCCACTGAAAACAATCAAAGACAGTCGCTTAAAAGAATTCTCCGCACGCCCAAATTGCGTACTCCATCCTGCACGACCATGGTTATTCAGGTTAGGAGGTACTCATGATGCAGAGGTATATCTTTTCACTGAATACTGAAGAGAAGTGTAGCTAATGATACTGGTGCTATTGAGACTAAAGAGAAGAAGGAAAAAGTGCTGAAAATAATTGCATGTTGTGATAGTGAAGCCAAAATCACCGCGCATACTTCGTGAAAAAGATAGAACTCTAGAGTAGCTTTCATTTCAAGTTTTATTTACCTCCATCCATTAATTTTTTGAAGTTATCTCCGATTCTTTTTAGACCCTCGGCTGCTTCCTGGGCTGGCATTCTTGTTTCTTCCTCCGGCGGAATAACAAAAACGTCCTTTTCTGATGGCTTGAACATAGAATTGGGATTTGTTTTGTCCAAGATACTGAATCCGTACTCAAGTTCTCTTGCACTTTTCAACATTGGCATTTTTCGGACCATTTCTTCCAACTGAACCTGTTCTTTGTATATAGCCTGTCCAATATTGTTTGTCAATGATTTCAGAGCCATCTGCAAAAACCTGTGAGATATATGATGACATAAAAGAGAAGGACCTACATCTTTCGATAAATTACTGTCTAAACCTTTCACTAAAGTATTAGCAGTTGAACCTCCCGTGACCACGTTGAGAGGAAACCACGTTTTTAATCCTTTTTTTGACCGGACATAGATTACAAATTGTTCATTATCTGGATCAATCGGCGGTAAGAATTGTTCTCTGCAATAGCGTAAACGTCATTCCTTCGAAAGTTAACGTAAAAAATTATTCTTACACAGAGCCTCCTTGCTTGGGGCTCGAGCCTCTGCGATTTTGCTGCTTTCCTTTAGCGAAAACCTGTCGAAAATACCACATATGAAATTTGACAATCCAAAGGTGACGACAGAACCTGCGTGTGAAGACGTTTGGAATGTACTTTTTGCTGCTTGAGGCAGCTTTTCATGCTATTTGGTGCTAATAAGCCGAAGCTAGCATGTTTGGGAATTATGTAATACATGGTGATCTTGAGATTTGGAGTTCCGAATTAACTCTATTTGTTTTGAAGACTCTCCGTGAGTTATTTTATTTTGTGTCCCGACGATAGACGCATAGACTCTCGAACCACACTGAACTTCGATAGTGAGCTTGGATTTTATTTCCGAAAAAAACACCCGCGAGTACAGGTACTTTTTTTATAGCCCATACTTCTATCATCCTCTAGTCTAGCATCCATATAATGGTGGTGTAAGTGTGTGTAGAACGATATAACTGGTAATTTTTACAAAAAACGAAATAATATTTATCGTTGTTTTGATGTTTCAACACGCGTGGTTTTGGCGCCCGTTTTCTTTATAAGTTTCAGTGCTGTTCGCACATCAGGTTTACATATCTCCTACGTGCATTAAAGGTGACAACGTAGACAACGTTCTCCTTAAATGTACTTTGTCACTTTATCGTAGTCGATGCTTTAGAATAAGTTCAGAAAAATATTCATGGCCGTTCCTGCAACTTTTTCAATCGATGCAACGGACGCTCCTTTGAGGAGAGAAAACGTTTGTCATGAAAACGATTCTGAGAACAAGTTATACAACGAGGTAAGACAATTACGATTCTTTGATCATAATCTGAGAACAATTTATGTAAGTTATATGGTGATATTTCCACAAAAGTTGAGAAGGTACGATTTTTCAAACTTTGAGCAACAGGGAACTAATAAAAGATAATAAAGGATTTGGTGGGGTCGAAAGGCCCAGGACTTATTCCGTTGCCAAAGGCGCCTCCCGGAAAACCCAGCGTTCAAGAAAGTGCACCACCTGCACAGTTACCAGATGGAAGATGGAACACGTTCAACGGGCAACCACCACTTGCACGCTTCAACTCTAAGGGACAGCGTATTCTGCCTGGTGGCTCTGGGGGTTCACGATTTATTCCACCAGAAGAGTACAAAGAATTCTTACATCTGGGTCACGGAGGAATCTTTGACCTAGATCTAAATAACGTGGATATGTTACCATGGAGAGTGCGCGGAGTAGAACAGGATGCATATTTTAATTATGGTTTTACTGAGAGAAGTTGGCGGGAATATACTGTTGAGATCAGGCGAGCGCGGATTGATGCCCACTTGAAAAACCAAATTGAAATAGTCTCAGGAGCGAATTTTGATTCTGAGTTGCCTGACGAAGTCCGCCAAGCACTAACGAACTCTGTTCTAAATTCGAAGACAACTCAAAGAGTCATCCCTGAAAATGAATTATCTCAAATAAATTCAGTTACAGATATTCAAAACAAGGAGAAAATATTAGGTCTGAACCATAAGCCTGAGTCAGAGCAATGTGGAAAATGCGATGGAATGTTTGGGACGAAATATTCCAAATATTCAACTAGCGAAACGATTGGTTTATCTCAAATCCAAGATGAAGCTAGAAGGCTACAAGAACAATACGCCAAAGAAATGATATTTTCAGATGCAGCTTCCTCAAACATGCAAAAGTTTAGACAGAAGATGAAAGTTTTAAAAATCTTAGCGAGCCAAGTGTAACCCTAAACTCCACCGGGCTTTAATCCCAAGAAGAGAAAAGGAAGCGTCAGTACACCACAAGTCACAACCGGTCATCTTTCGTATGTTCTTAAAATCAGTGGTTCATGCATATCACGTATCTTCACTACATACGAGCACTGTTAGATAAAAACATATCAACTTGAAATTAAAACTTTACCCAAACAAAAAATGACTACTGGATATCATAAGTTAGTGATGGCGGCTATCTTAACGTTGGCGACGAGTTCGCAAGGCCTCTTGACGACGGCATCTAAGTCAAATGGAGAATATAGATACAATTTCGCCACTGTACCATTTTTAGCTGAAGTATTTAAACTGGTCAGATTTCTTTCTTCAGAAGTTCTTTTTAACTCTTATGCTTAGGTTGTTTCAAGTATACTACTACATCGACAGTTTTTGATAGATCCGAAAGGCACACATATAACGCGAGATTGGAAAAGTGCACTCCTATATCCTATACCGAGCATCATTTACTTGATTCACAATAATGTACAATTTTTGACCCTTCAATATGTAGATCCTTCTACATATCAAATCTTAGGAAACTTGAAAATAGTGACTACTGGACTACTTTTCCGCATTATACTAAAACGACAACTCAATAGATTACAATGGATAGCATTAGCTCTTCTGATGATAGGAGCTACAATAAGTCAAATCAGTTGTGATAAGGACTCTACTTTGGCGGCTCCATTGATGGGATATGTTCTTGGGATTATTTCTGCTTGCCTCAGTGCTTTAGCAGGAGTCTACACTGAGAAGCTCATGAAAATGAATAATGATAACTTATATTGGCAGAATATTCAACTCTATGGTTTTGGTGTGATTTTCAATGGGTTACGATTATTTTTTGATGATATTAATGTTGGATATTCGAATGGAATATCTTTATGGCCGAGAGTTGTAACTCGTGGATATGACATCATAACTTGGTTTGTAGTTTTCAACCTTGCATTTACTGGACTTCTAGTGAGCTGGATTATGAAATATGCGGATACAATTGTGAAAGTATACAGTACTTCAATGGCGATGCTCGTTACTATGTTGTTCAGCATATTCTTATTCGACATATCTCCAAATTTACAGCTATTACTAGGTATTCTCACTTCTTCGATATCATTACGTTTGTATTATTTTGATACAGCTGAGTTACATCCAGATACTAGTAAAAATTCAAAGCTTCGTGATCGAATTTGATGGAGTCAGATCATGTGGGCACTTAGTTTACTCTTATCCTTGTTTCTCTTGGCATTTTTCGTACTCATTTATGAGGCTCTCCACTACTTCCTTTGAGTCATCAAACTCGGTAAAATTTTCCTGTACACTGTGATTTATCTTTACTAGGAAAAAATGATAGGCATACTCGAAAAATATCATATTTCTCATATTGATCAAGGAACGCTTTTCGACGCATGAGCTTATCGTAGTGACTGAGGCAGCATTTGAATAAGTGACGAATACTAGAGCAAAATATTTTGTTGTAATGGTGAACATGCACAAAAATTTTTACCATGTGTTATTCGCCAACATCATTCCACTTACACTATGTGATGTTTGGACGTATGGTGACTTTCTGGACACAACAACCTAGGAGAAGCATGCTCATGTTCGCAAATCTTAAAAATATTATATAATAAACCTGGATGTTTGCAGGACCCCATTCAACAAAATTTATCAACTTCTTCTCCCGAATTCTTTGTAGACCCTTGTGAACCTAAAATACCAAAAATGTGAACAAGTTTTTCCAAAAAAATACTTTCTGAACAATATTCACAAAAAAAGCTGAAGCTAAACAGACAATAGCCGTCAACGAATACGACGACAAAAAACTCAAACCAAAAGCTTAGCCTTAACAGTACCTGGAATGCATCTACACTTCCTTGAATCACGTTCAGGATTGATATATATTTGCTCTGTTTTCAGAAAAATTAAGTAGTTTGACAGCATGGAAAAATACTTATTCGAATAGACCTCTTCAAACTCTTGTTCTCTGATGTTTGATGATACCATGATATTTTTTGCCTGCAATAATCGCCTCATAACATCTAGTACCGTAGTCTTGCGTGTCCTACGTTTTTATCAGAAGTGATGTTAGCTATTTTTGTTTTGTCAAAATTACTCTCACGTGTTCAATCCATGTTCATACGAGCTTAGTGGGGTGTACCCTGTCATCAGAAAATGACACCGTGGTGTGGGTACCAGTGACTACGAGTTTAAAAAATAAAGTTTATTGAGAGCCGTATTTAAAAAAACTTACCGCAACTAAACTGACTAGGTCGTTGTTCATGTATCCAGGGTATCTAAGCGTAGTCGTACTCGCCGCCATTACAGAAGAGACTAGCGAGTTCGTGTGCGAAAATGTAGGATTCTGAATTTTCATTTTTTCTTCCGCAATTCGATTCAACGCTGTGTTGTCTAGAACAACCACGCTATCACTGTTCAAAATCAACCTCTTCAAAGTTAGAAGAGAGTTGTACGGTTGAACCACAACATCTACACAGCATTCAAGACGGAGAATCTATATTAGTTGTAGTAAAAGTACCGCTAATTTCATCCTGATTAGGAAAAACACTGTATGTTTGAACCAGTTTTTTGCCATATCGATCACTGAGGGCCTAAAAAAGCTTATTCTTGAACAAAAGAGTGTTTGTCTACTAACCTCAAGGATGTAAGAACCAAGTCCCGATCCAGTACCACCGGCTATTGAATGGCACAACACAAAGCCTTCCAGACTATCGCTACCATCTGCTTCTCTGTCTATCATATCCAAAATCTCATTCTGAGAACAAAAGTTGAGTTGATTCAGAAAGTTACGAAAAAGAAATATACTTCTACATTGGATGCCTGTGAGTATCCGCTTGCCCAATTATTACCTGCTCCTCCACCTTGCTGTGACACGTACATATTTTCGATATTGAATAGACTCTTGTGATCCGAGTTCCTTATCCCGTTTATCACACGTGGTTCAAGATCTAATAACTGTGAGAATGAAAGTAAGAAAAAACTTTCCCGGAGAAGATTTAAAACTGTCCTCACCAGAGCACGGGGAATATAACGGTTGTCATCGGCCTGATAGAAAAATACATCTTTCCTATCAATTCCCGGGAAGAATCCATCGGCTCCATCGAAAGAACCCGATTTGCTGATTCCATGCTCAGAGCACAGCTTTATGCGTGATTCTTTAGTTTATTTTAGTTTAGATATCAACGGTCTACCTTGCTCCAAAATTCGGTACCGATCTGATTTCCACACTGTCCAACCTGTAAAGTAATTATCTCTCTAACAATAGTTTTAGATTCAAACATGATGAGACGGTCTTTGCATAAGTATATATAAGTTTTAACCTTGGCATTCTAAAAACTTAGTGTTCGGCGCGCTGAGTTAATTTAAAGCTTCTTATTTTTGAAAATAAATCCCTCTCGCAACTCGAGTGTCATCAAATATGTGTCTTATTGTCAAACAGTCGTGGTTATGTACTTTAAAAAAAAAAAACAGAACATTCAAAAACTCGAAAGATTATAGATGACAGGAAGATAGATAGACTACTAGTACTATATGTAATCGTACTATGTATGATCGATAGTTCAAGATTCAATATTTTCTGAT
>Ga0255751_10004756_pt1 | contig 12215 bp, 15 predicted proteins | sample 071ome_20_FD_179951 | JGI IMG/M metagenome (GOLD analysis project Ga0255751, IMG submission 179951) | Coastal salt marsh microbial communities from the Groves Creek Marsh, Skidaway Island, Georgia - 071412BT metaG (version 2) | ecosystem: Environmental > Aquatic > Marine > Intertidal zone >...
TCAGTGGTTGATACTCCATTTCCTGATACAGAATATGAAGAACCAACTCTTACTGCTCTGGTAGCAGCAGCATCAACAGTCAGTTGAACACTCGATGATAGTTTATGTGTAAGGGCACCTGCATTTGCTGCCGTACCTGTCATCAGTAACATTCCAAAAGCAATTAACGCTTTATTCATGATCGTGTTAAATAATGCTCTATCTATCTATATATGTATAAATATATGTGAGACTTTCGTGCGGTCTCTCTACAAGTCGGAACACCCTATAAGAGGTACGGTTTACTCCATACCTCTTTTTTTGTGTTTGTAAATAAATATAAATGGTTGCCTTCGGGGACCACAAAACACAAACTCGCTTAAAAAGGAGCTACCATAATGACTGGACTTAAGAAGTTCACGGCAAAAGATCTTAATGCCGTTGTAGATGCTGTAGAACGCTACAGTGTTGGGTATGATGATCTATTCTATAGATTGCATTCTTATGGGGCAGGAACGCCTCAAAATTCATATCCTCCATACAATATTATAAAGAAGGACGAAGAAAACTATAGAGTTGAGATTGCATTAGCAGGATGGTCAAAAGATGATATTGAAGTATCAACACAAACAAATGTTCTTTTGATTAAATCTAAAGCATCTAAAGATACATCTGATTTAGATTATGTACATCGTGGAGTTGCAACAAGAACTTTTGCCAGGGGATTTAATTTATCTGATGATATGGAACTTGGCAATGTTGAATTTAAGGATGGCATGTTACTAATTGATATACATAAGATACTTCCAGAACATCAGAAGTTAAAAATTTACGATATTAACTGATTTGTAGACTGGAAAGATAAATAAATTAAAGTGCCCATAAACCAGTGAAATCTTTCCAGTCTCTTAGATTAACTCTAAAATATCATAACAAATTAAATATAAAATTCTGGGATGAAGGATATCTCAGAACTGAAGTTCGGGATAAATTGCTTCAAATTGGATACAAGTGGGCAGACTTTGCTAAAATTCCACCTGAAGCAATAAAAGATATCATCTTAGTTGGTGGTAATGCTAATTACAACTACACAAGATTTTCTGATTTGGATTTACACTTGGTTGTAGATAAATCACAAATTGCAGACTGCCCAGAAATTCTTGATGATTATCTTAGAGACAAGAAAAAATTATGGGCACTTGTTCATGATATCAAATTGTATGCACATCCTGTAGAACTTTATGCTCAGGATGTGACTGATCCACTCCCTGCTAATCAGGGAGTATATTCTGTCAGAGACGATAAATGGATTATGGAACCAAGACGGACAGAGGTCAATCTGTCTGATCCCTTGCTTTTCCGTAAGGTTCGTGCTATGGTAGAAAAGATCGATGATCTCATAGACAACGAAGCAGACGATCCTGATGTTTTACGCAAACTTCAAAAGAGAATACGTGACATGAGAGCATCTGCAATTCAGCAGGGTGGAGAATTTGCACTTGAGAATCTTGTATTCAAAGAGTTGCGAAATCGTGGATACCTTGACAAACTTTCCAACCACATCAAACATTTAGAAGACACTAATTTATCACTATGACTGTTAAAGTTATGCTATTGAAGTCCGGTGAGGACGTTATTTCGGACGCACAAGAAGTTCGTGATAAGGAATCTGGTAATATTGTTGCATATCATTTGATGCAACCGTATTGCATGGAACTAACTACTGTTCCAATTACTCCTGATGATGAAGATGAACTTACTCCTGAGCAACTTGAAGAACAACCTCAAGTTAGGATCTCTGTAAGTTATACTCATTGGGCACCTCTATCAAAGCAGAGAGAATTTTTCATTCCTGCTGATTGGGTCGTTACCATTTATGATCCCCACGATAATATCATGACTGACTATTGCAAGAAACATCCTCCTGCAGAACAAACTGAAGAATTAAATTCAGTTACCCCTACCGAAGTCGTTGGAGAAGTGAATGAACCTGAAACTGCTGCTGTTAACTGATGGCACTTACGTAATTGCTTGGGTATACGAGTTGCCTGAGGAACCCAGAGGGTTCCTGGCACTTCCAATGCAAGTGGTAAAATCTGGAAAGGGAATTTCTTTAAAGAAGTTCCCATTTTATTCTGAGCAAGAATACGTCTTGCTTTATTCCAATTCGATATGTACAATCGTAGAACCAGATGAAAATCTGAAATCTAAATATCTAACGATCCACCCTGAACAACCAGACATTGAGTTACCAGAAACCGAACCAGAAGAACAACTCCTCACAGAAGGGGAAGTTTTATAGTAACATCTTTTTAGCTAATGATAATATCCTTTATATTGGATATGAAAACGGTCAACGTGTCCAGTATAAGGATAAACTACTTCCACAGTTATTTGCACGTACTACTAAAGAAACTGAATACAAGACCCTTGAGGGATATAGTGTTCAAGAGTTTACCTTTGGTAGTGTGAGCGATGCAAAGGAGTTTATCAATTCTCATAAGGACGTAGAAAATTTTAAAGTATATGGTAATGATAGATTCATGTACCAATACTTTAATCAAAATTTTCCTGAAGATATTGAGTATGATAGTTCTTTGCTAAAAATATATACCCTTGATATTGAGACTACAGCAGAAAATGGATTTCCTTCGGTAGCAGATACTATTGAAGAAATTTTGTGTCTAACCGTAAAAGATTTTTCTACAAAGCAGTTTATTGTTTGGGGAACACGCGAGTATGAAAACTCTCGGGATGATGTTGAGTATCGTGTCTTCTGGAAAGAGGAAGAGATGCTTCGTGATTTCTTGGGATGGTGGGCAGAGAATACCCCAGACATTCTTACTGGGTGGAATGTAGATCTGTTTGACATCCCTTATATTTTCCGAAGAGTTTCCAGAATTCTTTCGGAAAAACATGCAAAGTCTCTTTCTCCTTGGAATCGTGTTTACGAAAAAGAGGTTGAAATTATGGGTCGAATGCAGCACAAATGTGAAATCATTGGTGTTAGCATTCTTGACTACATTGATTTGTACAAGAAATTCACTTACAAGGCACAATCTTCATATCGTCTCGACTATATTGCTGAGGTTGAACTTGGTGAAAAGAAACTCGATCACTCTGAGTACAATACCTTTCGAGATTTCTATACACAGAATTGGCAAAAGTTTGTTGACTACAACATTCATGACGTAGAACTTGTTGACCGTTTGGAAGACAAGATGAAACTGATTGAACTTGCTATGGTTCTTGCATATGATGCTAAGGTTAATTTTACCGATGTGTATTCACAGGTAAGAATGTGGGATCAAATAATATATAATGAATTAACCAAACGAAACATTGTTGTTCCTCCTAATGAAAGATCTGAAAAGGATGCCAAGTATGCTGGTGCGTATGTCAAAGAACCTGTTCCAGGACTTTATGAGTGGGTGGTCAATTTTGACCTCAACTCCCTATACCCTCACCTCATTATGCAATACAACATCTCGCCGGAGACGTTATTGCCAAACAGACACCCATCAGCAACAGTAGATAGACTTCTTAATCAAGAATTGGATCTATCTGATCTTGATGGTAAAACTGTGTGTGCAAATGGTGCATACTATGATACAACTAAGAAAGGATTTCTTCCTGAGTTGATGGAGAAGACTTATAATGAGCGTAAGCAGTATAAGAAGAACATGCTTATTGCTCAAGCAGAGTATGATAAGAATCCAACTCCAGAGTTATCGAAAGAGATTGCTAAATGGAATAACTTTCAGATGGCAAGAAAGATTCAATTGAACTCTGCTTATGGTGCAATTGGTAACCAATACTTTAGATACTACATGCTTACTAATGCTGAGGCAATTACTTTGTCTGGGCAGGTTTCAATTCGTTGGATTGAAGATAAGATGAATAAGTATCTAAATAATCTTTTGTCAACGGAGGATGTCGATTATGTCATCGCTGTCGATACAGATTCAATCTATCTTAATCTTGGACCTCTTGTTAATAAATTTCTTAGTGCTAAGTCTGGCGACAAAGCAGCAATTACTAAGTTACTTGACAAGATCGCTACGGAAAAACTGGAACCATTCATCGAATCCAGTTATCAGGAACTTGCGGATTACGTTTCGGCATATGACCAAAAGATGCAAATGAAACGTGAGAATATTGCAAACAAGGGTATATGGACTGCAAAGAAAAGATATATCCTCAATGTTCTTGCTGATGAATCTGCAATTTTACAGAATCCAAAATTAAAAATTATGGGACTGGAAGCAGTTAAATCTTCAACCCCTTCTGCTTGTAGGACCAAAATTAAAGAAGCATACAAACTAATGATGAATGGGACTGAAGAAGATCTAATAAAATTTATTGATAAATTTAGAAACGAATTTAACAATATGGATCTTGAAGATATTTCTTTCCCTCGTGGAGTTAATGGGTTGACAAAGTGGTATGACTCTGCTACCTTGTACAAGAAGAGTTGTCCAATCCATGTACGAGCATCTTTGCTATACAATCTCCAACTCAAAACCAAGAAACTACTCCATAAGTATCCTATGATTCAGGAAGGAGACAAAATTAAATTTGTCTATTTGCAAGTTCCTAATCGTATGGGAGAAAACGTATTTGCATTTATTTCAGATTTTCCCGAAGAAACAGACCTTAGAAAATCCATTGATTATAAATTGCAATTCGAGAAATCTTTCTTGCAACCAGTTAAGGTTGTTACGGATGCTATTGGATGGAAAACAGAAGAAACTGCAACCTTAGACTTTTTATTCGGATAACTTATGTTTGATACACTCGCAAAAGAAGCAAAGAATGACTACATGAAAGTAGTCTCTAAACTTGAAACAGGACAAGGATATATTGATACTGGATCTCTAATTCTCAATGCTGCCCTCAGCGGTAGTCTCTATGGGGGAATTCCAGACAATAGGATTACTGGTCTTGCTGGAGAGCAATCTACGGGTAAAACGTTCTATGCTATGGGAATTGCAAAGAACTTTCTTGACATGCATCCAGACGGAGCAGTATTCTATTTTGATACTGAGAGTGCAACCTCTGCTGATCTATTTGAAGGTCGTGGTCTTGATACGGATCGAGTATATGTTTTTCCTGTAGATACTCTTGAGGATTTTCGTACTCAGATCATTCGTATTTTGGATAACATGCTGAAGATGAAGGAGAAAGAACGTAAACCCTTGTTGGTTGTTCTTGATTCTCTTGGTATGCTTCCATCGTCAAAGGAGTTAACAGATGCTCTTGATGATAAGCAAGTTCGTGATATGACTAAATCTCAGGTTATCAAATCTATTTTTAGACTTATTACTAATAAACTTGGGAAACTCAAAGTTCCTATGATTGTTACCAATCACACGTATCAGACAATGAATCCTTATGGTGAAAAGACTGATATGGGTGGTGGTAGTGGTCTTAAGTATGCTGCATCTACAATCATTCATCTTTCCAAATCTAAAGAAAAGGATGGAACTGAAGTAGTTGGTGGTATTATCAAGGCAAAGATGAATAAGTCTCGATTCACCAAAGAGTCAACTGTAGCAGAGACTCGACTGTTCTTTGATGAGCGTGGTCTTGATAAGTATTATGGTCTTCTTCCTCTTGCAGAGAAGTATAGCATTATCCCAAAGGATGGAAAGCAATATATCGTTGATGATAAGAAGTATTATGAGTCTTCTATTATCAAAGAACCTGAGAAGTTTTTTACACCTGAAATTATGGAAGGACTTGAAATTGCAGCAGCACAGGAGTTTAAACTAAAATGATTCAATCTGGTAACTTGACCTTGCAGAGTTATATCAAAGTTTATGATGATGTTTTTACTTCACAAGAATGTGAAGAACTTATTAATTTATTTGAAACTGGCGAGCAAGAGTTTATTGATGAGGACAAGTGCCCACAATTTCATCAAGTTACTTTAGATTCAGAAATTAGTACTCAGGTAGTTTACAAACTTATACCTCGTATTCAAGATTATGTTGATGCCGTTGATCTTGCTGACTACATGTTTCCTGACAAATACTCTTATGAGATGATCAGGATTAAAAAATATAGAGTAGATCATGGTGATCAATTTTCTGATCATGTTGACGTTAATGACTATGAATCTTCGAGAAGATTTCTTGCATTTATTGTATACTTAAACGATGTTGAAGAAGGTGGGGAGACATATTTTAGTCAACTTAGAAAAAAGGTAAAACCTAAATGTGGCAGACTTGTTATATTCCCTCCACTGTGGATGTTTCCCCACAGAGGAAATGAAACCATATCAAATACAAAATACATCCTTAGCACCTATCTTCACTACGTATGATAAATTTAGAACTTACTGTTCTTATAAATTTAATGCACGACGACAAGTATCGTAGCATTGTATATCCTCATCTTAAAGTTGAATATTTTGAGAATGCTTTTTACCGAGAAGTATTTACTCTCTTTTCTAATTTTGTAGAAAAGTATTCGAGACCTCCTACTAAAGAGTCTTTGGAGATCGATCTCCAAAATAAGAAAGGTCTTCCTGATCATATCTATAAAGGAGTTTCTGGAGTTATCCAAGAACTCAATCCTATGGATGTTAATTATGATTGGTTAATCAGCACATCTGAGGAGTGGTGTAAAAAGAGAGCAGTTTATCTTGCAATCTTTGAAAGTATTGAAATTACCGAAGGTAAGGATAATACTAAAGATCTTGGATATATTGTTCCTCTGTTGAAAGATGCAATTACAGTATCTTTTGACAATCGTATTGGTCATGATTATCTTAATGATTATCAAGACAGATATGATTTTTACACTAAGGAAGAGGATAAGATACCATTTGATATTGAGTATCTGAATAAGATTACCAAAGGTGGTCTTCCGAGGAAAACTCTCAACATTATCATTGCTGGCACGGGTGGAGGTAAATCTCTTACTATGTGTCACATGGCAGCAGCAAATCTTCTACAAGGATATAATGTTCTTTATATTACTTGTGAGATGTCTGAGAAACGAATTGCAGAACGTATTGATGCTAATCTGTTAAATATTGGCATCAAGGATTTGTCTAATACACCTGAAAAAATCTTTGAATCTAAGATTAAAGATTTGAATGATAAGACAAATGGAGAACTTATTATTAAGGAATACCCCACTTCTTCTGCTCATGTGGGGCATTTTAGGTCCTGTATTTCTGATCTATCTCTTAAGAAAGGTTTTAAACCCGATATTATATTTGTGGATTACATTAATATTTGTGCTTCACAAAGATATAGACCAGACTCTGCTAATTCGTACACGTTGGTTAAAGGTATTGCAGAAGAACTTCGTGGTCTCGCTGTGGAACAAGACGTGCCAATCGTCTCTGCTACTCAAACCACTCGTAGCGGTTATGGCAGCTCTGATATTAACCTTACTGATACTTCTGAGTCCTTTGGTCTCCCTGCTACTGCTGATTTTATGTTTGCCATTACTGCTTCTGACGAAGACAAACAGTTGGGACAGGTTGTGATTAAGCAGTTGAAGAACAGATACAACGATGTCATGCTCTATGAGAGATTCTCTGTGGGTATTGACAGGAACAAAATGCGACTGTATGATGTCGAGCAGTCCGTCCAGTCACAGTTTACTGGAAACAAAAACGACGACGATGAACCACCTACTACTTTAAATTTTGGAGGATTTAAATTTGACTAAAGTAAACACCGATAAGTACATTGAATTTGTTAATGCAGTTACCTCTAATGAAAGTAAAAACTATTACGATTTCGCACAAAGGATTGCGATCCTACAAGATCAAGACTTTCCTACCGAGCGACTGCTTACTGCTGCTGTAGGTATGTCTGCCGAAGCAGGTGAGTTCACTGAGATCATTAAAAAGATTGTCTTCCAAGGTAAACCAGTTAATGATGAAAATCTTTTTCACCTGAAGCGTGAACTGGGTGACATTATGTGGTATGTTGCTCAGGCATGTATGGGTCTTGATACTTCTCTTGATGAAATTATTGAGATGAATGTTGAGAAACTACAAGCACGCTACCCTGGTGGTAGTTTTGATGTCCACTATTCTGAAAATCGTAAGGAGGGAGACCTCTAAACTAAATAGACATATCATGAAACTGTGATATGGCAAAGAAATCTTTTTCTGCTGATAGTTTTGCAGAATATTTAAAAAAACCAAGCAGAAATGTCCTTCGAACTTTTGGGTTTGGAGGACATTATAGTAAATTTAATTTTACTAATACTGTAGGAAGTTATGTAATAATTTCTAAATTTACATCTAACGGTATTAGTCCAGAAATATATAAATCTCATATTGAAGGTATGCTTGCATATCTTAATCATTCTTTTGAAGTTGTTGGTGAATTAGTTAATAGAAACAATAATTCGTATGAATTAATTTTTAATAAAGATAGAAAAGTTATAGTACGATTTTATTATATTTCAAAAGTTATTACTACTGACCGTGAAGATGAAATCAATACAAACAAAGGTCAGAAATATGAAATTGATATGATTAATAAAATGAATGCTTTGGGATATACTACTCAAACTAAACCCGAAGAAAGTGAATCTAAATCTGATATTGAATTGAATATAAATGGTATTACTGCAAGAATTGAATTAAAAACCAGTGGTGCTGAGTATGGATCGGGTACTCTTGAGTGGATTGGTAATACTTGGAGATTAAAGGTAACTTCAAAAACTAATCCAGCATTAAAATCTATACTTGATTCTGATTCTATTTTGACCAAATTAAGTAGTGATTGGGTTGTTTATGAATATACTCCTCCTCCAAAAGCAACAAAAGAAGCACAACGTATTCTTGGAGAAAAATCATATAATATTCCAACCGAAAAAATTAGAGAATATTATAGTGTAAAATGCGATTATTTAAATTTTGAAGGAAAGGGTTTATTCAGAGTCTCTGATAGAGATCCACTTAATTTAGGAGTTCCTTTATTTAATCCTACTACATGTACTGCCAGAGCAAGGGTACAAAGCAAGAAAGACGAAGAAGGTCCATTTGCATATAGAATATCTTTAACTGCAACTGGATTAAATACAAGTTTTCGAGATCTTGACAACGATCTTGATTTTCTTGAGAACATAAATAATTAAAAAACCAGTTTGATGAAATTTACAGACTTTAATAGTGATGCAAAGCGCACCTCATTTAGACATGGGGTGATTTTTGGTGTTGGGGATTATATTTCTCTGATTAATGAAGACAAGGTTGGCAAGATACACCGCAAGGGTCCTAATTATGTGATTGCTGTCACTGAAGAAGGTGAAATGTTTAGAGCATGGGTAAAGGATATTAAAGAATACAAACAATTTAATAAGTCTGGAGACCCTAATTCTGATAATAGATTGGTAGGAACACCTCAAAACACACAGTTTGTGAAAGACCATGTTCCTGGATATGATTATGATGGGACAAAAAAGAAGAATATAAATAAAGATAAACCTATCAAACAAGATAAGATGGAATCTATGGAAGAGGGTCTCAAGACAGCACGTAAAAATGTAGGTGCATCTAAGTGTTGGGACGGCTACAAAGCAAAGGGTACTAAGATGAAAGATGGGAAAGAAGTTCCCAATTGTGTGAAAGAGGAGGAGACAATTGAAGAAAAGAAAGGACTCTACGCCAATATCCATGCTAAAAGAAAGCGTGGAGAGTCTCCTGCGAAACCAGGCGACAAAGGATACCCTGATAAGGATGCTTTCAGCAAATCAGCAAAAACTGCAAAGGAAGAAGTGGAATTAGAAGAAAAGAAGAAACTCGATCCTGTTGGAAAAGAGGATGGAGATGTAAATAACGATGGTAAGAAAGACAGCACAGATTCTTACCTTCTTAAAAGACGTGCAGCAGTCTCTGCTGCAGTTAAGGCAAAGAAAGAAGAGTTCTCTGATTGGAGAACTGAACTTATGGAGAAGGATGCAAAGGATGTAACTGTCATGCCAGAGATGAATGACAATACAGATCCCGATAATCCTGCAGGAGTTTTTGATAAGAATAAGAAACTTAAAGGAGTTAAGAACGGCATGAAATCTATGAAAGAAGAGTGTTGTGGATGCGACAAACCAGATTGTGGATCTGAGAAGTGTGTTGCAAAACGTGCTTCTAAAGTTAAGCGTCGTAAGTATCAAGATGGTGTAAATGAAGAGATCATTGCATCTCTCAACGAGAATCGTGAAGATCTTAAAAAACTCTATCTGAATTGATATATAATTAGCACCCTGCTTTAAGATCATGCTGTCATTTTTACTTCCACTTGCATCCAAAATTGTTGATGCTGCAATTGCAAGAATTCCTGATGATGAAGAACTTGGAGAAAAGTTAGTTGAAATCTGTATGCACATTTTGCGTAAAGCAGTTTCATTAACTAAGACCGAAATTGATGACCAACTTCTCGCAGTAGTCGAGAAAGCAATTCTTGCAAGAGAAGAATCACCTGCTGAGTGATGCATAAAGGAGGGTCAACCCTCCTTTTTTTATAAATATCTTTATACTGTAATTTCTAAGAATTAGGAGAACATACCATGGCCCTTTGGGGAAAGTCCACAACGGATGAATCAAAACCAAAATATTTAATTCGCGGTGCTCAAAACCATGATCCCGCAGATTGCTTTGCGGATGAGCGTGGATGGGTTTTACGTCATTACAAGCAGCAAGGAGACAAAGCAGCAGCAGTTGCTGCTGGAGAATACTGGGATGAGGTCTTGGTAGCAATTGGCGGTCTTGGTGGTGCAGGCGCAACTGACTTGCTTGCAGATGCAAATATCACTGCAGTATTCTTTGAGCAAGAAGCACTTGCACAGGGTGAGACTGGAACTGTTGTTGTCATCTATAACGAACTTGTCGCTGTTGGTGGTACAACAGGAGATCTTGCAATCACAGTTACCTCCACTGGTGCAGCAAATCCGATTACTGCAAATTATGTAAGAGGAAGTGGAACTAATAGACTTGAGTTTGACTTTACGGTTCCTTCGGAAACGGCAACTCTTTCGATTGTTGCTGGTAACTTAACTCTTGGCGCTGCAACTCTGGATACTCCAGATATTGCATTTACTAATATTGTTGGCGCTGGAGGAAGTGGCACTGACTTTACGATTGATGTTGCATGATAATCTATGAAGTTTACTGAATTGAATGAGGATAACTACCTCTTCTTCGCTATTCAAAATTATAATAATCCTCAGGCAGTAACTAAGGATGACTTCTATGATGATTTGAAGAGGTTTAAATATCTAAAGAGATTGCTCAAGACTTATGTCAAAACGGGCAATCTCAAACTTCATTTAATTCTAAATCATTTGATTATCATTTATAATGTATTTGGAGAAGCAGCAACACCACTGCTGTTTTATAAATTATCGTCAGAGTATTGGTCTATTGTAAAAAGTTTTATGATTTATTTGAACAGACTTCCTGAATGTTCAAGTCTTGACCATATCAAAATAGATAAATATTGTATAGACAAGTTGCAGGAACTATGAAAGTACATACTATGAAGAATAACGGAATAGTTTATACTGAAGAAGTTCCAACTAATAATGCTTCTTCTGGAAATATTGCAGGTCTTCCTCCAGATGAACCTCCAATTAAAAAGAAGAAGAAAAAGTTTAAAATAGATTTCGTTCAGAGGATTAAAAACTCCAGATTAAAAGAAGAAACCATGGAAGATCAAAACAACATTCTTGAAGCAGATAACTCAAGTACAGAAGTATCTGCTGCTATGCGTATGATTCAGCAGAAGCGTAAACTGCAAAAGAGGCAGGAACGTGAAAAGCGTGCTGCTAATCGCAAACAAGAGATTGCTGCATTGTCTAAAGCAAAGGCAAAAGATTATCAAAAGAAAGCAGGTGAGCGCCAAAAGAATATTGCTAAAGATATTAATAAGGCAGCATCAAGCAGAAAGCAGCAAAATAATTCATATGATTGGCAAGGTGCATTTACTTCATTGAATGAAAATTTTGCAGATTTTAGTCTGGAAGATCAGAAAAAGACTCTTAATGTTTGGTTGTCTCTCTCCGAAGAGAACAGTGATAAGTTTCTTGCTATGATTTCTGAAGACATTGAAAAACTTAAGGAGTTTTTAGGAACAGTCTGATGGCATTCGGTCTCGGTAAACTTCAGGTCATTGAATCTAAACTTGAAATTTATGAAGACCTATCAAAAGAGATGCTCGACAAACTTGAGCGAGCAGTCTCTACCATCTCAGAAAATAGCAATAAGA
>Ga0255751_10004759_pt1 | contig 12205 bp, 16 predicted proteins | sample 071ome_20_FD_179951 | JGI IMG/M metagenome (GOLD analysis project Ga0255751, IMG submission 179951) | Coastal salt marsh microbial communities from the Groves Creek Marsh, Skidaway Island, Georgia - 071412BT metaG (version 2) | ecosystem: Environmental > Aquatic > Marine > Intertidal zone >...
CTTAGTTTGTTATTATGAACGAACAATCAAAGAAGCAGATGAATTACCACTTCACGATATTCTGATATATCGTATGAAAGAATTATATAAAGAATCCAAAGAACAATATGGTGATGATTTTGAAGTAGACCAAAAAGAAATGATTGAGTTCACTAATGATGGATTTGCAATCATTGATGAGTTTTTGAAAAGAAAAGGTAGTCATTTCAAAAAGAAAGATACTGAATTAGTCGGTATTGAAATGAATCTAAACTTTGAATTACCAAAAGATATGAAATTTGTTGGGTTTATGGATGTTGTTCTACACGACAAGAAAACCGGTCGTATGAAAGTGATTGATATTAAATCATCTACTATGGGGTGGAACAAGTATATGAAAGCCGATAAGAACAAAACTAATCAGTTGTTGTTGTATAAACACTTTATGGCAAAACAATTAGAAATATCAGAAGATAAAATAGATGTTGAATATTTAATATTAAAGAGAAGATTGTATGAAAATATGATGTATCCACAAAAACGATTACAATCCTTTTCACCAGCAAGTGGTAAACCAAGTATCAACAAAGTTATGACAAGATTACAAGAGTTCATAGATGAATGTTATGATGACAAAGGTAAAATCATCGCACACAACTATGAAAAATGTGAAAAACACAAGAAGTGTAGAAGTTGTAAGGATTTATAATGACAGAACCAAGTTTAAGATTAAAAGTAACGGATTTTTTAGCAACAGATTTCGAACAAGAAGTATTTCAAGAATTGATGAAAATCAAACAAATGGATTATCTAAATGGTGTTCCATTTCCATTATATTTTTGGTATGATAGAGAAAGAGAAATAGTAGATTTAAAAACTCTTGAACCATTTATTAAGTATTGGAAAAATGAAAGTCAATTTAACACTAAAATTATCATTATTCCAGAACTAACTGATGACCAGAATCATTTTATCACTTATGATATTAGACCAAAGGGTTCTAAACAATTACAATATTATAGATTTGCATATGAATATGATAATCCAAGAGATATTATAAATGGATTAAAACACTTCGTAAAAACATATGAGTTCGTTAACAAAGACGAACTAAATCCAGAACCAATTAGGAAACAGAAACGAAACGACTAATGAAGATAGCAATTATCGGAAGTCGAACCTATACCAATAAAACCAAAATCAAGAACTTTATGTTCCGATTAAAAATGGAACACCCAGATGTAGAAATCGTAGGTGGTGGTGCCAAAGACGGAGCAGATAAATATGCCAAGAGGTTCGCATTAGAATTTAAAATACCTTATAGTGAGTTTCCACCACAACACCAAACACACAATATGTATTGTGTAATGGAAGCTTACAATTATGGAAAACCTTACAATGTTGGTTATTATCATAAACGAAACAAAGACTTGGTTAAATATTCAGATAAAGTGGTGGCATTTGTAAAAGACGGAGTCATTACCAACGGAACAAGGTCAGCATTAGAATATTGTGAAAAAATTGAAAAAAAGTATGTTATTTTAGATTAACAGACTATTTATTAATATATATATATGTATATATTTGAGGAATTATGAAAGAAGAAAAATTAACATCAGTAAAAGTCATTGACGAGTTATATAGAAAATTTAGAGAAAAATCTATTCGTGATGACTTCTCATTACAAAAGTTAGTCAATCGTAGTATTGATTTATTCGTCCACGACGAAGACTTTGCCAATACTATTTTAGAGTATGATAACTTAGAAGAATCGGGTTCAAAATATTAAAGAGGTTTTAATGGAATTACCAAAATTAAAAAAGGTTACAGAAATCAAAAGAAGAGATAAGAAAAAAATCTTACTCTTATCAGATGACTTAAGAATGTCAAGTGGTGTCGGTACAATGTCAAGAGAGATTGTAATGGGAACTCTTGATAAATATGATTGGGTTCAAATCGGTGGTGCAATAAAACATCCAGACAAAGGTAGAATTTTTGATTTGGCAGATTCTATGAGAGAAGAAACAGGAATTGAAGACGCTTATTGTAAAATATATCCCGTTGATGGTTATGGAAATCCAGACATTGTAAGAGAATTAATTCAAATCGAAAAACCAGACGCCATTATGATTTACACAGACCCAAGATTTTGGATTTGGTTATTTGAAATGGAACAAGAATTAAGACAAAACATTCCAATCTTTTATTACAACATTTGGGACGATTTACCTTATCCAAGGTGGAACGAACCTTATTATGAAAGTTGTGATTTAATTATGAACATTTCAAAACAAACTCATAACATCGTACAAAATGTTTGTCAAAATAAACCAAGAACAGATTGGGATTCAACTTACATTCCACACGGAATAAATGAAAAATACTTTTATCCAATCACAGAATCAGATGAACTTATAGAAATGAATAAAATGAAGTCTGAATTATTTCAAGGTAAAGAAATAGATTTTTCAATGTTGTATATTAATCGTAACATTAGAAGAAAAATGACTTCAGATACGATTCTGGCATTCAAAGAATTTGCAGATAAACTACCAAAAGAAAAAAGAGATAGAACTGCGTTCATTCTACACACTCAACCGATTGACCAAAACGGAACAGACTTACCTGCAGTAGTAGAAGAGTTGTGTCCAGACTTGAACATTATATTTTCCACTCAAAAGTTAGACAATAAACATATGAACTTTTTATATAATATTGCAGATGTAACAATTAATCTGGCATCCAACGAGGGTTTTGGATTAGGAACTTGTGAATCACTAATGTGTGGAACACCAATCATTGTAAATGTAACGGGTGGTATGCAAGACCAATGTGGATTTAGATTAAAAGATAAGTTATTAACTTACCAAGATTACTCAGAAATTCACTCATTACACGATTGGAGAAAGTGGGAAAACAATAAAGACTTAACTCACGGAGAGTGGGCAAAACCAGTATGGCCAAAAGTTCGTTCATTACAAGGTTCACCACCAACACCATATATTTTTGATGACAGATGTGATTGGGTTGATGCATCACAAAGAATTACAGAATGGTATGAAATGGGTAAAGAAGAAAGAAATAGATGTGGTACGTTGGGACATCAGTTTGTAATGGGTGATGATTCAATGATGAGTGCTAGAGCAATGTGTGGATTATTCATCGACCATATGGAAACAGCATTTGAAAAGTGGACACCAAGAAAAAGATATGAGGTAATTAAAGTATGAAACCATTAGTATTAGTAACAGCACCAGTTCAGACTCGTAGTGGATATGGAAACCACGCAAGAGATATTTGTAGAGCATTGATTGAATCTGATAAGTATGATGTAAAAATCCAATCAGTTCGTTGGGGAAATACACCACCAAATGCATTAGAAAAAGACAATCCACACCATAATGAAATAGCAAATAGAATATTAAGAGAACCTAATCTACCAAAACAACCAGACTTACATTTACATATCGTGATACCAAATGAATTCCAACCAATAGCTAAAAAGAATATTGGTATGACGGCAGGAATAGAACACACAATTGCACCCGCAGAATGGGTTGATGGTTGTAATCGTATGGATATGACAATCTTTACATCAGAGTTTTCGAAAAAAGGATTTGAAAGTGTCACTTATGATAAACTTGACAAACAAACTAAACAAGTTATCGGAAAAATTAAACTTGAAAAACCAACAGAAGTATTGTTTGAAGGTGCAGACGAGGAAATCTATAAAGAAACTAAAGAAATGTCTGATTTACTAAAAGAAGAATTTTCAAAAATCAAAGAAGACTTTTGTTTTCTATTTGTAGGACATTGGTTACAGGGAAATATGGGTGAAGACAGAAAAGACACCGGTATGATGTTAAAAGTATTCTTGGAAGCATTCAAAAATCAAAAAGATGCACCAGCATTGATTATGAAAACAAGTAGTGCTGGATTTTCTATTCTTGACAGAAGAGAAATGATTAAAAAAATCAATATGATTAAAAAAGAAGTCAGAGCAGATATATTACCAAACGTATATTTGATACACGGAGATTTAACTGATGAAGAAATGAATCAAATGTACAATCACCCAAAAGTGAAAGCACATTTAACCTTTACTCACGGAGAGGGATTCGGAAGACCATTGTTAGAAGCATCATTTAGTGGTAAACCAATTATCGCACCAATCTCAACAGGTCAAGCAGACTTCTTGGACAAAGAATACACAATTGAACTTCCACACCAAATGACAAAAGTTCCAAATGGTGCATTTCCAAAGGGTTATGCTTCAAGTGAAGCTATGTGGTCTCAAGTAAATTATAGTATTGCATTAAATATATTAAAACAAGTACACCAAAACTATGATAAGTTTAAAATTCGTGGTAAAAAACAAATGTTAGTCAACAGACAAGAGTTTACATATGAAAAAATGAAAGACAAGTTGATAGTTATTGTTGACAAAATGTTAGACAGTGTTCCACAAGAAGTTTCTTTAAAATTACCAAAGTTAAAAAAGAAACAAGATATTAAATTACCAACATTAAAAAAAGGATAAAATGGCAGAAGTAAAAATAACTTGTCCAAATTGTTTAACAAACAAACAATGTTTTGAAGAAACCGCAATGGACTTTAAATCTTATATGTGTTTTAATTGTGGATTCACAAGTAATTCTGCATATATAAATGACTCAGAAGCATTGAAAAAAATGCAAGAAACATCAACAGAATTGATGAGAGAAATAAGTATTTATGATTATGATAGAAAGTTACATTGGTTTCCAACGATTTTAAATATGGGTAAATTTGGAGTCTTGTATCCGGAAGGAACTAAAAACAATTGGAATTGGAAATTAGCAGAAGTTCGTAAGTTATCACCAGAAGAACAACAAGACCCAAAATACGAAGGACACGAACATACATTAGATGTTGAAAATCCAAAAGTATTTGGACAACACGAGTTCTTAGACGCTTGTAAAGAAATGGGAATCGTTAAAGACGTATGAAGAATACAACTTGGTATCAAGTAGAACCTGGACAAATAGTTTCTTTTATTTATAAATCACAAACAGGTGAAAAAAGAAGTGCAAAAAGAACAGTTTTATGTCTTGACCCAAGATTTTCATATAGAAAAAAATCAACAAATAGATTAGTTGATTATTTTATCGGATTAGAATTAGATAATAGTGTTGACCCACACATTTCACCACCAAAGTTAAAAATGTTGTTTGAATTATTAGGTAAAGAAAAAGACCTTATATTGGACAATGCTGGTTCCAAACAAAGAATGGAAAAAATATATACTGAATTAAAACAATTTTTAAAAGTAACACCAATATTTAAAACTTATTTTTTCAGAGAATGTAGAAAACGAAGAGTATTTTTAGAAGACAAATATGCATCACTAAATAAATTACAAATAAAACAAATAAGTGATAGATTGGTTGAAGATAACAAAGATACAATTGAGGATGTTGAATAATGAAGATTAGTTATGGAATAACCGTATATAATGAATACAAAGAATTAGATAATTTGTTAGACCACTTATCTAAACACATTAGAGATGAAGATGAAGTCGTGGTTACAAGAGATGTATCAAAAGTGGGTAATAAAAGTATAATGCAAGATGAGTTTTATGCACTTGAAAAGATATTAGAAAAATATGAGTATCATTCGTATTTTAAACCAAGACAATTAAAAGTAACAGAATTTCATTTCAATAAAGATTTCTCTAAATTAAAAAACTATACAAAAGAACAATGTTCAGGTGATTATATATTTCACATTGACGCAGATGAAATACCAAATGAAATACTTATAGAACAATTACCCGAAATATTAGAAATCAATGATACTGATTTAGTATGGGTCCCAAGAATTAATATTGTGAATGGTATTACAGACTTTCATTTAAATCTTTGGGGTTGGAAACAAACTGAACAAGGGTGGATTAATTTTCCAGATTATCAGGCAAGAATATTTAGAAATACAGATGATATCAAATGGGTCAAACCAGTTCACGAGGTGATAGACGGAGCAAAAACATATTCACATTTACCACCACACGAAGAATTGACTTTGAAACACATAAAAGAAATCACAAGACAAGAAATGCAAAACAAGTTATATGACCAAATATTATGATAAATAAAGATTCAGATGTAGTAAATGTATTGAAAAATGATGGTGTGGAACAAGTATCTTGGGAACAGATGAGAAGATATGAAAATACCACTTCAATTAATCTTGAACAACTAAGAGAAGAGTTAGGAATGGGTAGTTGGGCAGTTAGAATTGCATTCAATGATAGATTCGGTGGAGTAATAATCCAACAACAACCTGGTGAAGGTAATAGAAAACATTATCATCCAGACGCTGATGAAAATTGGGTAGTTATGGAAGGTGAATGGGAGTGGTGGATTGATGGACAAGGAACAAAAAGAGTTAAAGAAAATGATGTTATTGTAGTACCAAAGAAAACTTGGCATCAAATAAAATGTGTAGGAGATTCAGTTGGTGTTAGATACGCAATTACTAAACCAAATGTAGAACATATCTATGAGTAATATAACTTGGAATTTTAATAATAAAAAGGTTTTAATCGTTGGAGATTCACGAGGAATCGGTGAGTGTCTTTATGCAAATTTTGTAAAATCAGGGGCAGATGTTTATGGTATCAATAGTAGTAATTGTGATATTTCAAACATTGATGAAATTGATTCATTCTTTACACATAAGTTTGAATCAGATGTTGTAGACATTTTAGTTAATGTGGCAGGAATCAATTATACACACAAAATAGAAGAGGTGTCACACTCAGAATGGGATAAAGTATTAGATACAAATCTAAGAAGTTTTTTCTATATAACACAACAAGTATTATATAAAATGGAATCTGGTGGTAGAATAGTAAATGTATCATCTATCGCTGGTAGAAATAAAAGTTTAGTTAGTGGTGTACATTACACTGCGAGTAAGGCAGGAATAATTGGGTTAACAAAACAAATAGCTCACGAAGTAGGTGGTAGAGGTATTAATGTAAATGCAGTTTGTCCAAGTCAAACAAGAACACAAATGTTAGAACAATCAATGACTGAAAAACAATTAAATGATTTAGGAAATTCAATTCCATTGGGTAGAATCGCAACACCACAAGAGGTAGTGAATGGAATATTATTTTTATGTTCTGATGAATCATCATATATTACAGGTACAACACTTGATATAAATGGTGGTCAGTTATGATTACAGCAGTAGTTGCAGTTAGAAAAGGTTCACAAAGAGTTCCAAATAAAAATATTAAACCATTTGGTGATTCTAATTTACTTCAAATGAAATTGGATACTTTGAAACAGGTAAAAAATATAGATGAAATAGTAGTCAACTCTGATTGTGATAAAATGTTAGAAATTGGAAAAATGAACGATGTCAAAACACACAAACGAGATGACTATTTTGCCAGTTCAAAGGCAACAAATAGTGAGTTTCACGGACATATCGCAGAGATAACAAAAACAGACTCTATTTTTTTGGCACCGGTTTGTTCACCATTTGTTTCAGTTGAATCACACGAGAAGTCAGTAGATTATTATTTAAATAACTCATTTGATAGTGTAACATCAGTCACTGAGGTGAAAAATCATTTATGGTTAAATGGTAAACCATTAAATTATGACTTAGATAATGTACCAAATTCACAAGATTTACCAGATGTAGTTAAATTAAACTATGGTATTTCAATAGTTGATAGAGAAATAATGAGAACTAAAAATAGAATAGTTGGAAATAACCCTGGATTTTATAAATTAGATGAAATAGAATCCATAGATGTCGACACACCATTCGATTGGATGGTCGCAGAAACAATATACAAGGAGAAATTATGTTAAACATAGAAAATATAGAAAGTTTGTTTTATGAAGTCATAAATTCAGACGATTGGAAAGAACTACAAGAAAAATTTAATAATGCAGATGACATTTATGTATTGGGACACGGGGGTAATCTCGCAGTCGCTTCACACGCAGCGATTGATATCTCAAGATTAAGTAATGGAACAAAAAACGCAATGTGTCCTGATAGTGCTACAGTAGTTACTTCATTGATTAACGATACCGACTTTGACCATTGGATGCACCAGTGGTTAAAAATGGTAACGTCAAGTAAAACAAAACAACAATTAGAAAAAAGTTTAATCTTAGGATTTTCTTCTTCAGGTACATCAAGAGATTTGATAAAGGCGTTTCAATGGGGTTATTCAAATGACATACCAATCGCTTGTGTAACTGCAAAACCATTAGTTGACAGAATACCAACAATAAGTGAGGTCGCGGTAGGTTGTGATTATTATCATACAATTGAAGTATTGTCATTACTATTACAATATGAGTTAACTCACGGAAGTGGTAAAGTATGTCCACCTATTGGTGATAATAAACCAGATGACATTTCAAGACTTAATAATATTGGAGAACCAAGAGTAGTTGGATTCAATGATGAGTTAAGAAATATCGCAGTTGATTTTGATGGAGTCATTCATAAAAATTCAAAAGGATTTCACGATGGAACTATCTATGATGAACCATTAGAAAAAGCTAGAGAATCACTTGAAAAACTATCAAAAAAATATGATGTTGTGATATTCACAGCGAAAGCAAAACCAGACAGAGGATTGGTAAATGGTAAAACCGGAACTCAATTAGTTTGGGAATGGTTAGAGAAACACGATATGGATAGTTTTGTAACCAAAGTTACATCAGAGAAACCAAGAGGTGTTCAATATATTGACGACAAAGGTTATAGATTTACCACTTGGAATGAATATTGGGAGAATAATGAATAAAAAAATCACTGAACTAAAAGATATTCATAAAGGTGAAGATATTTGGGTAATTGGTGCAGGTTCATCGATGAATTATGTAGACCCATCATTCTTCGAAAATAAAATATCAATCAGTGTAAATCAAATGTATGAACATTTTCCTTGTGAGTATGTTGTCGGTAGAGACCTACAAGTTAGACAACGATGGGAAGAAACTATAAAAGATTTATCAAATAGACGAGATATCAAATTTCTTTATAGTAGAACCCACCAAGGATATGGTGGAGTAAATCCCATTGTCGAATCAGATAATTTCTATGAGTTTGAAAGTGGAGAACGAGGAATGATTGATTGCATCGGAACAGATAGTATGGTTGCAATCAGAACTACACTTAATACTTGTATACAGATTGCTGGTTATATGGGGGCAAAAAATATAATGATATGTGGTAAAGATGAAGGAAGATTGAATGGAAATCTTTACTATGATGGTTATGTAAAAGACTATTGGCCAGACTCAGAAAATTGGGGTGGTATAGAAAATTGGTTATATCAAACAGAAAAAAATACTAAAATGGTTCGAGACAAAGTAAAAGAAGTTTATGGTTGTAATATTCATTCACTAAATCCATTTATCAACTTTAAATTAGAAGGCAATACTTACGAACCAAGTAAATAACGGAGACAAAAATGAATATAATGGTTACAGGTGGAGCAGGATTTGTCGGAACAAATCTAATTAAAAGGTTATTAAAAGACGGACACAACGTCGTATCATTGGATAATTATTCAACAGGAACAGAAGACAATCATCAAGAGGGTTGTACTTATCACGATGTAGATATTAGAGATGTTGTAGATTTTGGTTATTTTATGGAAAAACCAGATGTTATATATCATTTGGCTGCGATAGCAAGAATACAACCTTCATTTAAAAATCCAGCACCAACATTAGAAGTTGGAATCTTAGGAACGATGAATATCTTGGAGTGGGTAAGAGAATTAGAAAACAAACCAAGAATGATATTCGCAGGTTCATCATCAGTTCATAGTGGAAAGATGAAAAATCCATACACTTTATCAAAAGTCGTAGCAGATGATTTATGTTTGTTGTATAAAAAACATTTCGGAGTCAATGTATCGATTTGTAGATTTTATAATGTATATGGACCGCACCAACTGACTGAGGGAGAATATTGTACGGTAGTTGGTATATTTGAAAGACAATACCAAGAGGGCGTAGAATTAACCATTACAGGTGACGGAGAACAAAGACGAGATTTTACACATATTGATGATATCGTAGATGGATTAATCTTGACATCAGAAAATGAAACTTGTTGGGACGAAATGGAGTTAGGTAGAGGCAATAACTATTCTATCAATGAATTAGCAAAAATGTTCAATTGTGGATACACTTATTTACCAGAAAGACCAGGTGAAGCCAGAGAAACTCTTTGTAACACACTGATAGCAAAAAGATTAATTGGATATGAACCAAAGGTAAACTTAGATGACTACATCAAAGGAGTAATCAATGAGTAAAAATGTAGTGTTTATGACTGCAATGGTTAAAGCACCAGATGTATTGGATTACACAGAGTGGTGTTATAAAACTTGGCAATATTGGTGTGATAAACACGATGTAGAATTGTTTATTCTGAGTGATGAAATAAAACCAAAAGGTGATGGAACATATAAAGTTCCAGGTATGAAACCAACTTGGCAAAGATGGTATGTCCACGAAGTATTAGAGGCAAACAACATTGACTATGACCAAGTCGCATTAGTTGATATCGATACTATGATACATTGGGATTGTCCAAACTTCTTTGAACTAACTGATAAAAAGTTTAGCGCAGTTAGAGAGTTCATTAATATTGGTTGGATACAACAAAGTATTGATGGATACAAAGACTTATTTCCAAATGTGAATCTTGAGTGGACTAATTATTTTAATTGTGGATTTATCGTTATGTCAAAAGACCATAGAGATTGGTGTAAATCAGTAACAGATTTCTATGAACAAAATGAAGATGAAATCAGAAAAAGACAACACGAAATAGTCAAGAAAGGTTCTGACCAAACACCTATTAATTATATGATAAGAGGTAGTGAACACGAAGTAAATTTATTAAATGAAAGATACAATCATTCACAACTACATATGAGAGGTGTATTACAAGGAGACTTATTGTGGAAAACTGGTTGGGTTTGGCATTTTAATGGATTTGAAAAATCACAAAGAAACCAAATTATGAAACAAATTTGGGAAATGACAAAGGACAATTATGAATCTAAGTAACAGATATATTATTGGAACACAAGTGATGTTTTATGAAATAGACATCGTTGAAGAATATTTAAATTCAGTTCAAAGGGCATTGGAAGACGTAGAAAATAAAGAAAATGTTAGAGTTGAAATAATGTGGAATATGTCTCAGTATTTTGAAAAGTGTGATATGATGTCATCCATTCGTACTAAGATTGAAAAACTTCAAAGAAAATATGATTTCGAAAGTTTATTTTATGAAGACGATAATAAACCATACACAATGGCAGACTATCGTAGAGACTTAAATAATAAATGTAATGACTATGATTATGTGATATGGGGTGAATCAGATTGTTTGATGCCAAGAGAAATGTTTGGGGTTTTGGAAACAATCAAAAATTATGCTAACTCTAACAATATCAACAGATTTATTACAACATTTGGTGTTAGAAAGATGTGGGACGAAAGTTGGAGAATATTAGAACACCCAGAGTTTACAGACAAACCATATTATGAAATGGACACTGAAGAAGAAATAAAATTGGCAACAACATCACCTTGGTCCATTAGATACACTATGTCACAAGAAGAAATGGAAAAAGTAAATGATAAAACTGAAGAACTTGATGTTCAAATGATTAGTTATCCAAAATTTGATGGAAGTGGTTTGGTTATCTCTTCAGACTTATTGAGAAGTGGAGCAAACATTCCACCAGCAGTTTATATGAATGGAGATGACACAGGATTCTTAGAAAGTTGTAGACTACATATGGGAGATAATTATAGACAATTTGTAGTGAAAAATATATTAAAAGTTCACAACAGAAATCATCCTAATAAACGAAGATATGTTAGAGATGAGGACCAATCAAAAAACACTCACTTCAAAAGAAATACAGTGAATTGGTATAAACGATTTAATCAAATCTCAAAGGGTAATTTATCAAAGTTATTTTATTCACAGGATAGATTTGCAACATACGGAGACTTTGAAAAAAGTGAAGACTAAAGTTCATATCATTGGAAAAGGTAGGTGGGGTAAAATCATTGAGAACACAATCTCAGATATGGTAGAGTTTGTAAATCCATTTGAATCAGATTGGGTTATCATATCAACACCTAATGATTTACATTACGAACTAACA
>Ga0255751_10004771_pt1 | contig 12193 bp, 32 predicted proteins | sample 071ome_20_FD_179951 | JGI IMG/M metagenome (GOLD analysis project Ga0255751, IMG submission 179951) | Coastal salt marsh microbial communities from the Groves Creek Marsh, Skidaway Island, Georgia - 071412BT metaG (version 2) | ecosystem: Environmental > Aquatic > Marine > Intertidal zone >...
TGGTTATCAAGAAAATGAAACTCCAAATCGTGTTTCAATGAGTTTTAATTCCTTTGCGGCTCAAGTCAATAATCTCTATCAGATTAAACCTCTTTAATCTTCTGGTATCTTTGGTTCTGCAAATGTACCAAAATAGTCAATATAGGACAGAAACCGATTGATGTTTGGTTCCTGTCCTAATGACTTACAACATTCAATATAAGAGTCATACTCTTCTGCAAGATCGGGGCCAAGTTCGATTGATACAACTCTCATCAATATAGATCCCGATCTCGATACGTTTGTGACTTATAGGTATCTGGTTGAGAGTAGATTGTCTCTCGATGAGTAATGTATTCAAGTTGGGAATAGAACTGAGGATAACACACTACAAGGCAACGATTGTTTCGATGTGGCGTACCATGTTCCAAATCTTCTTCTGGTTTTGGGATTACGCGAATCTCAATCGTAATGTACTCACTCCCTACAAAATAAACCCAGCCTTCTACACTATGATTACCTTTGTTCCACTTGACATAATCATTCAGTCGTGGTTTGTACTTTACTGTGGGTTGCATATGATCAGAGCAGTGTAGGGATCTGGTTGTGTGCAGAAGTATTGTGGTGGTGGTTCTGGTATCTTTGAAAGAGTAACCAGAGCAATCACCACCTGAATAAACGGCAATACAAATACTACTTTATCTCTCATTTTGGGATTTGAAATTAGGGATACTCATTTGTTAAAACTCTCCTGAAACTCTTTCCAATTTTTGTCTAATTGACTATCCATATAACCCCATACGCCGTGTTCAAATCCATCAACACCAGCGACTTCAATCTCATCTTGAATGAGACGACGGAGCATTGTAATTTGTTCGTCAGTCATGATACTCCGTTTGCACTATCTTCAAATCTGCACCAGTTACGGCCAGCAATATCAAATGTAAATCCTAACTTACCAATAGAAAGTAGGAATGAGAATAGTCTACCATATCCTACCGTGATTTGGAGATAAGGAAACTCAATCCAATTACCATACTCACCAATATCAAAAGCCACCTGAAGTAGGGAATATTTCTTTGTAGCAAGGATCGTCATATAATACTCCTTACCAAAATCTTCAAGACAGTTGAATTGAATGAGTTTCATTGAGGTTGACCCTTGATAGTATTTCTAAATTAGCAGAAATCCAGGACGGACACTGATAGTGTTCTTTGCACTGGTGGCCGCATGGAGGTGTATGCTGTGGTTGGCCATGATACCTCATCTCCTGGTTTTTGTGAATTGATTGGTGCATGTATCTTGTTTGTCTTGCGATTGACAAATCCCCAAATGCACTTAACCTCTTCATTTGTATAACTCCACTTGGATTGTGAAATTAACCAGATGGCATCAAAGGTCCTGTTGAAGGGCGTCTTTGAGTACAGCCAATTCTTCGGTGGTTTGGAGAGCAACTTGGCGTCGAAGTTCATACTTAATGTGACTCAAATGACGGTGCAACATGGACTGGTAAGGATTGTCAACCAACAACACTTCCAGTTCTTCAACCTTAGTCAGGGCCTCTTGCAATTCAGCATATTGTTCTTTTCGTTCTTCCTCTTCATAAAACTCTTTGATTGATTCGTACATGTAATCGTCCATGTCAGTCATAGGAACTCTGCAACGTAGTAATCAACAGTGACTTCAAGTCGGGCGGCTTCCTCTTCGATACCTTCCCAGAAGGCGTGAATCATGTCGTCCACTTGTTTCTGTTCTTCAGGTGATAGTTTATCAGACTTCATTGGCTTCAGGCAAGAGATCAATCAAGGTTTCTTCATCATAGAGATCTTTAATCTCTTCTAGCATCTCATCCTCAGAGGCATCCTGGTAAGAATCGAGCAACAGATCAAAGGCCATCTGACACAGAGAATCCATGTCCATACCATCAATAATCATATTGATGTAGTTCTCTTTGAGTTGTTGGAGATCAGACTCATTCATGGTGACAGTCATGCAACGTTGCGGAAGTTCTTGATGATGATGTAGAGAAGGATCGTGAAACAGATCCAGACAATGAAAGTAGTCATCAGCAGGCCATCGGAGAGTAATCAGAACCTTGGTATGCTTCCAGGTTGAAGTCAGTAACCTCAGCACCGTTAGCAATGTACTGGTTCACATCATAAACCATGTCGGACTTGGTAATGGTAGCAAAAGTGACCATCTCAGTTTCAGCACCAGGGTGCCAGGTCACGCGACGAACAAAACCCTTACCAGCGGAGGTCAGAGGGTAATAATCGACTTGCTTGGCGGAGTTGGTGATTTGCATTGGGGTGTTCCCTTGATTACTTGGCTAGTATAGACTGGATTGGGGGTCTGTGATCAGATGGTGGACAGCCCACCGACCGTCACACGGCGGAGACGGTGTAACGCTTGTGAGGAACCTGATAGTATTTCAGTTCCTCAGCGATGCGTTGAACCAGATTCTCCATCTGACGATCGCGGCCACGGAGAGACTTGGTTGCCTTCAGTTGGCGACGCTCAGTGATGGTAACCACGTCACCGTTGGGTTCGATGCGGTCAACTTCGATCTGATAGACGTTCATCGGTGGTGTTCCTCTCAACATGGCCAATATACCCGATCTGGCGGGGTCAGGCGAGATCAGTGGCCAGTTTCCTCAACTGGCCCCTCCTCCAGGTTGTCGCGGAGAATTGATGATACGTTGTCCACCACATTCAGAGTAGACAGAGTGGCAGAAGCTACCTTCTTACCAAACTCATTCTCCACCCAGGCATTGCGGAAGAAAGTGAACACGCCCACCACAAAGCCACAAATGGTTGCAAGATAGTACATGGCCAATTTGTATTGTTGGGATTGAATCAGTTGGTTGTAGTAATTCATGGTTTCAGAATACGTTGGTCCAGGAGTTGTGTTGAGCTTTGGTAATTCTACCCTCTGCAAGTAGATTGTCACACACATTGCAGAAGACTTCAAACTTTTCAGATCTGGTGAGAGTGATACCCTTGGAAGTCTCACCGATCACTTTGAGAACGTTAGTTTTGAGCATTTCAGTTAAGAACGTTACGGTAATCAATGGCTTTGACGCACCAACCAGATGCAGATGTGATCTCCTCAACTAGATCGTCACCATCTTCAGCTTCCCAGAAGGTGCCAATATAGTCACCATACACATCATCCATTTCTTCTTCTGTGATGGGGTGCAATGCATCATCAAAGTCAAACTCGATTGCAGTAACTTGAAATTGCATCAGAAGAGTTGCAGTTGAGTGAATTGCAGATGATCGTCGCAAGAGTCATCCTCTTGCAGATCAATCATATCAGTGTCGGTGTGAGTGAGGAGTTTGTCGAAAAGAAAATTAACAAACTCGCGGTCTTCTTGAGTAATCATTTTCCGAACATTTCAGTGTAGAGATCGAGATCCTGATTCTTATACTTTTCGTTGTTCAACCAGATCTCCTGTTCGATCCAAGCGACCTGGGCACGAGCCTTGAGCAGTTGCTCGCGGAGTTCGTAGTTGCGTTGGTTCCGTTCGGTGATGGTCATCGGTGTCCCTCTCAACATGGCCAATATACCCTGCCCAGAGCCCCCTGGCACGTCCTGTGGCCAGTTTGGTCAACCGTCCACCCTAGTTATAGTGATAGGCCCTATGATTGTCCCCAGTGTTGTACTATCAGAGACTTGAAATGGCCTATCACACCATAAAACAGTGAACTGGCGCGTCCAACCAACCGCCCACCATGACCCATTGACCTGGCGTCCACAACACCCATTAGATTTGATCGCATTTTGCAAAATGTTAGGATGTTTGATGATCTTTGCGTCGGCAACTGCTAAAAACCCACAATCTACACTATATTTTGAACCCCACTTATCGGTATAATTGCCATTCTCTAGTGGAAGAGTTGTAGTTGGTTCAACACCATCATCCAAGAGATACTTTGGATCACCAATTACATATGTCGATGGAGGAAGAGTGATCTTCATATAAAATTAAAAGCAACAGTAACTCTTGGATCTTTATTCTTACCAATGGGAACCATATGGGGTAAGTATGATGGGAACACAATTAAATCTCTCTCACATGCGTGATACTTTGAGCTGGAACAGGTATGTGGTGTTCCTTTTATCACTCCAGGATAATTCTCAAGTAACAATGGATTAGAGAACACAACTGGTGAAGATCCATCAGGAACTTTCACGACATAAATTGCACTCAACCGATTGGGTAAGTGATTATGCCTTTCCTGATATTGTGAACCAACGTATGTATTGTACCAAACAGAATCGAGTTGCAATCTATGATTAGACTGATATACTTCTCTTTGATATGAGATGACAAAATTGGCCACCTTTGTTGATAGAGTTGACATAACTTCATTCGACACACAGAAGTCTGTACCGAAGGAATTGTCTGGTGAATTATCACCACTGACCCAAACAGAACCACCATTTCCACTGATGTTACTTGACATGATCTGTTCATAAATCATGTCATTTTCCTCCGACGTGATGAAATTATCACATGTAGAGACCAGACTTACGAATAGTGGATTATGATTCATTTCGATCTCTTTTCAATAAACTTTTTTGCAGTATCAACCGTTCTGCATTTTTTTAGTTGAACACATGCATCACCATCAGGGCCAAGCACCATATACTGACTACTGCCAATAATGGGTACTATTGCATACTCTCCATTCTTTCCGTAATAACATCCAGGATGGGTATTGTCGAAGATACCTGGCATTGGAAACTTCTTCATTCGAATACAGGAAGAACTGGTGGATTGAACTCGTCACGAACAGCTTTCATGACATCTTTAGGAACTCCATAATAACCCATGTGCATCCACACGCAGTCAATATAACGCAGGTCTTCACGATCTGCATCTAATGTAAAAGTATCGCAATAATAAAGAATATCTTGTGGAACCTCAATCTTTTTCCAAGTGATAGGTTCTTCAATAAAGAATGGGACTGTCATCAGAATCGTTCTGGGATTTCTTTGTAAGAGTATCCATCAGCTTTAATGTCTGACTTGTTTCTTTCAGTGTCCCAATAGTGTTTAGATTTCTCATACTCTGCATCGATTTGAGCTCGTTTGTTGTAATACTCAGCTTCCCTGAGATTATACTCTTGTTGCAATGGTCGATGACCACTCACAACTTTCATAAGAGTTTGAGCATTCTCCTTCTGTTTCCCGTGATAGTCAATCAGGTCCTGAATTGCAGTGCGGAGATCTTCAAAGAAAGCATCAACCTCACCGTCTTGCATATACTCATCTACACTATCTTGTAGACGGGATGCACGTTGTTTGTTGAACTCTTTCTTCCAATACTCATCAGAGTTCTTGATCACTGGAGCACCTTCAGTAGTTTCAGTTTCTTTCAGTTTCATGATACTAGGAATTTGCGTTCGTATTCTAGAAGATCCTTAGGAGCAGGGATCTCATTGTCATAATATCTTACTGCATCTTTCCAACGATGTCCAGTCTTCTTGTACAGTTTGATGTCAAGATGTTTGTATTTAAGGTTAGTTGGTACATAAACTTTGTAGTCTGTACCGTTGTTCTCAGTCAGGAGGCTGAGTCGTTTGTTCTCATCTTTGGTGACTGTGATGGTAGAACATGCCAACCAAAACAACCACTCAAAGTTATCATAATCATCCAGATACCTGTCTGGATTGTCCATAATCATCCGACCAATGAATTGTGGAGACAAACAATGATCGTGAGTGCGTTGTTTAGGATTGTTCAGTGCATCTTCACTGATCAGGCCCATATGGTTGACCTGAGCACAATCAAACACACCAATGTAGAACATACGGGTGATAGGCCTGAAGTAATCAGGTTCACCCCAGTTCTCAATGTTTGCACGGAGAGCGTAGTAAGTTGTCTCGCAGTAGGCCTTCCAGGGTTTCATTTGGGAGATTGGAGGTAGGTTTCACTATACGCTAAAGGATACAGTTCATCCAGTATCTCACCCAACTCTTGATACAATTCTTTGTAACACCCGATAGACCCTGGGTGACTCATCTGGTACTTTCGAACAGCCGTGTAGACCAGTTTCCATTGATGATGATTAAGATTCATTGTTCAGTCCTCAGTTTCCGTAGAGATAACCACCAGCCCAGTCACAATTCTCCAACACAAACTCACGTTCTTCGATCACTCGCAGATCGAAACGAACACCCTTCGCAGGGGCTTTCCATGATGCAGACTTGTAGACTTCACCAGTGTTCTTGTCAACGAAACAGTGAACGCTACGAGAACCACTACCGTCCATCACAATCTTGTGGTACTTACGACCACTCTCAATGCAGAAGTCATACCCATCACGACCATACTTACGGATGAAATCGTGACGAAGAGCTTCACACAGAAGTTGGCACCACTTGTGAACGTTTTGTTGGATGGTCTCTTGGGCTTGTTGTTGGATGGTGGTGGTCATGGGGTGATCCCTCTCAACATGGCCAATATACCCGATCCAACCGACCATGGCGACAGTGGTGTGCAGCCCAAAAACTGGCCTAAATATCCTCAGATATTGATCTTTTGTACTATGGCTGATGATGAACAGTATGGATTACAATATATCAACCCAACTGTATTCTGGGTGTATAATATAGGAAAGTTTGACTTTAATGGTCTGGAAGAAAAATGTCAACCGTATGATGAAAACGAATGGGCTTGTATATTAAACACATCAAGAAAGACAGAGTATGATTGGAAACCTTTCATAGAGTACATAAAACCATTTTTTGGCCACAAATATCTACCACATGTGGAAAAAAATATTGAAGTGCGATTCGCTATGCCGTGGATGAACATTTATACAAAAGGTTGTTATCAAGAATCACATAATCATTTAAGGGGGAGAACTTCACTCGCATACTGTTACTTTCACAAAATACCTAAAGATAAGGGTGCAGCAAAATTCGGATTCCACAATGAGATGCATAGATTGTATGTCAACACGATAGGAGAAATGAACTTACCCGATTGTGCCGAATGGTGGTATCCAGACTTTAATGAAGGCGACCTAGTTATTTTTCCGGCCTCCCTAACACATCATGTTACTCTACACAAAATAGATGATGAAAGAATTACAGTTTCTGGAAATGTAGGACTGTTTTCTAAATCGATTGATGAGGTATATTAAACCGCCTCAAATACTGCCATATTATAATCTGGCATATCATCATTGGATCCACCACCGTCCATGTCAAAGGTACAAATTACAGTGTTGCTAGAATTTTGTCGTCCCGTAACGGCAAATCCATCTTGTGATTCGTTTGTACTGAAGTTTGTCCTTGCACTACCAGCTAACAATGCAACTGAATATCCATAAACACTCCCTACTGATATACTATGATTTACTCTGAACCAACCAGTTCCTAAGTCTGAAATACTAGAGACTCTGTGACCTCTACGAATACCTGGCGAACCTTGACCATTAAAGTTACACCATGTTTTAGCACGACCAGCAAAAATGTCATTCGTATCGTTATAGTAACTTCCTGGGAGTGATCTAATTGATCCAGTAATAACAGTCATAAGTCCTAATTAGTAATTTGTACCATTCGAAAAGATGACAAATGAGATATATGGTGGGTCATAGTTGCCAACTGTACCACTATCAACGTCAGCAGAAAATATGTGAAATTGATTATTATTTTGTTGACCACCAAGTTGAATCTCGTCATCGGCGCCGGCGCCAGGGGTAGGCCAACTAGTTCTAGTATTACCCACTTGTGCTATGCCACACCACCCAGAAGGGCCCATACTTTGACCTATATTAACTCTATATCGACCTCTACCTAAGTCACTTACACTTGAAGCTCTAAATGATCTTCTAAATCCAATTCCACCTTGGCCATTAAAATCCCCCCAAGATTTAGATCTTCCATACCACATGTCATCAGATGGCGTGGAATATTGTGGTCTTCCAGGAGCGTAATAATTGTTTGACTTTACTGACATCGGTCTTAATTTATATCATTAGTGAACATTGCATATGAAACATACACAGGATCGGAGTTTGTTATACCACTGTCAATGTCCATCTCGAACAAATAAAAACTACTTGTGTTTTTTTGACCTGTTACAAGCACATGGTCCTCGGCCTGTGGAACAGCGGGAACTCTACTTGTCCTATTATGACCACAACTTGCAACGATATCATATGCATTTGATAAATTTCCACCCCAATTCACTCTATATCGACCAGTACCTAAGTCACTTACACTTGCAATTCTAAATCCTCTACGGACCCCAATTCCACCTTGGCCATTAAAGTTTGCCCAACTTTTACAACGACCATTCCAGACATCAGAAACAGCACTGGGAAGACTACCAGGAAGACTAGCTAAGTTGTTTGAATACAGTGACATATTTATTCTGTTGGTTCTGTTGGTCTAATATAAATGTTTTCACCTTCATACCGATCTAATGGGCTTGGTCCTAAAAGATCTTCAGGCCAATGTGATTTCAATTCCGCAGTAAATCCACAACAGTCATGACAGGAACAAGAACACTCAATATGATCAACATCATTCACACAATCTCTCAACGTTTGTTTTTCCGCAACAACACGTTGTTGAGTCTCGGTGTCACCGGCTTCCAACGCCTTCATGTATTGAACATCTTTCTCAGCTAAGAGTTTATTCCTTACTCTGCGAAGATGTCTTTTATGTTCTTCCTTAGCTAATTCTACGTTAATTCCAATGTGAGCCATTTTTAGTCCTCCTCAAAAGTCCAAGCATTTCTGTATGTTCTATCCGTAGGAATATCCTCAACATCAACTATAGCATATGGAGCACCCTCAGGAACATCCATTTCAATTAGTATGTCAAGAGATTGACACTCTGGACTAGGGCAGATGATCCCAAGAACACCATTTTCCTGTGGATAGATTATACGTTTGTAATAAACGTCTGGATTTATAAGTGGTTGTCCATCTGGAGATTGTAGTTCTTCAGGTGGCGTAGGTTCCAGAGGCATGACAATTTTGTTTAGACTGAAATTATTTATTCAGGTTTTACTGGCCAATCAACATTACCAACCAATGTTGGATGACTTGGATCAAAAGTTGCTTCACTATTTGTAATGTCCCTCAAAGCCTGACGATAGGTTCTCCACTCTTCAGGAATAGGTTCACCAAGTTCAGAGTATTTTGTGACAACCCAATCAGTTTCATACAACAACATATCTCGTTGTCTTCTCAAATAATAGTCAACGTTTTCTTGTTCCAATACAAGAATTTCTGCATCAATTTCTTCTTGTGTTGGTGGGGATTGTTCATTAGTGGGATCCCACTGTAAGTTTTCTACACACTCTTCACCAACGATGCCCCAAGCACATCCAGGTCGCAACCTAGTTAAGGCACCAGATAATTGTGGCCAGGGTGGTCTGCCTGCTTTATCTACCACAAAACCTAATTTAGCAGTCATTTAATTAACTCCAAGTTTAAAATTGGACATATGATATCTATGTATGATGATAAATCAGATAACTCTACAGATTTCATACAAGTCGATCGCAGATGTCATACGTTCACGAGTATTAATATTACTATCATTCTGAGTTCTATTTAAGTAAATTGGAGAGCCTGTTCCATTTTGCTGTCTAATTGTCAACTCATAAGTTAATGCTTGATTGGACTGAGGTAGATCGTAAAACCAAAAGTCACAACTTTCTGGTGTGGTAGAGAAGTTTGTAGCTCCGACAACATAACTAGCTCTACCAACGGCAAGACCATAATTCTGACTACTTTGAGGAGTATAAAACCCAAGGTCGCCTCTACCAGGATTTGTGATTATGGTTCCGTTACGTTTGACTCCAAATGTAGTGTTCCACGACTCCGCAACTTCACCACACCACCTCACATAAATTAAGACACCATTGTTTGTACTTGTTGGTGTAATTGTTGCAGCCAACAAACTGGATGGAAACTGGTTCCAAGTACTCCCAGCTGCGGTGTAGGATGATGTTGCACCAGTGTACTTATGAACATAACGGACGACACCACCACCGCCACTTTCGGTGATATTTAAAGCACTTGAAGTGGTGATATTGGTCAGTGATGGCCTAATACCAGATGATGCAATAACGTTATCGCTATTAAATTGAGTTGCCATAGTTAATTAACTTGAAATTTCCCAGACTTGCATCCATGACATAGCTCTTTCATGTTCAACTGTAGTACCTTCTGCCTGAGTTCTATTGATGTATATATTTGGTTCTGCGACACTACTATTCATGTATAAAGTATATGTCATAGGAGAAGTGCTGAAAGTGAGATCTTGAACCCAGAATGTTACTGTTTCTAGAGTCTGATCATTATTTTGGGTATTGCCACCATGAGATGTTGCTGGAGGTGCTGTTCCAGCAAGACGATTGCCAGGAGACGGAGAACTCTCAACACCACCAAATCCCTCCTTTACAAAGAAATTCTTATTATATGGATCATCAATCTCAAAACAGAGTTGAACTCCAATCAACAACTTATGTCCGCTGGCTACTGGTGTATGAGTGATGGAGAAACCAACAGACGCCAGTGAATTTTCCCCAGCAGAAACTAATCCATATGTGGCCACATCACAAATTTCTTTATAAGTAGCCTTTACAATTCCACCATCTGCAAATCCATCAACTGTAATATTGTTAGTATATAAAGTAGTTGAGTCTAATGTTGACATAATACTAACTAGAAAATTCGAACAAAATTACTTGAGATATCAGCCTTTCTCGCCCACTGCTGTTACTGTCGCCTGAACATCTATTTGTATAAACGGTTCTGTTCGCCGTACCATTTTTAAAAGCGGGGCCATATTCAACATAATTACCACCAGAAGCATTATGACCCCTATCAATATACCAACAAGCACATTGTTCTGGAGTGCTACCAGTATCAGTTCCTGCAGGAGGTATGGCACTATGAGAACTGATGACTGGCGATATGCAAGAAGTTCTATTCCCATCACCGTTAATACTACTATTTCTGTTTAATAGTGTAGCGGTAGTATAATCGCCATTGTAGGTTCTTCTGATCGCCATTGCATTACTTGCTTGCCCTGACCATTCACCACACCATCTCACATAAATTATAATTTTATTTGATGTAGATCTTGGATATATTCTACAAGTATAACTGGTGAGAGTATTATTATTGTTTTGATCGGGCCACCACCAAACATTCTTTAAAATTGAATGTGAAGATGGTTGTGCAAAACATCTTTGTTGTACTTGAACTAGACCGCCTAACGAGTAAGTGGCACTGTGTCCAGGTGTACCCGAAAGGGATGGTGAAAACCCAATCGGGAAGATTTTATCAACGGAACGGTATATAGCGTCACTGAACTCTGCCACAATAACACACAAAAAGTCTGTGATTTATTTATATCAAAAGACCATGGCCTCCTCTACAGAAAAAGAGTCGGTTCCCATCACCTTCGCAAGAAGATCATTACCATCATAGATGAAAGTATTCTTACCTTTTTGTCGGAAAGAAACATCATCGGGAACATAACCAAATCCAAAAGAGTCATTGATAGAACTAAAGTCCATAACTTTCATAGCACCTTTTCCTTTCTCTAACATGAAGGTATCGTTACCTTCACCACCCCAGACTTTATCGTTTCCAGTACCACCGAACAGAACATCATTGCCACTGCCACCGTATAGTTTATCATTACCAGTTCCGCCGAAGAGTTTATCAACACCAGAACCACCATAAAGTTTATCTCTACCTACACCACCAAAGATGTCATCATTGCCACCATGGCCGTAGAGACGATCATTACCCTTCTCACCAAAGAGTTCATTTCGGGTATCATTACCCCACACTCGATCGTTACCCCTACCAGCACGAACATTCTCGACACCAGTGATAATATCTCGACCATCTCTGGTGTTTTGAGATTCAGTGATTCGTAGGTCTACACGATTACTCTTCTTACTGAATACTGCGGTGTCAACACCTTCTCCACCATAAAGAACATCGTTTCCACGTCCACCTTCAAGGGTATCATGGCCATCATAACCATAAAGAATGTCATCGCCTCTACCACCGTTAATGTAATCATTGGTGGAGTAACCTTGTAGGGTTTCGGAATAACGAGATCCAGTAACTTGTTCCACAGGATCATCCTCAACACCCCAGAGGTATTGTAGTGCTTGAATATCTGCAGCAGTGAACCATTGAGCCCAACCATCTGC
>Ga0255751_10004783_pt1 | contig 12175 bp, 7 predicted proteins | sample 071ome_20_FD_179951 | JGI IMG/M metagenome (GOLD analysis project Ga0255751, IMG submission 179951) | Coastal salt marsh microbial communities from the Groves Creek Marsh, Skidaway Island, Georgia - 071412BT metaG (version 2) | ecosystem: Environmental > Aquatic > Marine > Intertidal zone > Salt...
TTGTCGATTTTCACATCGTCAATGGCGAATTGCGTGTAGAACGAGTTGCTACTATTGGTGTAATCAAAGCGTATCCGAACCGTATCACCCACATACGAGGACAAGGAGATTATTTTCTCAGACCAAGCAGCATTTTGACCGCCATGCGTCGAACCGCTCGTATCCCATAGTGCTGACCAAGTACCTCCTAATGGCTGAACATACACATCAAAATCTCCCATGCTAATACCAAAACCATGGTACCAGAACGTGAGCTCAGGAGAAGAAAGCGTATCAAGATTAATCCATGGCGAAATCAAGCGAGGGTTAGTACCAGAAACGAAGGTCGAGGTGACCTGATTGTACATGTACTGGCCATTCCCGGTGGTATGATCACCTGATGGTCCCGTTTGGGTCCAATTAAATGCTGGCGGCCCTGGCGTCCAAAACTGAGTACTCGAACCCTGATCTAACCAACATTGATCTAGATCTCCCTGAACATTCCAAGTACCTGCGGGATCCCAAGAATTGGCCTCAAAATCTTCTTCAAAAGGCGCAGTATAGAAGGAACATTGCGTGGTGAATACCGTAAAGTTCGACCACCCCGAGGTATCCCCTGCCGAACAAATTTCACGAGCGCGTGCTGCGTAAGTCGTGTTGGGGCTAAGCCCGGATATCGTCGTGGGTTTGGTGGAAGAGGTAATGATTGTTCCCCCAGTCGGGGTCGTATTTCCTTGCTTGTATTGCACCTGATAGGCCAGCGGTGAGGTATTAAGCGAGGACCAATTGATTTGTGCCGACGTCGCCACCACATTTGAAGAGGTCATCGAGAAAGGTAAATCACAGGAAGGCGTTTCTTCCACAAGAATATCATCAATACAAACACGAGAATTCGTCCACCAAGAAAAATTGACATCGCGCTTCGCAGAAAAACGAATCTGAATGGTATCCCCTGCCCAGTTGCTCAAACTCTCCACCTGCTTGCGCCAAGCGGAACTTGAAGAAGTAAACTGATTAGAAGCGGTCGTTGAATTCACTGTATGTATTTGGGTCCAAGTATTGGTGCCCACCTTGCGTACACGCACGTCCAATAAATCAATATCAGAACCGTACATGTGGTAATAGAAAATCAACCTCGGCAAAGAATCGTTCGATAGATCAATGGGTGGTGTCACGAGATGTGTAACGGTGGCGTTGGTACTAGTGGCTCCAGTGAACCAGCCTTCCGCAACGGCATAACCTCCGCCATTACCTGGCGTATGATCGTCTGCGGGCCCAGAATTTAGGGAACCCAAAGACGGCGGTCCGGCCATCCATAGATAGTTGTTACTCGTCTGTAAACGAGTCCAACAATTAGGAATGGAACCACTATTGTTCCAGTTGGTTTGGGGGACCCAATTCGTCCCTTCAAAATCCTGCGAATACGGCGTGCTCTTCACACACTGTGCAGCGGCCGGCTGCAGGACAAACAACATGGCCAAAACGGCTAGGTGAAACCACGAGTTTTTCATACGTACAATGATACCACAACTTTCGTACCGAAATACCAACAATGAGTTAGCGTAAGTGTTCAATGAACTTGAGAATTATCAGTAGATTTATCCTTGTGAAGAAACTGTTCATTTTCGTAAGCCTACTAGGCCTTCAGCTATCGTGCTCCAGTCAGGTTTTGGCGGTGATGAAGTACAATGGCGGTGGGGATTGGTACGCTAATCCGACGGCGTTAGAAAACTTGGCTTCTTTTTACAACAAAAATTTGAACGGATCTTGTCAAGTGCAAGGCCATACTACTCCCGCAAATGTACTCACCTCCGGTATTTCTTTTCTTCATGCCACAGGCCATGGCCGCATATTTCTGGACGCGGTTGATGTTCAAAACCTGACGGCATTCGTGGAGCGAGGTGGATTCCTTCACATTGATGACAACTACGGCATGGGTGAGTTTGCCCGCACTGAAATGCAAAAGATTTTTCCTGACCAAAAGGGCAAGCTTCTACCTACAGATCATATCATTTTCAAGGGTCCTTATTCATTCCCTGAGGGCCTCCCTAAAATTCACGAGCACGATGCTAAACCACCACAAGCGCTAGGCTACTTCCTTCAAGGTGAACTAGTCGCTGTACTTACCCTAGAATCAGATCTTGGTGATGGCTGGGAAGATCCGGAAGTTCACAACGACGATGAAGAGACCCGAGAAAAAGCACTAAAAATGGGCGCAAACTTACTACATTGGGCTTTAACAAGAGATACAGAACCATGAGCCAGTTCCAACTTCAACCCATCGCAAAAGCTGCTTTACAATTATTAGGAATTGCCCTTGGCGTTTATGCCCTATTCCTCATTAAAGGAGTAATTGCCTATGCAATCATAGCTCTGTATCTGAGCGTCTTAGGTCGTCCTTTGTTTAAATTAATCAGGGATAAAAGCCCCATTGGAAAAATAATAGGCCCTACAGGTAGTGCCACCTTGACAATGTTGGCTTTAGGCACTATTTTCTTTCTTATCATCTCATGGTTCGTCCCTTTGATTCTACAAGAATTTGCCTTTTTACAGACGATACAATATGATCGCCTGATTTCGTCTCTTGAAAAAGAAATCAGTCAACTTTCTACGCTACTTGAGAATCTTGGCATCGACAGTCAATCGGAATTGCAAAAAATTAATCAAAGTCTACAGGGATTCGCCAGTGTGGAAGCAATATCTAGTGCAGTTCAAGGAGTTCTCGGCTCGGTTGGTAACATCATAGTTGGACTTTTCTCTATTGCTTTTATAAGTTTCTTTTTGATTCGCGAACAAGAATTGGCACATACCTTCATTGACTATATCACCCCCAAGAAATACCACGATAAAGTGTACGTTATCGTACCCCAAATCAAACGAATAGTAACGCGCTATAGTTTTGGAATTTTATTACAAGTCACAGCAATTTTTATATTGTTGTCAATAGGAATGACACTCATTGGAGTTGAAGGTGCTGTCGTTTTAGCATTAACTGCGGCGATATTCAATCTCATTCCTTATGTAGGGCCTATTATCGGAGCGACTCTAGGTATTTTATTAGGATTGGGACAGCTGTATGCCATGGGAGCTTCAGATCCAGCCTTGGAGGTTGACTTGGTACAAGGCCTCTACCTTTTGATAGGTCTATTTTTAGTTGTTCAATTGTTAGATAATATAGTTTTCCAACCCTTCATTTTCAGCAACAGTGTAGGCGCTCATCCATTAGAGATTTTTATAGTGATTTCCATAGCAGGAACACTATTAGGGGTTGGAGGGATGATTTTTGCCGTTCCTGCCTACAGCATCATTCGTCTGGTAATGAACACCGTCCGCGATGAATTAAAGGAAGCGCTATAATTATGGCGCAGCAGGTTCATTGCGATGATTTCTCTGACCCACTAGCTTGGGACTGGATTGCAAAAAATGAGCTGACTTCCAGTGCTGATTTACGTCTAAAGTATGGCCTTGTACGCCCCTATTTTAGCTGGATCAGCCAGTTAGAGGCCAAACGTAAATATGCCCGAAAGTTTGGGCCGTTATTCGAGAAGAAATGGCTTTTCCCCACGGGTGTGCCTCTTGAGCAAAGCAGCAGTTATGCGACGGCGCGGTTCAAAACAACATTGGTCACTACCCCTTATTCTATAGACCTTTGCGCAGGCATGGGGATAGATAGCTATGCTTTTTCTCAGCGTCAAGGTATCCAGCAGCATTGGGTCAATGAAATAGATCCGGACCTCGCACAATTACTACAACACAACCTTCCTAACGCAAAGGTATCCATTGCCCCCGCTGAAGAACTTTTCGAAGCTATTGAAGCGTGGAAACAAGCCTTACATATTGATCCCGAGGACCTAACACTTTATGTGGACCCTGATCGCCGTGTCAGTGGTTACAAAGTCCACAGCCTCGAATATACTGAACCGCATCTTCCGTCCTTGCAAGGACCGTGGTTGGAATGTGCACATACTTTAGTATCAAAACACAGCCCTATGGCTCCCTTAGAAGAGCTGAAACAACTACGTGGTTGTTCGGCCATTTATGTGGTGGAATTCCAAGGAGAGTGCAAAGAATTGCTCTGTGTACAGCGAAAGAATTGGGCCTCAGCTGCAAACATACACACGGTAGTCATTCTAGAAGAAAGTGGAGTAAGAACGTTTACCGGCAGCCCTACGGCTCAAGCCGCAGCACATACAGATCAAATACTTACTTATCTCATCCAGCCCGGTCCGGCGCTATCGAAAAGTGGAGGACATGAGGAGCTCCTTGGCGGAATGGGTGCGAAAAAATTGGTCACAGGCAATATGTATACTTCTAAGCAGATGCTTGCACCAAACGAACTGTATGAACGTTATGAGGTTATAGAAATAGCGAAGCCGTACAAGATTCAAACCCCTCTGGACCAGGCCGCCATTGAGCGCATAGGATTCCCTGAGCACCCGGATTTGATTCGGAAAAAGCTCAAGATTAAAGAAGGACGAAAGATGAAGATTTTCGCAATGAAATTGGGCACTCAGAAAAAAATGATTCTTGCACGACGTCTTGATTGAGGCATGCTTTTTGAATCGTAACTTAGTAGTATGAAACTCCGTCAAACCCTTTGGGCTCTTCTTTTGCTCTGCGCAGGTGCACTGCACGGACAAGAAGCGATTTTTGTCCCAAACGAAGGGCAATGGGACGGTGAGTTTCAATACAAACTTTCATTGAAATACGGCGCTCTTTTCTTCGAGCCAGGATCCGTGCAAATGGTGCTCCGCGATGCTGGGCAAATTGACGACTTACGAGGTCACCACATGCACGAAGCAGGCTTGAGCTTGCCAGTGAATCCGCTGCGTACTCACGCGGTTCGTATGTCCTTTATTGATGCCGAGCCTGAGGAAAGTCGTGGTGCGCATGAAACAGGATATTATCACAATTACTTCTTAGGAGAAGATCAAAGCCGTTGGAAAGGTAGCGTTCGACCGCACGATGTATTGGTCTATAAAGACCTCTACCCTTCCACGACACTAAAGTTTTATGCTAAAGACAGCCACCTTAAGTACGATTGGCAGTTGCGAGACCCTGAGGTTCTTTCTCAGATTAAATGGACGTACGACGGCGCCACAGGAATTCAATTAAACCCTGAGGGCAGCCTACAAATCCAAACCTCCATCGGTGAGTTCATGGAAAGCACACCCGTGGCGTGGGGTTGGAAAAATGGTGAGCGTATAGATTTCGGGTGTTGGTACACGATGGTGGGTCAGGAAATAGGCTTTGCCGCGGAAAATGAAGCCATGGATTTGGATTCATTGGTCATAGACCCGCAACTCATATTTACCTCCTTTAGCGGTTCCTTGACCGATAACTGGGGGTTCTCTGCCACTTATGACGATGCGGGAAGATTATACGGGGCAGGCGTCTCCTTTGCTACCGGTTATGTGGCCTCCACCGGTGCGTTCCAAACCACCTACAATGACCCTCCCGGTATCAACCTTGGGTTAAACCCTGACGTAACCATTACAGTTTTCGAGCCGCAAGGCACCACTATGTTATACGCTACTTATTTAGGAGGAACGGATTCAGACCATCCTCACAGTATGGTAGTGAACAGCAACAATCAACTCATCGTAATGGGAACCACAGGGAGCACCAACTTCCCTACTCAAAACCCCGTACAAAGTAGTAATGCCGGGGGCAGTAACATGAACATCAACGGCTACGAGTTCAAAAAATCAGACATTTTCGTAACCAGATTTAACAGTTCAGGGACGGCCGTATTAAGTTCCACTTACATAGGTGGCACGGGTAACGACGGCCTCAATACCAAGATCATTGAGAACTACGGAGATGCCGCCCGTGGAGAAGTCGTGGTCGACGCATCCAACAACATATATGTGACGGCTTCCACCAACAGTACAAACTTCCCATCGACCAACTGTACGCGGTGTTCAAATGCCGGAAACCAAGATGCTGTGGTTTTTAAGTTGAATGCCTCAGGAACGTCTTTATTATGGTCCAATTATTACGGAAGCACAAGTGAAGACGCCGGATATAGCCTCAAGTACCACAATGGCGCAGTGTTCATTACCGGGGGAACTGAAGGTGGTAATTTACCTTCCACCAGCGGTGGGTTTAATAGTTCGTACGGTGGAAACCTGGATGGATATGTGGCTAAATTCAATGCCGCTACCGGTGCGCTATTGCAAAGTACTTATGTAGGGACTTCACAATACGACCAAAGCTTTATCCTCGACGTTGATAAACTGGGCAATGTCTATGTCTTCGGTCAAACCTTGGGCAACTACCCCATCACTGCCGGTGCCTGGGGTACCCCTCAATACCGCAAGCAGTTCATTCATAAGATTAGCAACGATCTCACTTCTAGTCAGGCCTCTACAGCCTTTGGATCGCCATCAGGAAGCTTAAACCTCGTACCTACAGCTTTTAACGTAGACGACTGTCTAAACATCCTACTCTCTGGCTGGGGCGGGGTCACCAACAACGGCTATTTTCCCACAACGGTAGAGCAACTCCCTGTGAGTGCCGATGCCCTACAAAGTTCTACTAACGGATCAGACTTCTACTTCATGGTATTGACCAAGAACTTCGGTTCCTTCAAATACGGAAGCTATTTCGGAGGATCGACCTCAGCCGAACATGTAGATGGAGGAACCAGCAGGTTTGACGAGCGCGGTAGAATCTATCAGGCGGTTTGTGCCGGTTGTGGTGGTAATGACGACCTCCCCACTACCCCAGGTGCCTTCAGCGAAACGAACAATAGCAGCAATTGTAACTTAGGGGTCATCAAACTAGATTTTGAAACGGGCATCGAGGCAAAAGCGGAAATCGACCTTAACTATCTGATTGATACGAATTGTTACGAGCTAACCTTGAAACTTGATAATAACAGTGTCAATGCTAACGCCTATTTCTGGGATTTTGACCAAGGTGATACCTCGAACGTTAAGGATCCTGTTATCACCTTTCCTAACTTGGGGACGTACAATGTAATGCTCGTAGCAATAGATACCGTTTGTGATAGCTACGACACTACTTATGTAGAAATCATTCATGATACCGCAAGTTTCCCCGTGACGGATTGGGTGGCAAATTACGTGAGTTGTGACCTCTTGCGAGAAGTGAACTTTATAGAACAATTGGCCGATGCTGATTATTACCAATGGGACTTCGGGGATGGACAAAACCTTTCCACGACCTCCAGAAACATCGTACATACCTATCCTGCCTTTGCCACGTACACTGCCACAGTTACAGCGCGTGACAGCTTCTGTGATGTGAGCGTAGATCAAAGTTTCCTAATCGAATTTGACGACGATGCGTCTCTGCCTACAGTTACAGTAACCACCGATAGTTGTAGGTACGGCGGCGTGGACGTCTTCTATCAAAACGTGGATAGCACCATGCTCTTCGAATGGAACTTCGCCGGCAATATTGATAGCGGCATGATTCCATCTTTCCGTTATCCAGAGAGCGGATTGGAAGAAGTTTTCCTAACCATCATAGATACCCTCTGTAACCGTAGCTATACCTTCGATTTCTTAGCCGATATCATTCGTATTGATGGGCGCGTATGGATTCCTAATGCCTTTACTCCGAACGGTGATAAAGACAATGAACTCTTCGAGATTTCGGGCAACAGTTGTCTTGAGGACCCAGTATTTGTGATTTTCGACAGCTGGGGTAATGAAATCTTCCGCTCGGAAGATCCTTTCCACGAGTTTTGGGACGGTACCTTCAAAGGAAAGCCCGTGCCTCAGGATGTCTATACCTATAGGTTTACAGGTGGCAAAGAGGTGCGCATGGGCACCGTGACCATCATCAACTAAGCGGGTGCGTAGATTTCCTCCAAGACATTGAGAAAACCATTAACGCAATCTTCCGTATTGAATTTGCTGAAAGAAACGCGTACCGGCTGGTAGTTCAACGTCCAATCTCCTAACGCACGAATGACATGGCTGCCTTGGTTAGAACCGCTCGTACAAGCCGAACCACCACTGACATTGATGCCTTTCATATCAAAAGAGAACGTGAGCATATCGTTGGCAGATTTCGGAAAGGCTATACTCAAAACCGTATATAGACTCTTGTCCAACTCTGCACTGCGTCCAAAGAACTTCGCATCAGGCACGATGCGTTGTACACCGTCAATCACACGTTGCTTCAACGCCTCCACTTTCTCCTGGTCTTCGGCCATCTCGGTGGTTGCAATCTCGAAAGCCTTACCCAAAGCAACAATACCGATGGTATTTTCTGTACCTGCACGCATGTTGCGCTCCTGGGCACCACCTTGGATCAGTGGTTTTATCTTCAATCCACTGCGTACATAGGCAAAGCCTACGCCCTTTGGACCGTGTATCTTATGTGCTGAACAGGTTAAAAAGTCATATCCCACCTCTTTCACGCTGATGGGCAAATGCCCCATCGCCTGAACGGTATCGGAATGAAACAATGCGCCATGAGTCTTGCACAAGTCACTAATTTCCTTGACAGGATTCAAGTTGCCTATTTCATTATTGGCGAACATCAAGCTCACCAAGGTCTTGGGTCCATCCTTTAGGAGCGCTTCGAGCTCTGCTAAATCAATATCCCCAAATTCATTTACGCTTAAATAGGCAGCTTCCACTTCCCCGCGCTCCACCATAAACTCCACAGGATGACCTACGGCATGGTGTTCGATAGTTGTGGTGATAATGCGCTTCACGCCTAGATCGCGAACACTGCAGAACAGAGCCATGTTGTCGGCTTCTGTTCCTCCGGAAGTAAAGAAGATTTCACCGGGCTCTGCTTCAAGTCGTTGTGCAATACGCTTACGCACTACCTCTACCTCTACTTTGGCACCACGGCCGCTAACATGTGTACTTGAAGGGTTACCAAAATTCTCCATCATACGCACCATCTCATCTTTCACACGAGGCTCCAATGGTGTGGTGGCAGCGTTATCTAAGAAAATGACTTCCATGTTTTGTTTTTAGGTTCCCCAAATATACGGCTTACACTAATTCTTCTATTTCTTTCATGAAGCGCTCGCCTAATGTTGTGGCTTCTTCTGTAGAGGGTGCCTCAGTGTAAATACGGATGATGGGCTCTGTATTGGATTTTCTCAAATGAACCCATCGGTCTGACCAAGTGATTTTAACGCCATCAATGGTACTTAATTCTTCTTCCGAATAACGTCCCGCGATGGTTGCGAGGATGCCATCGACATCTAAACCTGGAGTCAATTCAATTTTCTGTTTGGCCATATAATACTGAGGATAGCCTGCTCGCAGTTGGCTCATGGTATTGCCACATTTGGCCAAGTGTGTCAATGCGATTGCAATGCCGACGAGGGCATCTCGGCCGTAGTGTAATTCTGGCAGAATGATTCCTCCATTGCCTTCCCCACCGAGCACGGCATGTTTAGCTTTCATTTCGTTCACGACATTCACCTCACCTACGGCAGAGGAACTGTAGGTGGACTCTTTTGACTCCGCTAAATCACGAAGGGCCTTGGAGGAGCTCATATTACTGACCACATGCCCTGGAGTGAGCGAAAGCAAATAATCGGCCACTAAAACCAAGGTATATTCTTCGCCAAACATGGCACCTTTTTCATCAATAAAGGCCAAGCGGTCCACATCCGGATCCACCACGATTCCAAGGTCGTAGGAGCCGTTGCGCACCTCATCGATTATGGCGCCCAAATGCTTTTCGAGGGGCTCAGGGTTGTGAGGAAATCTACCGTGGGGTTCAGGATATAGGTTGTGGTATGCTACGCCCAATTTATCGAGCAGTATAGGAATGGCAACACTACCAGAGCTGTGCACAGCATCAATGGCAACTTTGAAGCCTGCCGCTTGTACCGCTGCGACGTCGACAGAAGGCAAAGCCAAGACTTGGTCAATATGCCAATCCATCCCGTCCTCACAAGCCGTGAGTGTACCTAGCTCACCTACCTCAGCGAAATCCAAATCCGTGCTTTCAGCTAATCGTAAAATTTCAGCGCCATCATCACCAGAAACAAACTCACCTTTCTCGTTCAAGAGTTTCAGAGCATTCCATTGCTCCGGATTGTGCGAAGCAGTGAGGATAATGCCACCCGCCGCCGCATAGCGTGGGACGAGCATTTCCACCGTTGGAGTGGTGCTCAATCCAGCGTTAATAATATCAATGCCTAAACCCTGCAAGGTGCTAATGACCAATTGCTCCAGCATCGGCCCGGAAGGACGCGCATCGCGGCCAATAACCACTATCGGGTTCGACGTACGCGTTTTGAGCCAACTGCCGTAACCAGCGGCAAACTTTACCGCATCAATAGGTGTTAAATTATCGCCAGGGGCACCGCCGATGGTACCGCGAATTCCCGAAATGGATTTGATCAGTGTCATGAAGGTTTGGAATGTTTTTGGCTAAGATAACCGCTAAGTATACCGTGCACAACCTATGGCATTAGATTTGCTTAATTGTTAATAACAGAGTGAAAACTTCAAGTCTCTGAGACCCCCTGACCCTTTCTCCCGATGCTCAAAGCACTTATCTTTCTACTATGCGATTTGAGGACCACGAGACCTTAACATTAGTTCATGCATTCGAAAACGCAATCAGCGAAGGGAGACAGCCCTATTTCGATGTTGAAGATTTAGAACTCATTCTAGACTACTACCTAGACACGGGGTCTTTTGAGCAAACCAAAAACGCATTAGAAATCGCTCAAGCCATTCATCCTTTGGCCTTTACCTTTAAGATTAAGGAGGTGCAATTGGACATTGCGATGAAAGATTATACTCGAGCTGAGGCGAAACTGAATCACTTAGAAGGATTGAATATGCGTTCCACGGAATTGCTCATCGCACGCGCCACCATCTTAATGCACCGCGGCAATACACAGAAGGGATTACAATTATTGGACGAGGCCTTGGCCGGTTCTGACGATCCCGTGGAGGTGTTGCAGATGATCGCCGACACGCATTTAAGCCAAGGCGACTATGCAAGAGCTATTAATATTTTGGTGCGCTGGTGCCGCTTGGAGAATGAAGATTTGGACGAAGGCGCATTATACCAATTAGCTATGTGCCTTGACTTCACTAACGAATACGACCGTGCCATCAATTTGTTTGAAAGCCTTACCCAGAAAGAACCCTACAACCCATTGCTGTGGTACCAGTTAGGTGCTTTCCAACTGCGTAAGGATAACGAAACCCAAGCCTTGGAAATGTTCCAATGGGCCATCACCGCAGATGAAACTTTCCACGCCGCCTACTTTGAAAAAGGTCGAATCCACGAGCGCAACGAAGAATATATAGACGCGCTCACGGCCTACAAGCAAAGCGTCAACGAAGACTTGCCCAGCGGCTACGTGCATTTCCGTATAGGTTTACTCGAAGCGGAACTTGGCAGTCCAAACGAAGCCTTACGTCAATTTAACAAAGCTATTACCCTCGAACCAGATATGGACGATGTCCATTTGGAGCGCGCGAGTGTGCTCATGGAATTAGAACGCTATGCCGAAGCGGTTAAGGATTACAAAAAGGTCTGGTTGGACGAAGCCTACGGGTCGGAGGATGTCTTGGATTTCGTGGAGTGTTTAATAGAATTGGACCTCCTAGAACAAGCCATCGCCATTCTCTACGATGCCGTCGAACGTTTCCCAGAGGTGCTTCAGTTCAGATTAGTGCTTGCCGGTTACCTCTTCGCAGCCGACGATATCATCAGCGCAAAAGAGGTGTTGGAAGATTTGCATTTGAACCGCGATGAGTTGCGAACGCTATTTGCGGAATACTTCCCGGATCTGCTTGAAGTCCCAGTGGTGGCCGCTATTTTAGCAGAATTGAAATAACCCACTCATGCAAAAATATTTGAGTTTGTTCCTCAAAGGCATGGCCATGGGAGCGGCAGATGTCGTTCCCGGAGTCAGTGGAGGAACTATCGCTTTTATCACGAATATTTACGAGGAATTAATAGGCAACCTCAGCAGGTTTGATGCGCATGCCGTTAAACTGCTTTTTCGGGGCCAATTCCGCGATCTATGGTCCCACATCGGCGGCACCTTCCTCGCAGTCCTCTTCGCCGGGATCTTTACAAGTGTGCTTTCCCTAGCCTCCATCCTTGGTTATGCACTTGAGCACCACCCAACTGCCATCTGGAGTTTCTTCTTTGGCCTCGTATTCGCCTCCATCTTCATTGTCGGACGAAACATCACTCATTGGGGTGTGCCACAAAT
>Ga0255751_10004787_pt1 | contig 12174 bp, 9 predicted proteins | sample 071ome_20_FD_179951 | JGI IMG/M metagenome (GOLD analysis project Ga0255751, IMG submission 179951) | Coastal salt marsh microbial communities from the Groves Creek Marsh, Skidaway Island, Georgia - 071412BT metaG (version 2) | ecosystem: Environmental > Aquatic > Marine > Intertidal zone > Salt...
TTCAGGTGGAGGGAGAGGGTCTACCTGGGTATCATCACTGGTTTGATTCTTGGAGGAGTCTTGAGAGATCGTACTCAACGGGATTTCATCGCCATTGGGAACAAGTACAACTGGTTCATGCTCTCGAAACATGTCAAGAAGTTGAGTGGCACTCAAGTCGGGATTCCTGTCCAGAAGCTTCTTTGCTCCCTCCAGAATTGTTTCCGGTTTGACAATCTGGGTCTGAATCAAATTGAACATGCCTCCCGTACTGGGCTCCATTTTCATGACACTGCCTTCAGGCCATTGACCGACAACTTCCTGTATTCTTTCGAGCAGTAGAGATTTGTATACATCTCTGGGAAGTTCCTTCATCCAGTCCTTGACAGCCTCTTCACCGTATTTTGTTTTTTGAGACAGCATTTTCAAAAAATCGTTCTGTCCTTTGGTGTCGAGATTGTATTGCATAGGGTCTGCGGGGAAGACCAGATCCGCTTTATCCTCAAGTAGCGAACTGTCGATACGACCGGGGTCAGTAACCAGTCTTCCAATCCTCAGGTAGTTTCTGATTTGGGAATTGATATCATCCAGCATAGCCAGACCTTCCAGCAATTCGGGATGACTTTCAAAATCCATAGTTTCCAGGTCCCCGTCTGCCAGAAAATCGAAGAGCTTGGAAAGGGCCGAGTTTTGGGACCCGTCCTTTTTGTGGAAAAAATCCTTAAATCGTGGGTCCTGAATGAACTCAAGCAATGACTGTTTGTTAACAATGGATGCTTCTGCAACGTAGAGAGATTGCTTCACACCCTTGGCTGTTGGTGGAGGGGGAGTGAACTTCACCCTGGACTTGATTAATGTAATATTCTTGAACGGCTCCTGACCGGGTCGAGGAGGTCCCAGATAGATTCCCCGGGAAATCAAAAACAGGGAATGGAATTTCCCCTTACGACTCACTTCCTGAAGATAGTAACGGAACTCAGCTTTGGAACCTTTTTCAAGAGCACCAAACTGCTCCCGTCCCTGAAAGCTCTTTTGAGGAGCATACCAGCGCTCTTCGTAACGATCCAGTGAGCGCAAGCGTTCGACTGCGTAGACGTAACCGCTGTGAGCCAGGTAGTAAGACCTTAAATCTTCATCGGCGAGATTTTCCAGTTTTCTTTGTGCCTTCAAAGTGATTTGCATAAGTATCACGATGCTCAAAGCCAGAAAGATGGCCACAACCACGGCAGGTATTATGATTCCTCTTTGTTTACTCATCTTACTTAATCGCCAAACTATCCAGAGCTTCCACAAGCGGCTCAAACTCTCCATCTTTATTTTGTCTTTCATAAAAAGCGCTGAAGGTCACAAACTTGGGTCCCTGGTACTGAAACTGTACGTTTTGGATTCTGGTGTTCTTGCCGGGGCGACGTACCATAATCGACATTTTGGGATTAGAGTCCTTGTCCCTATATCTCTGGGTGAAATGTCCATTTGGGTCATAGAAAAACTGATGGACTACACCATCTTTTTTCTCGACGAGAAGGTAGCTGGAAACCTTTTGTGTCTCATTAGGTAAAAGAATCTTACGGGCGGTCTTCACATGTTGAGCGAGAAGGATCATTACTCTTCGGGCAGAGCCAAAGGCTACCGTTTGCTCCATGGTCGCTTTACTGTGACTTGCGGGTCGTCCAAAGAAGCTGAAAGCAATCGCCAGAAAGACTGCCATCAGAGCCACGACCATGATCAGTTCAATTGTAGTAAAGCCTCGCTTCATAGTCGTGAGTGACCTCCTACTATGATGGAAAATTTCAAGTCACGGACCTTCTTGAGGAGTTCATTGGGATAGCGTACAGTCACCGTCAACTCCAATGCCTGTTCTTCATTTAACTCAAGTGCGGGTGCAGATTCCACCTTTAGCTGAAAGTCCTGTAGTTCACGATTCAAGAATGGGCGCAATTGATCGTGAATCAAAGATTTCTTCTCAAGATCACGAAAATAGGGGCTGATAGAGTCCTTTTTGCCTGCAACAGCTTGAAAGTCGTGGACCGGGATATCCTTCATCTTTGACCCATTGGAGCGTGCATAAATTGACTCGAGAACGTGGTGCATCACCAGGTGAGCCAGACTTTGATTGCTTGACTGTTCCTTGAGTTTGTTGGAGGAAGAAAACATCTGGTACAGAGGTACGATCGATGCCACCAGAATCAGTCCCCCAATGACCAGCTCGATCAGGCTTACGCCCTTTTGATTTCTGCCACTGCAAAGGCGTAGCATTTCCCTCCCTATGATCAGATTTGAAGATCAATAACAGCTTAACAGACTTCAAGACAGGAGTTTAATACTTTAGTTTCTGAACCCTTGCTCCGTGATCTGCAAAACTTTTTCTTTCGACTTTTCCATCTTTGGAAATGCTGGGAAAGGTGAATCTTGTCGGGTTGGAGATTGAGCGTATAGCAGCAGTATCTGCAGCTGCTGGTGAGACCTTGGCTGCTCTGGCTTTGGTGGCCATTGGTGCTGCAGCCGCGAGACCAGCTGAAGGGGAACTGCTGGATGTAAAGGCGGCAACATCCGCTGTGTCAGCTTCCGAGATCGATTCGAGTTCCAGTTGACTGGTGTTGCCGGCTGCAGAGTGTTCTACAGCTTCTTCCACCAGCATTACGGATTGACCAAGATAGGCCCCTGTATTTGCTTTTTCTACTTTCAGGGTGAGTGGGTTCTTCAGGGTCTGCTCCAGGTTCTGCAAGACCAGGCCATGTTCTGACTCCAGCAGATGAAATTCAGAGCCTTCCTCGCTCACCTTGATTTGAAAGCTTGTACCCAAGACTCCTGCCACTGCAACCGGTGTCTGTACAGCAAAGCGACTCCCTTTCTTTTCGATGAAACAATCCACCACACCTTGCATGATTTTAGCCATCACTTCAAACTGTTTGTCTTCCTGGGCCTTTTGAACGATCAGCGTTGTTTCAGGTTCCAGATAGACGTCACCGTGTCCATTGAAATGAAGGTGCAGAAAGCTCTCCTTGGCAACAACGATTTTGTCTAGTGGGAACAATGGTCTTTGATTGATGTCAGCAGCCTGGAGCCTGATGCGGTTCTTGGAGTCAGCCGGGTGATAGTAAATCTCTCCGGAAAAGTTACGAACAACTGCGATATTTGAGCTACTGCTGGCTGGGCCAAAACAGCCCTGCAGAAAGAGAATCCCGGTGAGTAATAAAGCAAATAGTGTGCGAGTAAGGTTCATGAAAACTCCAAAAACATCAAAAAAGGTTAAAAATACCCAATCTAAATCTGAACGCACTTGTAAAAAGTGTCAAGTCTTGTGTGCGAAAAAGCTTGCTTGAATCTTGATGTTGCAGGGCTTGTGTCCATCTATTGAACAAGCCCTGCAAGAGGTGGAAAAGTGCTATACTCGCCCTCGATTTGTTCCGTTGTGTGCGCACCACCAAATGGTTCAGGGAAGTGATTCTATTGCTTGAAGAATACTGAAAAGCAGGGAAGGTAAAGATGAGAAAACCATACAAAGACCTACAGGAGTTTGCCAGTGATTTAGAGCGAGCCGGCGAACTTGTTCGCATCAAAGAGGAAGTAGACCCGCATCTGGAAGCCAGTGAGATTTTCCTGAGGCATGCAAAGGCCGAAGACGGCGGGAAAGCCATCCTGTTTGAAAAAATGCGGGGCAGTTCAATTCCTGTCTTGATGAATGCTTTTGGCTCATACAAGCGACTGCAGATCGCTTTTCGAGACATTCCTTTTGAGAGCTTCCAACAAGAGATTAAGGAGTTGGCTGATTTGAATGTGCCTCAGGGATTGATGCCAATGGTCAAAAAAGCCTGGGATATGAAGAAGGTTTTGAGTTATCCACCATCAAGTTATCGGGGAAGCGCTCCATGTCAGGAGATTGTGCAGAAGGGCGAGGAAGTGGATCTATCCAATCTTCCGGTTCTGACGAGTTGGCCCGAAGATGGTGGTCCGTTCATCACTCTGCCCCTGGTTTTCACCAAATCTCTGGATGGGAAAATGCACAATATGGGTTTGTATAGAATGCAGGTGTATGATTGCAATACAACTGGAATGCACTGGCAGATTCACAAAGATGGGTCTCATTTTCATGGTCAGTATCGCAAGGCGGGCAAAAGAATGCCGGTGGCAGTAGCGATCGGTGCTGACCCTATCAGTGTTTATTGTGGGACTGCTCCTTTGCCACCAGGGCTTTTTGAATTGATCTTCGCCGGTTTTTTAAGATCCGAGTCCGTACCCATGGTTCAATGCAAAACAGTAGACTTGCGAGTTCCAGCCCACAGCGAGATTATTCTGGAGGGTTATGTAGAAGCAGATGAGCTAAGAGACGAAGGCCCGTTTGGAGATCATACGGGTTACTATACTCCGGTAGAGCCCTACCCTGTTTTTCACGTGACTGCTATTACCAGAAAGAAAAATCCGCTCTACCTGGCTACTGTAGTGGGGCGCTCACCCATGGAGGATTGCTATCTGGCTCACGCTACCGAGAGATTGTTTCTTCCATTGCTTCAGCAAATTGCCCCGGAAGTAGTGGATCAGCACCTGCCCTGGGACGGGAACTTTCACAATTGCCAGGTTTTTCAGATTGAGAAGGAATATCCCTATCAGGGAAGGCGCTTGATGAGTCATATCTGGGGATTCAGTCAGGCAAGCTTTTGCAAGTGTCTGATTACCGCTTCAACGGACGCTCCGATTCATGATGATGAGGCATTTTTGAATTATTTTCTCGATAATCTGGACGTCCGCAAGCACCTCTTCATAACAGAGGGAATTGTAGATGCCCTGGATCACAGTGCCTCTAACAAACTGTATGGAGGAAAAGTTGGCTTTGATATCAGTCATCCCATCGAAGGTGAACCGGGTTACGGTGAGAAAAGGGGAAGGGAAGAAATTCGTTTTCCTGAGTTCCTGGATAAGGAACTTGCCATGATGGATTCCACGATTACGGGGTGCATTAGTTTTGGTCAGAAGCTGAGAAATCCTGTATTGCTGATTCGTGTGAACAAGTCTTCCAATCAAGGAGTTGGGCAGCGAATCAGTGAGAAAATATTTGACCGGGTAAACCTCAAAGCCTTCAAACTCTTTGTTCTGGTTGATGAAAAGAACAAGGACTTGAGTGATGGGCACAAGATTATGTGGCGGATATTCAACAATACTGATGCAAAGAGAGATTTCTATGTGAAGGAAGATCGATTGCTTATTGATGCGACTTACAAGCTCAGGGGAGAAGGTTTTGACAGGGAGTGGCCACCTGATATGGAAATGGATGCAGGAATGATTAAGCAGGTTGATGAGCGCTTCAGCAAAGAGAAGTTGGGATTGTAGAGGTCGCAGTGGATAAGGTTCGCGTTTTATTTGTTTGTTTGGGTAATATCTGTCGCTCTCCAGCAGCCGAGGGTGTCTTTGAAGGTCTTGTGAAGCGTCGTGGTCTGGCTCACATTGAAATCGATTCGGCCGGGACCGGGGGATGGCATGTGGGGCAAAGAGCTGACCTTAGGATGAGACAAGCTGCTCAGGGTAGAGGCTATGATCTGCAAAGTCGCGCTCGACAACTCGGAGTTCAAGACTTTGAAGAGTTTGACTGGATTTTGCCGATGGACAACTCCAACTTCGAGAATGTGATGATGATGAAACCAGAAAATTGCAGGGCTCGTGTGATCCCGTTTAAAGATTTAGTGGGCAGTGAACAGATCAGTGGAGTACCTGACCCATATTATGGTGGTTCCCAAGGGTTTGAGCGGGTAATGGATCTGCTTGAGGAAGGTTGCGAAGCACTGATTCAGATGCTGAAAGTAGAGCATCAGGGAAGATAAGGGAGATTGCTATGAAGAAAGTTCTGCTAACAGGATGTAATACGGGGATTGGAATGGGTCTGGCTCTGGAGCTACTAAGTCAGGGCTACTACGTGATTGCCTGTTGTCGCAAAGGGGAGTACAAGAGTCTTTTGCAAACCAAGTTCAGCTCGGTCGCAAAGAAAGATCAGTACTCTATGTACAGCTTTGATCTTAGTGATGAATTTGAGAAGAATCTTGAGGAGATTGAAGAAGCGGAAGGTATTCCAGATGTGATCATCAATAATGCCGGTATCTATCCCAGAGATGGTCAGGGTGGACAAAGCAGCTACGAGCAGATTGTTCAGGGTCTGGAAGTGAACTTGAGAGCTCCCATGATTATTTGTGACTACTTCAAAGAGAAAATGCGTTCCAAGGAATGGGGACGAATTGTGAATGTCAGTTCCAAGATGGGTTCTATCGCTGACAATCGCAGTGGAGGTTCACTGGCCTACAGAACTACAAAAGTTGCTATCAACATGTACACCGTTAACTTGGCGCACGAAATGAACGATACTGAGGTTAAGGTGTTTTGTGTCCATCCGGGGTGGATTCAGACTCGCATGGGGGGTTCCCATGCTCCAGACAAGGTAGATGAAGCTGTAAAAAGACTTATGTTTACTTTGAGCCCGGAGGCACAGGAGTATCACGGTAAGTTTTTGGTTGGATCCGAAATCTTGCCCTGGTAGGTATCGACTAGGGAGAACGACATATGGTTGCGCAAGGAGTTCGGCACAGTAGCATTCTTTCCTTGAGGGAAGAACAAATACTGTTGAATAAGCTTGCACAGGCTCGTGCAGCACAGCTCAAAGACTTGGACAATGATACCTTGCTCGACGACTTCCTGCATTGCTTTGCAACGCAGCAGGAAATAGTGGCCTACCAAAATGGAAGTAACTCCATTCGCTGGGTTTATGGACAAGGCTTTTTGGTAGAACTGGACGAAAGCTTTTTTAAAGATCCTATAGAAATGTCTCTGGCGTACCGTGGGGTTCGTGCTCACTTTTTCGAGGCTTTTGTCAGTGAAGAAGACTCGAGTCTTCCTGTAGTGGAGCAATTTCAAGCGGTAATTCCACAAGTTGATAGTGTACTTGCCGAGATTCAAGAAGAAGAAATTGATTCCACACCTGAGCCCTCTGAAGAGGAGATTGAGAGCTTTATAGATTCCGAGGAACAAGAAGAGTCGATTGAGTCTGTCAGTGAGGAAACAGAAGTTGATGATACGGCAGAAGAGCTTGATTCAGTTGAGGAAGCGCTAGAACCGGAAGACACTCAAGAGCTGGAAGAAGAAGCTGTTGAGGGGCAGGAAGAATCAAGCGAACAGGAAGATTCTCAAACAGAAGACGTTGTAGTTGAGCAAGAGGCTTCACAAGAAGAGGATGATGGAGAAGAAGAGGATCTGCTTGGAAAAGTCGGGGATCTGGACGCCAATACTCTTAGTGGTGATGAGGAAGAAGTTCATGCAGACGAGTTTTCCAATCTTTCCCATCCCGATGATGCTCAGGAAGACGAAGAAGTCGTCGACGAGCCAGAGGAACCTGAGGAAGATCTTTTGGGTAAAGTCGGTGAACTGGATGCGAATACCCTCAGTGGTGAAGATGAAGAAGTTCACGCTGATGAATTTTCCAATCTAGCTCACCCAGATGATGTTCAGGAAGAGGAAGAAGCTTCTCAAGAGCCAGAAGAAGAAGAAGATCTACTGGGTAAAGTAGGAGAGCTGGATGCAAACACCCTAAGCGGTGAAGATGAGGAAGTTCATGCGGATGAATTTTCGAATCTGGCACCTTCGGATGATGCAAGCGATGAACCCGAGGAAGAACCAGAAGATGACGGCGGAATGATGGATCAGGATGCCATTGCAGCGATGGTAGCTTCTGAGAACTCCAAGAAAGAAGAGCCAAAAGCGGCAGAGGAAGAGCCAGAAGATGATGGCGGGATGATGGACCAGGATGCCATTGCGGCGATGGTAGCTGCTGAAAGCGGCAAGAAAGAGAATCCACTCGAGACCAAATTGAAATCTTTGGAAGAAGAAATGGTAACGCTGGGTATGGACAAGGCCAAGATTGATGCTTTACTGGCTGCGGTGAGAAGCGGTAAGGCTCCAGTTGATATGGTTGAGCAAACCGTTGAAAAACTGAAGGCTCAGGAGTAACTTCTAGTTCACAAGCAATCTCTCGACTCGAAAGCCCTGAATGACTGTGCTTCTGTCTGGTGCCAGTCGAAAGCGTATTCCACCTGAAAATCGAAAATCCAAGCTGAGAACTACACCGGTAAAGTTCTCTGTAAGATTACTTTGGGACTTTTGAACATAGCTCAAAACAGGAATCTGGAGGATGTCCGGGCTGGAGAGTAAGGTGTCCCCCGAGTCCAATGAATTGGGTCTGTCAGTAATGATCGCAAAAGAACCATCTGGTAGTTTATAACTCGCATTGATCAAGGCTTGATCATCTATTTGCGCGCAGACTTTATAGGTCTTGGAGTTGGAACTCACCAGACAAGATCCCGATTGCTGTCCCTGGTGATACTCAATCCGAAAAGGGGCTGCTTCTACAGTGGCTGCCAGTGAAGCTGGATCACTAACTAACTTTAGTTCAATCAGAATGGTTCCCGTTGCTTGCCTTAGTGGACTGAAACTGCTTAGCGGAATCTCCAAGCTTGATGGAAAGCCATTGAATACGAATGTCGTGGTGCTCGTGTCCAAGGGAGTAAGAGAGGCAATATTGTTCTCAACAGAAGTAATTCTGGCAGATTGATTCCCTATATTGATATGAGGCAGGATCAAGAAATCGTTTCCGGCTTCACGAGAGCTTTCTACTCGTGCATTAAGACCAGCAGTGTTGTTCAAGCTGTTGAGTAAGGTGCCCACATTTTGAGATCCGGCATTGTTGAGGATTTGAGTATATAAATTGGACAGACCTTGATCTATCGGGGCAGATGGATTGGTAAGTAGATTCATGTATTGCTGATTTAAAGTAGTAGTAGGGCCTCCGAGTGCTTCATCCAATGCCTGAATGAGGATTCCATTGCCAAAACTCTGTGGTGTGGAAGAGCTTTGAGAGACGAGAAGAGGGGAATGGACTCCTTGGGTGCTAAGGGTTTCCAGGGCTCTCGAAAATGGACTGAAACTGGCTTGTTCTTCAACAGTAAACAAACTAGTGGCAAGGGTATGCAGGGATTGATTGACTGTTTTTCCTTCTTTGGCGGAAAGATCATGGGCCAGGTGACTTGTTAGTGTGGAGAAGTTCAATCGAGTTTGTATACTTTGAGATTGTGAAGAGTCGACCTCCAGGGGGGAGAAAAGGATTGTACTGCCGGTAGTCAGTTTGGCAATAAGGCGTGATTGTCCCTTAGGATAAAAGACTTCTCCACTCCAATCTCCCTGAGCATCCGTTCTGGATAGACTCAATTGCCTGAGCTCGCCTGAACTTGAAGTTCGAGTTTGAAACTTGATTCTTGCTGTGCTCATTGGAGCAGGGAGTTGGGCCAGAGAGAGAACTTGAACTGAATCCATGTCAGGCTTGTTACCTACGAAGTAGCTGAATCCCGGGGTGAGCTCCGTCAGATTTCTTATAGAGTTTTGTTGCAACAGTTGGGAGCGGATGTTTTGAAAAACTTGATTAGGATTGTGAAAATATCCGTACCAGACATTGTTGTGGAGCCCGAATACTGCAAAGGCTCTACTGGATAGTGCAGTTTGAGTCAGGCTTTGAAGAGACATTTGGGAATTTGCACGAAACCATCCGTAGCCTGTTTGACTTGAGACAGCAGGAGTAGAGTGAGTGGTGCTTAAAGTCAGGTCCAGGGAACCCTGTACTCCCAGGAACAGAGTGTCTCCATCCTGGATGGATGAGAGCAAGGGGTAGGATAGTACTGAAGATTGAGTGAGGTACTCTTCAAGGCTGGACCCGTCCGCTTTGATTTTGTAGATGGAGTGTATCTGGGGGTGATTACTCACGAGAGCACTTGGGGTGATGGATCCGTTCACTTGAGGACTGAGAAGAGAGAAGCCAGTGGAGAGAATCGCACTGCAGGAAAGTGAACAGGCAAACAAGAAGATTGTGAGTAGTAGTACAACAGTTTTCATTAGGGGCGGTATTTAATCATAGTCACTGATCAAGTTCCATATACTTTCTTGGTAAGAAGAGTCGTTGGCAAGTTCCTTGAGTATTCAATCCTAACAAACAATTTAGTTTATGCGCACTGAGCGCAGAGTTGGAACCAGCTCGCCGGAAAACAAAAAAGGAGTCACACCTGAGTGTGACTCCTCTTGCCATGTACGAACAACGATGGTTATTTTACTTAGTCAGCTCCATATTAGAGCGCTTGATGTGCTCAATAGTGGCATTGATTGCCCAGTCTGGAGTTTTCAGAATTCCCCACTCAATCTCTTCTTCAGGGATTGTGGAGAAAGCCAGTTCACCTTCACCAACTTCTTCATCGCTGGCAAAAGTGCTCATTGGCATGATTTCCTGAGTCAGTTGCTTAACAGCCTCAGTGAGAACTGTATCCTTACCTTTGATGAGGTCATCAATGTTCTGCATCACACGAGTGTCTACCTGAAGTGGTCGACCTTCGATCATAGTGCCATGAGGTGGGTAAGCTCTAGCATGGGGTACATACACTTGTAGTCCTGAGTTAGGCAGAACAAAGGGGATTGGAGAGCCTGAGCCCGCTCCGTTTGGAGTTCCAATCAGTTTGATTCGTCCGAAGTCCTTCAGAATAGTCATGCAGATGTCTGTAGTAGAGTAGCAGCCACCATTGGTCAAAACATAAACCGGCTTGGTGTATGGAGCAATCTTGTTCAGTCTGTCATTCAAGCTCAGATTGACGTAGAAAGCCTCAAACTCACCATTCTTGAAGTACTTCTGAAGTTCTTCCTGGCTCACTTCCATTCCAAAAGCTTTCTTCAAAACGAGTTGCATCATCTCCGGTTGAGTGAAGATTTGCTGTAGAGTTGGCTCATCGAGCTGAGGGAAAGCTGCTCTGAAGAAAACTTTGGAAAGCTTTCTTTCAAACCATGTGTCGTTAGGAGCTTTTGCACCGTCAGGAGTAGGAGCTGCTTCGCCTTTGTCCCCTTTGAACCAGTCTGCTACTTTGCTTATCCAGCCCTTTTTCTTTTTGTCTGTACTTTTTTGGATGAAGTAGTTTGAGAACAGTACACCCCAGGGCCCAACACCGCCACCATTGTCGCGCATGTCCAAAACCAGACCATCTGTGTCTTTAATAGCACTAAAGACGTCTTCAAACTGCTCGATTGGATCCTCGGTTTTCATCCAGGAGTCGATCTTCACATAGCCAATATTTTGCTTTTCGAAGACTCGAACTTCAATGGGAAGTGGCCCATCGATTCTCTTTTGATCTGCTTCACTTAGCTGAACGCCTTGCTCATCGTCAATCCAGCCTTGATTGGTATTTTGTGGTCCAGTTGGATCTGCGCTGTTCCAGCGACTTTTCACAGTAATCAAGTTTCCATCTAAATCTCTAAACACGAGCTCTGCACGTGGAGAGCTAGGCTTACCCTTCAGAGGATTGTGAATGTAAAGCTGGCCTGAAAAAATTGACCAGAATTGGCTTTCAGAGGAAGCTGCATTGTATTTGCGAGCTTCTTTGGCCAATTGACGAATGGTTTTCCCATCGAACTTGACCAGTTCGTAACCAGTTTGAATGCCTGCTTCTGCAAAAGCACTGCCATCAACAACTTTGGTTACAGCGATTTTGTTGCCATCAACCAGTGTGAGACCAATTCTTTGGAAATAAATTCTTTCTGTTTCCCTGATTTTGGCGAAACTTCCGTTGTAGCAGTGGCCATCACGAAGCAGAGTTTGAGCTTCAGTTACCGCTGCATAAAGATCCAGATCAGAGTCTGAGTTCTTCAGTCGCTCGATGAACTGACCCTTGATCATGTCCCAGTCGACTCCATAATCTCCGTGCTTCAGTTCAAAAAATACGTAAGCATCTTTGTAAGACTGCCAGAAGTGTTCGAAGTCTTGTACGCGTTGTTCTACTGTTAGGTTGTTGGTTGCAAATACGCCGGAAACGACAATCGCAGAGCCAAACAACAGGTTCTTCAAAGTTGTTCTCAACATGGCTTTTTTCCTCCCGAAAAAATGAAAAAACGGCGGTGTTGATCCGCACTACAGGTATTCAATACTTTTATTGTGTCAAAAAGTTTCCAAAATTCGAAAATAAACAAAGTTTTTTGCTTTCTAGAAATACTTGTCCTGAAGATAGCTTTTAACGAGCTCCCAACGGTGAGTCATCAATTGCAAATCACTGTCGAGTTGTTCCCTCTCGAAACCCAGAGTCAACTTGTGATCCATGAGGTCCAGGATTTGTACCAAGCCAGCTGCATTCATGGACTGAA
>Ga0255751_10004790_pt1 | contig 12170 bp, 10 predicted proteins | sample 071ome_20_FD_179951 | JGI IMG/M metagenome (GOLD analysis project Ga0255751, IMG submission 179951) | Coastal salt marsh microbial communities from the Groves Creek Marsh, Skidaway Island, Georgia - 071412BT metaG (version 2) | ecosystem: Environmental > Aquatic > Marine > Intertidal zone >...
CACTTGAATGGCAACATGTTCGTGCACATCGTGGACATCGTTGGAACGAAAGGGCAGATCACATTGCTAGTCGTAAGGCTGCTGGCGAATTACCAGAGCCACTGAGTTTTTGGAAACCAGGGCAACGTTAACTGATTCTATCTTTCAGCCAGCCCAATAACTCGTCCTTGTATTCAGCTCTTCTCAAACCATGGTCTATTTGTGATTTTAACCATGCAAGAGGCAATCCAGAGTCATACCATGCCATTTGGTCAAAGAAGTGACTATGCAATCGCCCCTGTTTCATCCAATGTTTTTGCATTTCAATCGTTTGTAATTCACCGAATTCTTCGTAAGAGAACTTCTGCAACAATTCCATTGCGTCTTGTGTAAAGATATACCGGCCACACAAGGCGAGATTTGAAGGAGCATCATGTTGAGTTGGTTTCTCAATGATTTCAACGACGCGACCTCCTTCGATTTTGGCGATGCCATAGTGTCCAACTTCTTCGGGCTTTACTCGAAACAGTGCGACCGTGGGTTGATTCGTCTGTGTAAATGCATTGACTAATTGCATACTTGCCGTTGATGGCTCAAAATGGTCAGTGGATGAATGTCGATCGAGAAGAATGTTATCTCCAAGCAGCACTAAACATGGACCTTCAACAAATGGTAAGGCTTGCAAGAGAGCATCACCAAATCCCTTTGGCTCTGGTTGAACGTGAAATCGAATGTCAATACCGTTGCTGGCATCAAAGAATTGCTCATCCATTTTCCCTCTGTATTGTTTCATCGCCTGTGCATCGAGAATCGCTTCCAAATTTTTATTCGGCGATGTCACGATGTGCAAGACCTCCACACCCGCTAGTTTGGCTTCAAAAATGAGATGAAGAATTGCTGGAATATCAATGAGAGGTAACAATTCTTTGGGGACGTATGCACTTGCAGGGAACATCCGCGACCCAATGCCCCCCGCCACAATGATACCGTGGGAAACCCCCGTCATGGTTCTCTCAAGAATGAATAGGCTTTCAAATATAGGCTCTTTCAGAATCTCAATGAGGGAAAATAAAGCCATTCCAACCCTCGCCATTTTCGGCTTTGTCGGTGTTCTATTTTCCTTGAGTGATGCACAGGTATCCGGGCCATGGAATTCCCTTCATTTACTCGGGGTGTCATAGGATTAGCCGGCTTAGCCTGCTTGTATTTTGCGTGGTATGGGATGGTCTTTGGTCGATTTGGTATTGTGCCAAGTCAAACCATGTGGAAAAATCCTCAAAAAACGAAATGGAGTGTTTTCTTGTTTGGATGTCTCCTGCTTTCAATCACAAAAATATTGCAAATAACTTCATTCGGTGAAACATTTCCAGAACCAGCCGGCCTTCTTTTGACATTCATTGGCTGTCTTGCAGTTCTTAATGCGACATATGTCCATCTTACCTTGGGCATTCTTTCTGAAGAAGAATAGTTCAGTCATCGAGAAATCCTAGGTCTTGGTCGAGCACTTCGAGAGCCGAATCTAATTTAGGCAGTTGTTCAGGGGCTTCCATCGACGAAACATGAGATAGATTCTGCTGATGATGCGGAATTTCACCACCATCTTTGAGCCATTGCAACCACATATCTTTTCCTCCAGGCTTCCTTATTTCTAGCGGCTCCCAAAGTGGATGTAAATCAGCATTGAGTTTTGAAAGTTGTTGAATTTTTTGAGCAAAATGATGCGGTGCAATTTCCTCCATGCGAAGAAGCAGTTCTCGCAATCGAGTTCGTACGACTTCATCGCCATCCATCCACAAAACTGGAACGATATTCCTCCGGTCTTTTGGATCAAATTCAATGTAATCTCTCAAATTTGAAACGAGGTTTCGTCGTACGATTGGAGTTGGATGTGACGCTAACGATTGAATCGTGTCTGCCCAGGTATCCTTGTCAAGATATTTTAAATCGCCAACGGTTGAACTCGCTGCTGCTAAGACTCCTTCATCACTTGACTTCAACATATCTTGTAGATATGGATGTGCCTTCCACCCAAGTCTTCTGAACATTCTTGTCAAGACATCAGCCATACCTCGTTGAATAAGGACTTCATCTCTTCGATGGAGTCGTTCAGCGAGTTCAAGACCTAAGTCATGGTCAAATTCAATGGTTTTTGCCAAGCATAGAATCACCTTTGATACAACTTCAACATTTGAATCGGCACTTCTTCTCAACAAAATATTTGGTAAATCGAGAGGGCCGACAAGCGGTGGTCTTTCCATCAACAACCTCACCCATTCCATGAGAAGTAACCGACGTTCAGCATTGTCCGATTCCAATCGATTGAGAATCCAGAGAGCGGCTTTTACACCTTCTTCATGTGCAACCACATCGGTCATTCGAGGAATGACAGCATTTGGATTCCATTCCAAATGTTGTGGTCCAACATCTGGTTGAGTGTGCCATGTACCAGGTCGTTCAGCTAAGGCAATTGACTCAAGCAAGTGATATCCTTCGTGAACTGCGGAGCCATGAGGTTTCGTGCACAAGCCATCGATAAGTGCTACACTGAGCCACCACTTATCTGAATTAGGTGCATACTTATCAAATGCTTCAGCCAACCAATCGGTAGCAATATGGAACATCAAACGATCTGCAACATCTTCCTGACGCCTTTTTAGCCATGTGTTGTGAACTTCAAAAGGGTCATCGGTGAGATTCATTCTGTAGGGAACAAGCCGTTCAACGACATTGATCAGATGACGTTCGAACATCCCTTTATCGAGATTTAGAATTCCGAGACCTAGCGAAAAAAGGTCATGTGGTGCTGCTGGATGGAGGGCAGGAAAATCTGGGTCCTGAACAGGTGGTCCCGGTAGAGGCCATTTTGTTGTACCGTATTCAAGGGCTTCAACGAGTTTTTTTGCAACCAATTCAAAAATTGATTCAACCAATTCTTTTCTGGCTTTGGACATGTCACCCACCAAAGTTATTCAATGGGAACAAAAGACCACTTAGATATCGAGTTCTATGTTGAGGTTTTGAATCAATTCCTTGTATCGATTTCGAATCGTAACTTCGGTCACACCCGCAACTTCGGCAACTTCTCGTTGAGTCCTTCTCTTACCGCATAGCACTGAAGCAATATAGATGATTGAGGCAGCGATTCCAGTCGGCCCTCTACCGCTCGTCAATTCTTTTTCCTGTGCAGCTTTAATGAGCTCGTGTGCTTTTGATTCAACCTCAGCATCGAGACCTAGGCCTGAACAGAATCTGGAGATATAATCCTCTGGTCCAGTTGGCATAATTTTCATTTTCAACTCTCGAACCATAAATCGGTATGTGCGACCAATTTCTTTTCGACCAGTTCGTGACGCTTGTCCAATTTCATCAAGTGTTCGAGGAACGCCACATTGTCTACATGCAGCATAGAGTGATGCAGCCGCAACACCTTCTATCGAGCGACCGCGAATCAATCTCTTGTCAACAGCTTTCTTGTAATTTACAGCGGCTGCCTCTCGAACAGTCTTTGGGAGTTCTAGTCTGCTTGCCATTCGGTCAAGTTCCGCAAGAGCCATGGCGAGATTTCTTTCGGTTGCGTTTGAAACCCTGCTTCGCTTTTGCCATTTCCTCATTCTGTAAAATTGAGACCTGTATTTTGAATTGATTGTTTTTCCTGAATAGTCTTTATTTTGCCAATCGATGTCTGTGGATAGACCTTTGTCGTGAAGCATGACCGTCATTGGAGCACCAGTTCTTGCCCTTTGGTCGCCTTGTTCAGGTGAGAAAACACGCCATTCTGCACCTTGGTCAATGACATTATCTTCAAGAACGAGGCCACAGTCGTTACAAACGACTTCGCCACGAGTTTCGTCTCGAGAGAGAGACCGACTTCCACAATCACTGCATTTTACGATATCTTCGACTTGCTGGTTATCCATACTTTCACACACCTATGTTCCAAAGGAACATTTTTTCCCCCATAGAAAGTATATTTAAACTTTTCATGTTGAGTTAATAACCGTATTCATTTTACAGCACGTGATTTTTTTCAAATTCATCTTTCAACAAAGCCGAACGGGTTAAACATGGGAGGGGCCTCCAGTGGATTGGGGATGGAATGGAGCAACGCACTACGCCGCACACAATCCGCCTCACACCCGGAAAACGAGTTCTCTTTCTCACCAAAGATTTGGATTTGATTCGAAAACAGTTGTACGACGGTTTGAATCTTCGAATGGAAGACCTGCGAATGGAAGACCTTCTCGATGATATCAACACCGATGTCATGACCCCTGCTTGGGTTTGTTTTGACCACCGGCCCGAAGATATTGCCAAAAATGCTTACGCAGGCTTAATGCAAAACGGTTTGCGCGTGTTTTCCGAAAAAGCGCTGATGAATGGAAATTTTGAAATTATTGTTTCCGGTCAACGCAAGGGAACAGGATCGAGTAGAGAAACAGCAGCTCAATGTGAACGTTGGGCGGGTATTCGAATCGTCATAGCAGCGTCCTTTGCTCCAATTCATGAACGAAATAACATCAATCTGGGCCAACTTATGGGTGATTATGAAATTCTAAAACGACTTCAAAATGATGAAGAAATACCCCTTGAAGAATTCACCAATCGGTATGACCCCGTGACAAAACTCATTCTCGAGCACGGGGGTTTGTTTCAATTCGCACAGGCACTCAAAAATAAAACAATTCAACTTCCCGAAATATCGACACCATCTCGACCTATGACGATGGCAGAAAAAATCATTGCAAACAATTTGGTTGGACAATTGGAAGGGCAATGCGTTCAACCAGGTGATCCGGTTATCGCTGAAGTTCAAGGGGGATACTCACATGAATTCACAACCGCACAGGTTCATGAGTTCTTAGCTGAGGAATATGGTGCAGAATATGCGTTGCCGAATCCAGCCAAATTTGCTGTTTTCGAAGACCATCTTTTGTATGCTCATCATAACCCGAAATTCGTTCCATTTATGGATAAGGTCGAAACACTACGTCGTTTACAAAAGGAATTTCAAATCCATACAAATGTACGAGATTATTCAGCTGTTGATGGTATCTCGCCCGGCATTTGTCACCAAGTCGCACGAGAAGAATTCATCGAAGTTGGTGACTTCATTCAAGCAACAGACTCACACACATGTATGGGGGGAGCATCCAATGCTCTTACCTGGGGTGTCGGTGCTACTGAATATGCGAACTTGATTAGCGCGGGCTTCACCTTCGTGAAGGTTCCAGAATCAATTCGTTTTGAACTCGTGGGGGCTCTCCACCCTGGATGTACGGCAAAAGATGTCATCCTCTACATTTTAGCAGACCATGCACGTAAAGAGTTGACCCTTAACCGAAGCATGGAATTTGGCGGCCCAGGCCTAGCGTCATTATCCATCGACGAACGTGCAACCTTGTGCAACATGGCGACAGAATGCTCAGGTAAGACGGGGATCTGTGAAGCAGATGATGCCCTCCTCGACTGGATTCTTGCCTCACAACCACATCTTTCTCGTGAAGACCAGTCCCGAAAAATCATCAAAGCCGATGAAGGAGCACAGTACGATGGAGGAATTCACACAATTGATTTGTCCAACATTGTACCAATGGTCGCTCACCCAGGAGACCCTGACAAGGGCATCCCTAGTGACCCCACGAATGGAGCAAATATTTCCGAGATAGGAGAGGTGTCAATCAATATAGCATATGGGGGGTCTTGCACTGCCGGGAAAATCGATGACATCGCATATTATGCACAAGTTTGCCTTGCTGCAAAAAATGCGGGACTCATTGTTAATGATGAAGTCGAATTTTACATTCAGTATGGTTCCAAGCATGTCAAAGACGTTGCAGTATCAAATGGTTGGCATCAACTCTTCCTCGATGTTGGTGTAAAAATCATTGACCCTGGATGTGGAGCTTGTATTGGTGCAGGTCCGGGCGTTTCCACAGATGAAAATCAGGTGACAGTATCAGCGATCAACAGAAATTTCCAGGGCCGTTCTGGGCCAGGAAAACTTTACCTCGCAAGCCCACTTACTGTCGCAGCAAGCGCGTTTACTGGTAAAATCACATCTTGGGTTGACGATTTATTTGCATAATTCGATGTGAACTTTAGATTCACGTTGTAAAAAAGTGGCTCTGCAACATCATTTTACGATGATATTTTAAGATGGGTTGTGCCGCTGTCCGTTGTACCACTGGCCCAACGTTGTGATGACAAAGGAGCACCAGGAGGAAGAATTATGGGAATAGCGGAACGCCTCGCCTCACAACAAAAACAAGTTGCGATATCGGAATTTTTTGAAAAGAACAAGCATTTTCTTGGCTTTGATTCCTCTATACGTTCCCTCATTACTGCGGTGAAGGAGGCTGTTGATAATGCCCTTGACGCTTGTGAAGAAGCAAGAATTTTACCTGAAATTTTTATCCAAATTTCAAAAGTTGACGACAAGAAAAATATCATTGAACTCTTGATTGAAGATAATGGGCCGGGGATTCCAAAAAAGAGTATTGAAAAGGTATTCGGGCAACTCCTTTTCGGCTCAAGATTTCATGCGATTCGACAATCCCGTGGCCAACAAGGTATAGGTATCACGGGCGTGGTGATGTACAGTCAACTAACAACGGGACGAAAGACCCATGTCCGATCGAAAATAAAGTCAGAGGCAACGGCGGCTATCGTCAAAATCGGCCTAGATACCCGGGCGAATAAAGCAATCAAAGAAGGCGAGGACAGAGAAATATGGATGGGCCGAGATGGTGAACCAAAAGAACATGGGTTAGAAGTTCGAACTCGATTGAAAGGAAAGTACCAAAAAGGCAGGCAAAGCGTTTGGCAATACTTGAGAATGACGAGTATTGTCAATCCTCATGCAGACATCACCTATGTTGACCCAGACGGTGAGACATTCCACTGGCCAAGGGTTACAGAACGCTTGCCTACCAAAGTTGAAGCGATTAAACCCCATCCTCATGGTATCGAACTTGGTGCATTACAACGAATGCTTCGAGAATCAAAAGATTCGAAGATGAATATATTTTTGAGAAATAATTTCAGCGGTATTTCGGTTCGTGCTGCCAAAGAATTATTGGCTGCTGCAGAAATTGAAGAAAAAACAAAACCTCCTTCCATGAAACCAGAGCAAATCCGTGCTCTCCTTGAGTCGTTTCAAGGCGATAGATTGTTTCAAGGAAAACAGATTAAACTTCTCAATCCACCAACAAACTGTTTGTCGCCCATTGAAGAACTCCTCATCAAAAAGGGATTGTCAAAAACCATTGATTCAAAGTTCGTAACGACAATGACCCGAGCACCTGCAGTATCCTCCGGTAACCCGTACCAAGTAGAGGTCGGCCTCATTTTTGGTGAAGGGATGGCCGCAGACAAACCTGTGGAAATTCTCCGATTTGCCAACCGTGTACCGCTGATGTATCAACAAGGAGGATGCTTGCTAACCAAAGCAATTGAAAGTGTTGATTGGCGTCAGTACGGTCTCGAGCAAGCAGGGGGAAAAGGAATACCAAAAGGCCCTGCAGCCCTTTTGGTCCATTTGGCAAGCACCAATGTCCAATTCACATCTGAGGCCAAAGAAGCAGTGGCAGATAACGAGGAAGTGCTTGAAGAATTGCGGAAAGCGATGCTTGAAATGGGACGAGGATTGCGTAAACATTTAGAAAAACAAAAGAAAAAAGCCAAAACACAGGAAAAATTTGAGTTGGTCAATGATATTATTCCCGCGATAGCTGAGAAATCTGCAAAGATTCTCGAGCGTCCAGTACCTGATTTGTCAGGTTCAATTACCAGAATCATGGGGGCTGTTATCGCAGAATCTGAAACCAATTGGAATAAAGAAACGAAGATGGTCGATGTGAAGATTACAATTTTCAATTACACAACTCGAGCGAGATCATACACCATCCTAGCGAACTACCCTGAGCGTGATGGAGCCGAAATAACGGAGAATCAAACCGGAGGTCGCAAGGAGACTATTGGGCTTTGGGCTTGGAAATTAGACACTTTACAACCGGGGGAAGTCACCTCAATCACATACTCATTAATCAATCTAGAACGAGGAGATTGGACTGATACAGATGTGTTCTACCGAGGCACTCAGGAAATTATTGGTGCTTCAAAGATGGATGAGAAAATCTTGCAGGATTTGAAGGCAAGAGAAGAGTACGATACAAATGAATCAGATGATGAAGCTGACCAAGAAAATAATGATGAGGTTGAGGATGAGCAACAAGATAGCGATGTCGAAGATGGCGAAATTCTAGATGAAGACTTACCCTCACCAAAATCACCGCCGCCCACCGGCCAACGAACACTTTTCGGAGGAGATGAATAATGGCTGTTCGAAGAACTGTAGAAGAAACAAAAGAAGCGTTGCATGATGTTGTTGCTGAAATGTATGATAAAATTGTCAAAGGCGAACCTCCAACAATGACGCTTCCAGTACGAACGAAAAACAATATTGGATTTGATAATAAACTTGGCGTGTACAAATACGGAAAGAAAAAATCGATTCGCGATGCAACAAGTTTAGGGTCGGCAAAACAATTGCTCCGTGCCCTTCACGTCATTGAGTTCATCGAAGAGATGATCGATGCAGAAAAATCATCCACCCTTCGTGAGATGTATTACATATCTGAAGGATGGGGATTAGGAAAATTTGGTTCGCAAAACGAATCAAATAACCTAGCAGAAGATCTCGAAGTCGTCACACAGTGTCTTCGTGAAGATTTCAAACTCAGACCAGAAGAAGATGGTGCTCGAATGATTGGCAATTTAACAATCCGAGAACGTAATCGCCGTGGGCAATGGATGGAGATAAACGCTCGAGATGACGTTGGTGATTCTGGGTACGGGGTTCCATACAATGTTGAAGAAGAAAAAATAGAATTATTACATCATGATATCGATTTCATCATGGCCATTGAAACAGGTGGTATGTTCGATAGGCTTGTTGAAAATGGATTTGATGAACAATATCGTTGTGGTTTATTGCATCTCAAAGGCCAACCCGCACGGTCAACTCGACGGATTATGAAGCGGATGAGTGAGGAATGGGATTTGCCTGTTGTTGTTTTCCTTGACGGCGACCCGTGGTCTTTCCGTATCTTTGCTTCAATAGCCTACGGTGCGATTAAGACAGCACACATTTCAGAATACCTCGCAACACCTTCATCGACGTATCTCGGCATCACTGCAGATGATATCGTAGCATACGATTTGCCGAGTGATGATTTATCCACCAAGGATAAAGAGGCACTAACGGCTGAATTAAGTGACCCACGTTTCGCTGATGGTTGGTGGCAAGAGCAAATCAACATGATGCTTGATATCGGTAAAAAAGCTGAGCAACAATCACTTGCAAAATATGGTTTAGATTTCGTGACCGAGACCTATCTGCCCGAAAAATTAGCAGCATTGGGTTTAGGTTGACATGAATGTATTCTCCATTTATTGAGGGATTTGCCCTTAGTTTCGGTCTGATTGTCGCGATAGGGGCTCAAAATGCATTTGTTATTCGTCAAGGATTGCTTCGTTCACACCTTTTCCTCGTGTGCTTCATTTGTGCGGTTTCAGATGCAACCTTGATTTTCCTTGGCGTGTATGGTTTTGGTTCTTGGCTTTCTTCTGATGAAGGTGCCAAACTTGTCGTTACATGCTTTGCTGCTCTCTTTATGTTCATTTACGGATGTTTACGCGTCAAGTCCGCGTTGAACCCCGAAGCATTGCAGATTGATACAACGACGACATCCACTGGTTCAATTGCATTAACAACACTTGCTTTCACATGGCTCAATCCACATGTGTATCTTGACACAATTCTTCTCCTTGGTGGGGCATCAACAAGGTATCTTGGCACCGAGCGAAATTTGTTTGCGGTTGGCGCTGCATTTGCATCGTTCTTCTTCTTCTTTTCACTGGGCTATGGTGCCCGTTCACTCTCGAACCATCTTTCTCAACCGAGGATGTGGAAATTCATTGATGGTTCTATTGCCGTCCTCATGTTCGTCCTTTGTAGCATTTTAATTGGTTCAATTTTATGACATTACATGAGATTAAAGAGGTTGTATGAATTGGAAGGCCCATGGAGAACACGAACCAAGACAAAAGTTCTCCTTGGCCAAAACGCCTCGTTTTGGGCGGCGTCATCTTTGCTGTATTGGGGTTTTTCTTGTTGGTTGGCCAAGGCTCATCAATCGATTCCATTTTCAATCCACAAACGAGCAATGTTGTCGAATTTACTGGTGAACAAAGCGAGACACTTGAACTCGAAAGAGGATGTTATCGCCTTGTTCAAATCACCGGTTCAGATACATTGAATGTAACATTAACCGCTGTTGATGGCTCAAACCTTTCGGGTGAACCAATATCTGAGAAAAGCTGCAAACTCGACTGGCAACCTCAATCACCCTCTACAACGTATTCGACCACAGCTTCATGGGACATCCAAGACGGATCGTATTTCCTAGAGGTAACCTGCTCAGAGGATTGCACATCGACCCAATCATGGTTTATCTCAATCGATGACATGCAAAAGGGATTCTTTAGCAATAATCTCCTCGTCATTGGCCTCTCAATGTGTTGTTTAAGCATCCTTGTTCTTCCAATGGGTCTGATATTAACGTACTCAAATTCCAAAAATAAAAATCCAAATGTTGTGTTGATGAATCAACATGGTCACCCCGTCCACCTCGAAAATTTGCCACCTCACATCGCTCAACAAATACAAGAAGAACTTACGAATTTCCCACCACAACAGCAGCAAATCGCCCCACCCTTTGCGAATCAACCACAAACACCACAACAACAGTCCGATGTGCGGGATGGAAGTGTTGAGGTTCAACAAGGTAAACTCATGACGACTGAACAAGTCTATGCTTTGATGAGAGGTGATATTGAATCTGCACAAAACTTCAATCCAGGGCAGCCAATTGATAATGAAAAGGTCATGGATGATGCCGCAAACGCCGTAGCTATTGCAAGTTGGGATGAGGGTGTGCCAACCCAAGCGATCGAATCAATATCTTCAACCCCTTCTCAACAACCCAAATCACGAAAAATTCCAGAGAGCAATGAAAATTCTTCCTCATGGAAAGACTGGGATGAAATGAATTGATTCGATGAGTTCAAAAACATCCTGTTCTCTAGGTAACCTAGAGTTGAGTAGTATGACTGACTTAGATACCGCCCTCAAGCTGTTGCAAAACACCCTTCGTCGTGAGATATTGGAACGACTCGTAAAAGAACCACACTATCCAATGCAATTAGCTGACTTAATAGGAATTAGTCAGCAAGCCACCATGAAACATCTCAAGGAAATGGAGCGCGGTGGACTTGTGGAATCAACTCGCGTTCCCTCTGAGAAGGGGGGCCCTCCAAGAACGATTTATTCTGTTGAAAAATCATTTTCAATCCGAATCGACCTTGCACCAGACATGTTCAAATGCGAGCAAAGAAAACTCCCGCAAGGCAGCCCAATTCGCCTATCCAGCCAATTGCCATCCGATGGACGCCCCCTGGCAGAATTTATTGCAGGTCGTCGAAAAATGAGTGTTGTTGAAGGTCTCGATGTCCTCCATGAGTTGTCAGATTCGCTTGAACGACTTGACCAGCAAAGAGATGCATTGATCTCATTGCATCAACACATTCGCAACAAAGTCTCTCAAGGTGTCTCAGATGAATTTGATACGTATGAAGAGCGAGCAGTGGTTCAAAAAATACTTGACACGCCAAGGGAACCAGTCGATTTCACAACACTTATTCCTCCTGAATTATTGATGCATGGGTCGATGGATGATTTGTTAGATTCGATTCGAGATAAATTGGAACGAGATATTTCCAAACGTGAAGGTCAGTTTATCGGGACACAACTCAACACAGACTTGCGTTGGTATCTCATGCCGAGTAAGCGACGGTTGAATTCAAACGAAGATTAGTTTCTTGAACCAAACAGAAAAGTTCTCGATTTTGACACGATGATATAGAGAATATCTCGAATAGGAAGAGGCACGATCCAAACGAAGGGAAACCACATCTTGTAGTACCACCGAAGATACAGCAAGACCCGAATTGCTGCAGCGGAACGAATGAATGTCACACCATTTCGAATCAGATAGACACTGTCAACGCGTTGATGGGTTTCTGAAAACGTTGAGAATATCTTTTGACCTTCGTCACTTTCGATAGCAAAA
>Ga0255751_10004795_pt1 | contig 12167 bp, 13 predicted proteins | sample 071ome_20_FD_179951 | JGI IMG/M metagenome (GOLD analysis project Ga0255751, IMG submission 179951) | Coastal salt marsh microbial communities from the Groves Creek Marsh, Skidaway Island, Georgia - 071412BT metaG (version 2) | ecosystem: Environmental > Aquatic > Marine > Intertidal zone >...
TATGGCCCGTCAGCCCGAGTCGGCCGGCCAGGTGCAGACCACGATGTTCCTCGGCATCGCCTTCACCGAGGCCCTTGCCCTCATCGGCTTCGTCGTCTTCATTCTCCTGAAGTTCGTCTGATCCCGCCGCCCGTCGGCGTCCCGGGTCGTTTCCCGACCCGGTGCACTGTTCTGAACATTCGTTCGTCACCCGTACCACCTGAGGTGAATCCGTGATCAATCTCTTGGCCATCGTTGTAGCGGCCGAAGAAGAGGCCCCGCCGAACCCCGTCATTCCCGTCCTGAACGAGATCGTCTGGGCGGCGATCTTCTTCTTCGCCCTCTGGGCGATGATGAGGTTCGTCCTCCTGCCCCCGATCCAGCGGGCAATGGCAGAGCGTTCCAGCACGATCCAGTCGGGCAAGGACGCCGCCGATGCGGCCACCTCTGCGCTCGGTTCGGCTCGCCGGGACCACGAGGCCACCCTCGCGGAGGCTCGTTCCGAAGCCAACGCCATTCTCGCCGGGGCGCGCGCCGCCGCCGACGAGCGTCGCGCGGCGCTGCAGGCCGAGGCCGACACGGAAATCGCCGAGATGCGGCGCAGTGCACAAGCCGACATCGATCAGGCTCAAGCCGAAGCGCTCTCCGGCATGCGAGGCGACGTTTCGTCGCTTGCGGTCGGGGCCGCACAGATCGTGCTCGGTCGCGATCTCGACGCCAGCAACCAGCAGTCCGTCATCGACCAGGCCCTCTCGGCCGACTGAAGGAGACGACCATGATCGGAATCTTCGCCGCTGAAGGACCAAACGGGAACTGGATCCCCGGCGATCCCAACGAGCTCTACTGGGGCTCGGCTGCGTTCCTCATCATCGCCGTGGTGTTCGTCATGAAGGGCGTGCCTGCCATCAAGGCCGCCATGAAGGCGACGTCCGCCAAGGTTGAGGGCGAACTCGCCGAGGCCGAGCAGGCCAAGGCCGAGGCCGAGGCCGAGTTGGAGGCCCTGACCTCCTCGCTCGGTGACGCCGGTGCCGAAGCCGAAGCGATCATCGCCGATGCTCGCGAACAGGCCACCCGCCTCGAGGCGGACCTGATTGCTCGGGCAGAGAACGACGTCGCCGAGGCCAAGGAACGGGCCCGGATCGAGGTCGCCGCCCAGCGCGATCAGGCGCTGGCCGACCTTCGGGCTGCCGTTGCCGAGCAGGCTCGCGTGGCGGCCGACGCCGTGGTGCGCGACAACCTCGACGACGCCACCCAATCCGCACTGATCGACGATTACATCTCCAGCGTCGGCGCCAGCTGACCGCGGAACGAAAGACCATCTCATGAGCGACACCATCGACGCCTACGCCGCCGCTCTCCTCGCTGTGCTGCGAGCCGAGGGCAACACGGGGGCCGACGACGAGATCCTGCGCTTCGCCCAGGCCCTTGAGGCCAATGACGAGTTGCGCAACACCCTCGCCGATCCCCACGTGCCGGCCGCCACCCGTCAGCAGATCGTCGAAGACCTCCTCCAGGGGAAGGCCTCCGATGTCACGACCGCCGCCGTGTCCCTCGTGGTCGGCACTGGTCGGGCCGGTGACTTCCCGGCCATCGCCCGGACCCTCGTCGCCAAGCTGGCCGCCGCCAGCGGTCGCGACGTCGCCGAGGTTCGTTCCGCCGTGGCCCTCTCCGAGGATCAGGTGTCGCGCCTCGCCGCCTCGCTCAAGCAGGCGACCGGCAAGGATGTCGACGTTCGCGTGACGGTCGATCCCTCCGTGCTCGGGGGCATCGTCACCACGATCGGCGACACCGTCATCGACGGCAGCGTTCGCAGCCGCCTCGCCCAGGTCAAGAGCCACATCGGCTGACCTGTCACTTCAACGACTCACCGCCCCACCCAGAACTTCACACCAGAGAGATAGACGAAAATGGCTGATCTGCAGATCAACACCGATGAGATCACCGCAGCGCTGAAGGCGAACCTCGAGGGCTTCACCCCCTCGGTCGAGCAGACCACCGTCGGTCGGGTGCTCGAGGTCGGCGACGGCATTGCGCGCGTGTCGGGCCTGCCCAACGCGGCGGTCAACGAGATGCTCCGCTTTGAGAACGGTCTCGTCGGCCTCGCCCTCAACCTCGACGAGGATTCGATCGGCGCCGTGGTCCTCGGCGATGTCGAAGGCATCGAGGAAGGCCAGACCGTGGTCGCCACCGGCGACATCTTGTCCGTTCCCGTCGGCGACGGCCTGCTGGGCCGCGTCGTCAACCCGCTCGGCGAACCGATCGACGGCAAGGGTCCGCTCACCAATGTGCAGCCCCGCCGTATGGAGATCCAGGCGCCGGGCATCACCGGCCGGAAGCCGGTGCACGAGCCGATGCAGACCGGTATCAAGTCGATCGACTCCCTCATCCCGGTCGGCCGTGGCCAGCGAGAGCTGATCATTGGCGACCGCAAGACCGGCAAGACCACCATTGCGCTCGACACGATCCTGAACCAGAAGGGTCTGGGCGTGAAGTGCATCTATGTGGCGATCGGCCAGAAGGCCTCGACCGTGGCCCAGTCGGTTGCCACGCTCGAAGAGCTCGGGGCCATGGAGTACACCACCGTCGTGGTCGCTCCTGCTTCCGACCCGGCACCGTTCAAGTACCTTGCCCCCTACGGCGGTTGCGCCATGGGCCAGCACTGGATGGAGAACGGCGAGCACTCGCTCATCGTCTACGACGACCTCTCCAAGCAGGCCGAGGCCTACCGTCAGGTGTCGCTGCTGCTGCGCCGCCCGCCGGGCCGCGAGGCCTTCCCCGGCGACGTGTTCTACCTCCACTCGCGCCTCCTCGAGCGGGCCGCCAAGCTCTCCGATGAGCTCGGCGCCGGTTCGCTCACGGCACTCCCGGTCATCGAGACCAAGGCCGGCGACGTGTCGGCGTTCATTCCCACCAACGTGATCTCGATCACCGACGGCCAGATCTTCCTCCAGGACGACCTGTTCAAGTCGGGTATCCGCCCCGCCGTCGACGTGGGTATCTCGGTGTCCCGAGTCGGTTCGGCTGCGCAGGTCAAGGCCATGAAGACGGCGACCGGCACGCTGAAGGGCGACCTGCAGCAGTTCCGTGAGCTCGAGGCGTTCGCCGCCTTCGGTTCCGATCTCGACGCGGTGTCCAAGGCCCAGCTCGAACGTGGCTACCGCCTGACCGAGCTCCTGAAGCAGGGCGTCAACAGCCCGTACCCCGTCGACGAGCAGACCGTGTCGATCTACGCCGGTACCCGCGGCTACCTCGACGCCTTGCCCGTCGAGGATGTGCTGCGCTTCGAGGCCGAACTCCTCGAGTGGTTCCGCACCCGCCATGCCGACATCATGAACTCGATCAAGAACGACGGCGTCATCCCCGACGAGGACGCCTTCGAAGCCGGCATCAAGGCCTTCGCCGAGCAGTTCCAGACCTCCGATGGTTCTGGCGCCGAGCCCGACGCCGAGGCCCAGGGCGCTGCCCAGGCCGAGCTCGTCGACTCCGACACCACCCTGCCCGAAGAAGACATCACCCGCGACGAGGACTGAGGTAACTCATGCCGGGAGGTAAGGAACGCGAGCTCCGCCGCAGGATCTCCAGCGTTCAATCCACCAAAAAGATCACCCGAGCCATGGAGCTCATCGCCGCCACCCGCGTGGTGAAGGCGATGCAGCGTGCTGACGCAGCGCGTCCCTACTCGCGGCAGATCACCTCGGTCATCGAGAACCTGGCGGCCGGCGGCGCTGAGACCAACCACCCATTGCTGCGTCAAGCCGATGAGGTCAAGAAGGTCGGCTTCATCGTCATGGCGGGCGACCGCGGCCTCGCCGGTGCCTACAACACCAACCCGATTCGTGCCGCGGAGCGTCAGCTTCAGGGGCACCGTGCCGAGGGCAAGGACTACGCCCTGTTTTGCGTCGGCAAGAAGGCGACGGCCTACTTCACCTTCCGCAACTATCGGGTCGACTACGACTACCAGGGCTTCACCGACAACCCGTCGTACGAAGACGCCCGCCGGATCGCCGACGATGTTGCGGCGGCGTTCATCAGTGGCGAAATCGACGAAGTCGAACTCATCTACACGGAGTTCATCTCGATGGGCACGCAGCGGGTGTCGGTCCGTCGTTTCCTGCCGCTCGAGGACACCGCCGTCATGGCCGAGTCAGGCGGTGGCGATGCGTCGGCCGCAGCCAGCTTCGAGTTCGAGCCGTCGCCCGACTCGGTGCTCGAAGCACTGCTGCCTCGCTACATCGAGGCACGCCTCTTCGGTGCGTTGCTCGATTGCGCGGCGTCAGAGCATGCCAACCGCCAGCGGGCGATGAAATCGGCCACCGATAACGCCGAAGAACTGATCACCAAGCTCAGCCGCCAGATGAACGCTGCTCGCCAGGCCGCGATCACCACCGAGATCATGGAGATCGTCGGTGGTGCCGAGGCGCTCGATGAGAGCGGCGAACGTGCTCAGGCGATCGATCTCGAGGGCATGTTCGCCCAGATCGGCGCAACGCCCGAGTCCGCCTCTGCTTCCGACCCCACGAACGAGGGCTGACCCACCCGGGCCGGTCCACCAAAGATCCACACCACACCACTCCTCCCAGGAGCACACACCCATGACTGTCACCGAGAACGACCTCAAGAACGGCCGCATTGTCGGCATCGCCGGCCCCGTGGTCGACGTCGAGTTCCCGGCGGGCGCCCTGCCCGAGATCAACACCCAGCTCGAGTTCGACATCATGGTCGAGGGCGAAGCGGTCAACGTTCCGGCTGAGGTTGCTCAGCAGATCGGCGACAACCGCGTTCGTGCCATCGCCATGAAGCCGACCGACGGCCTCGTCCGCGGCGCCCCGGTGGTCAACACCGGCCACGGCGTGCAGGCTCCCGTCGGCGACGGCACCCTCGGCCACATCTGGAACGTGATGGGCGACTGTCTCGACACGCCCGAGCACGGCACCCCGGAGCGTTGGGACATTCACCGCTCGGCCCCGGCGTTCGACGCCCTCGAGCCCTCGGCCAAGATGTTTGAGACCGGCGTGAAGGTCATCGACCTCCTCACCCCCTACAAGGAGGGTGGCAAGATCGGCCTGTTTGGTGGCGCCGGTGTGGGCAAGACCGTTCTGATCACCGAGATGATCACCCGTGTGGCCTCCAACCACGGTGGTGTGTCCGTGTTCGCCGGTGTGGGCGAGCGCACTCGTGAGGGCACCGACCTCTTCATCGAGATGGGCGAGACCGTCATGGGTGACGGTGAGACCTCCGTGCTCGACAAGGCCGCCCTCGTCTTCGGTCAGATGGACGAGCCCCCGGGGGTGCGCCTGCGCGTCGCCCTGTCGGGCGTGACCATGGCCGAGTACTTCCGCGACGTCCAGAACCAGGACGTGCTGCTATTCATCGACAACATCTTCCGCTTCGTGCAGGCCGGCTCGGAGGTGTCCACGCTCCTCGGCCGTATGCCCTCCGCCGTGGGGTACCAGCCCACCCTCGCTGACGAGATGGGCGAACTGCAGGAGCGCATCACCTCGACTCGCGGCAAGTCGATCACCTCGCTCCAGGCCGTGTACGTGCCTGCTGACGACTACACCGACCCGGCGCCGTTCACGTCGTTCACCCACTTCGACGGCACGACCGAGCTGTCCCGCGACATCGCGGCGCTCGGCATCTACCCGGCCGTGGATCCGCTGGCGTCGTCGTCGACGATCCTCGACCCGCTCGTCGTCGGTGACCGTCACTACCAGACGGCCCGTCGCGTGCAGGAGGTCCTCCAGCGCTACAAGGAACTGCAGGACATCATCGCCATTCTCGGTCTCGACGAGCTGTCCGAAGAGGACCGCATCACCGTCGACCGGGCCCGCAAGGTCCAGCGGTTCCTGTCCCAGCCGATGTTCGTCGCCAAGGCGTTCACCGGTCAGGACGGTGTGTTCACGCCCGTCGAGGAGACGATCGACTCCTTCGAGTCGTTGCTCGACGGTGATCTCGATCACCTGCCCGAGCAGGCCTTCTACATGGTCGGTGGCGCCGAGGAAGCCGAGCGCAAGGCTGCCGAGCTCCAGGCCGAGTCCTGATCGGCTGATCGGAACACTCCGAGAACAGAGGAACCATGCTCAACGTCCAGGTCGTCTCTCCCGAATCGGTGTCGTACACCGGTGAGGCTTCGATGGTCGTCGCTCGCACCGTCGAGGGTGGCGACATTGCCTTCCAGCCCGGTCATATCCCGTTCATCGGGATCCTCCAGGTGTGGTCGGTCGACGTCGTCAAAGAGGACGGATCCCGTGACACGTTCGCCGTCCACCGCGGCTTCGTGCAGGTCAGCGACACCGACATCACAATCCTGTCCGACGTGTCCGAGGCCAAAGACGAGATCGACGTACCCCGAGCCGAGCGGGCCCTCGCTGAGGCGGAACAGGCGCTCTCGGCCGATGCCGAGGACGCGTCGGCGGCCTACGACAAGGCCCGTGCCGAGGTGCGGATCCGGGTCGCAGCCGGCGAATAGTCCCGCCTGATCATCGAGATCACGGAACGAGCCGGGCCGTCAGGTCCGGCTCGTTTGCATTCGACCTGCGAACGGCGGACCGGCGAGATGAACTACGCCGAAGACGTGGCCTGCTTCAAGAAGCCGAATGGTGTCTCGGCGATGCCGGTCGCTCCGGTGCCCTCGATGGCGAGGAGTGATCCAGGTCGGACGCCATCGCGACCCGGTGTCGCAGGCCGCCCGTGTTCGTTGCCGATCGTCGTCACGAACAGTGTCTTGCGGTCGTCGCCGCCGAACGCTGGCATCGAGGGCTTCTCGAGCGGCACGCTGATCCGGTCGGTGACGGTGCCATCGGGGTCGATGCGGGTGACACACCAACCCGTGACCGAGGCCGACCAGTAACCGCCCTCGGTGTCGAGACAGGCTCCGTCGGGTCGACCGGGAGCGTCGGCGTAGTCGAAGAAGGTGCGTTCGTTGTGCCAGGTGCCGTCGGTTGTGTCGTAGTCGGCGACGATGATCCGGGCGGTGAAGGTGTCGGCCCAGTAGACGAGTCCTCGTTGGGCATCGAAGGCGAGGCCGTTGGGGATCCCGATCTCGGTGCGCAGCGCCGTGACCTGCTGATCGACCCGATAGAGCGAACCGGTCGTGCGTCCTGCGGCGGCGTCCTCGTACATCGTGCCGAGGACGAAGCGCCCGGCCGGGTCGACGCGGCCGTCGTTGCTGCGATTGCCGGTGCCGTCGGGTTCGAGTCGATGCAACGGTCGGCGGCTGCCGACATCGGCCCAGTTGACCTCGTAAAGCGCATTCTCGATCGCGAGCACGAGCACACCCGGCTGATCGGTCAGGGCAATCGTTCCGACTCGCCCAGGAAGATGATGCGTGTCGTCCACGCCGCTCACGGGGTCGAAGCGGTGCACGACACATGCCTCGATGTCGGTCCAGTAGAGCGCCTGGTCGAGAGCGGACCAGACGGGACATTCGCCGAGGCGTGCGGGGATATCGATCGCGACGTCGACGGTGCTCACCGAACAACGCTCGTGGACACGCCAGCCTTGTAGGTGACGCAGCGGTGAAGATTCATGGAGCGGCCGGGTCCTTCAAGGAGTGTCGTGATGCGCATCGGGGGAGTATCTGACCTTGCCCTTTTCCTGCCGTGGGTGGGCCGGCCACCAGTCGCCCAGCTCAGTACTCAATGTCGGAATACTCGCTGACCTTCTCCAGTCGGTGGCGAGCCGAGACCTTGCGAACCGTTCCCGACTTGGATCGCATCACGAGCGATTCGGTCGTGGCGCCCTGACTGTCGAAGTGCACGCCGGTGAGCAGATCACCGTCGGTGATGCCGGTGGCGGCGAAGAAGCAGTCGTCACTCTGGATGAGGTCGTCGACGGTGAGGACGCGGTCGAGGTCGTAACCCTGGTCGGTGGCTTGCTGCCGTTCGCGATCGTTGCGGGGCCATAGCCGTCCGAGTTGCTCACCGCCCATGCACTTGAGCGCTGCGGCGGTGATCACGCCTTCGGGCGTGCCACCGATGCCGATGAGGATGTCGGCGCCGGCGTCGGGCCATGCGGTCGAGATGGCGCCGGCGACATCGCCGTCGGGGATGAGACGGATCCGGGCGCCGGCTTCGCGGACCTCGCGGATGTGGTCGGCGTGTCGGTCGCGGTCGAGGATGACGACGGTGAGATCCTGCACCTCCTCACCCTTGGCCTTGGCCACATTGTGGAGGTTCTCGGTGATCGACGCGTCGAGGCTGATCGCCCCCTTCGCTTCGGGGCCGACCGCGATCTTCTCCATGTAGACACATGGACCAGGGTCGTACATGGTGCCCCGTGGGGAGACGGCGATGACGGCCAGCGCGTTGCCGCGGCCGAGGGCGGTTAGGGTCGTGCCGTCGATCGGGTCGACGGCGATGTCGGTTTCGGCGTCGGTGCCATCGCCGATGCGCTCGCCGTTGTAGAGCATCGGCGCCTCGTCCTTTTCGCCTTCACCGATGACGACCACGCCGTCCATCGACACGGATCGGAGCATGTGGCGCATGGCATCGACGGCGGCGCCGTCGGCCCCTTCCTTGTCACCCCGACCCATCCAGCGGGAGGCGGCCATCGCCGCCGATTCGGTGACTCGGACCAGCTCGAGTGCGAGATTGCGGTCCGGCATGATGGGAGCGTTTGCCATGTCCCGGACGGTAGCCGAATCGGATGGTGAGGGCTGCCCGGTGAACGTGCAAACATGGCGTCGTGCCTTCGTTTTCGAATCCGTTCCGTCGCACTGCGTCCGACGACACCCCCGATCTCGTCGATGACGAAGAGGGCCTGGTCGATGACGCTGACAGCGAGTGGCTGGCCTACGAGCTGCACGAGTGGGCGTCGGAGACCCGGGCGATGCTGGCCCAACTGTTGATCGCCGACCAGGTCCCGCATTCCTGGCAAGGCACCACCCTGCTGGCGCACGAGTCGGTTGAGGAAACCGTCGATGCCTTGATCGAGGAGGTCGAGTCGGCCGAGAGCACCGACCTTGACCCCGACAAGGAGCAAGTCGCCTTCGAGATGGAGGGCTGGTCCGGCGAGCTTCAGGCAGCCCTGGCTGAGCGACTCGGCGCTGCCGCGGTGCCTCACGAGTTCGATGCTGATGGCGACCTCGTCGTGCACGAGGAGGACGAGGAGCAGGTCGAGATGGTGATCGAGGATCTGCTCGCTCGTGCGGCTGAGGAGGGTTTGGAGGAACTCGACGGTCTCGAGGTGAACGATCTGCTGTCCAACATGTTCACCGCCACCGATCGGTTGCGGCGCGACGTTCACGATGGCCCCGCCGTCTTGGCCGCCGTCGAGCACGGGCGCCGCATCGCCGGCGTCGCCACTCCCTTCGGTTTCGGTGCTCCGCAGTGGTCGGCGCTGCGCCAGCGGTGCGAAGAACTGATCGAGCTGCTCGAGGCGGACGACAGTGAAGATGAGGACATCGTCGATCTTGCTCACCGGATGCGGGATTCGCTCCAGCGCGTGATCTGACGCCGAACGAGGAGTAGGCGTCGCCGGACTCCTACGCTTGGCAACGGAATGTTGTTGGCAGAACTCGAGGTTTTCCACTCGCGTCCGATTGCGCCTACGCGGCGCGTCGCGCTCGGGAACATGTTGCTGCCCTGTGACCCCGGCCCTGGCGTCGGTGGTGTGCTCCTCGGTGCTGTCGCAGCCCGTTTCACGCCGGAGCTCGATCCCGACCTCATCCCTGATCTGGTGTCGCTGACCCACGAAGTCGAGGCCGGTCGTCGGATTCCTCAACCGCGTCTGCGGCACCGTCTTCAGGAAGACCGCATCGGTCTCACCCGAAGCGCGCACCGACTGTTCCGGCACGATGAGGATGGCGAGTTGAGCCTGTCGTTCGCGGAGGAGCGCGGCCTTCCCGGGCAGATGGTTCTCGGCGCGATCTATGCCGTGCAGTCGTTGCCGTTGCATCTTCGCGGTGCGGTGCTGTCGTCGATCCGTCGTGGCATCTCCTGGAACGGCGACATCGGTCCGGCGTTGCTCGTGTATCTCTCCGGCCGCGGTTCGGGTTCGCTCCAGGCCGATGCGCTCGCCGACCCCGTCGGATGGGCGTTGCGGACCCTTGGTTTCGACCTCGAGGCCGGTACGCCCGAGCGGTCCGCCATCCAGCGATCGTTCCGTCAGAGCCTGATCGAAGCCCACCCGGATCACGGCGGTGCCGACGACGAAGCGGCGCAGCGCATCGCCGACATCACCGAGGCCCGGCGTATTCTTTTGGCCTCGTGAGTGCTCCCGCTGGTCTTCTTCTGACGCATGGCGCCGGTGGCGGCGCCGATCATCGACTCCTCGTCGCACTCGAGGACCAGCTCGACCTTCCGGTTCGTCGGATGGAGTTCCCGTACCGAGCGGAGGGCCGCAAGGCGCCCGATCGTGCTCCCAAGCTGATCGCGTCGGTGATCGAGGAAGCCGAGCGGTATGCCGCCGATCTCGGCTGCGCTCCGGCCGAGCTCGCTTTCGGCGGGCGCTCGATGGGCGGCCGGATCTGCTCGATGGCGATCGCTGAAGGCCTGCCGGCCGCCGCTGTCGTGCTCCTCAGCTATCCGCTTCATCCGCCAGGCAAGCCCGAGCGGCTACGCATCGAGCACTTTCCCACCCTCGCCGTACCCTCGCTTTTCGTCAATGGTGATCGTGATCCGTTCGGCACGCCCGCCGAATTCGCCGAACACATCCCGGCCATCGCCGGGCCGGTCGAGGTCCACTGGCTCGAGGGACAGCGACATGACCCCAAGCCCGACGTCGACGACGAGATCATCGAGGTGGTCGGCCGGTTCCTTTCGGGCCTCTAGCCTCGAATCGATGCTGGATCGGATCGAGAGCCTGGAGAACGAGCTGCGTGACGTCGAGATCCGCCTGGGCGACCCGGCGGTCCAGTCCGACCCGCGTCAACTCGCCGATCTCGGCCGTCGGTTCAAGCAACTCGAGGCGGTTGTCGCGGTCGCCCAGCGGCTGCGGAGCGCAGCCGACGACATCGTCGAGTTCAAGGAGATGCTGTCGGCGACCGAGGGCGACGAGCGCGACGAGATGCGGGCCGAGATCGAGCAGCTCGAGGCCCAGGTCGTCACCGACGAAGAGCAGTTGCGGGTCCTGCTGTCGCCGCCCGATCCCAACGACGGCCGCAACGTGATCCTCGAGATCCGGGGTGCGGCCGGTGGCGAGGAGGCCAACCTCTTCGCCAAGGATCTCTTCGACATGTTCGAGTCGTTCGCCAAGCGGCAGGGCTGGCGCATGGAGGTCATGTCGGCATCGCACAGCGATCTCGGCGGCTTCAGTGAGGTCACCGCCATGTTGTCGGGCGACGCCGTGTGGACCCGGATGAAGCACGAGGCCGGTACCCATCGTGTGCAGCGGGTGCCCGTCACTGAAAGCCAGGGTCGCGTGCACACCTCGTCCGCCACGGTGCTCGTGATCCCGGAGGCCGACGAGGTCGAGGTCGACGTCGACGACAACGACCTTCGGATCGACACCTACCGGGCGTCGGGCCCGGGCGGTCAATCCGTCAACACGATGGATTCCGCCGTGCGCATCACCCATCTCCCGACCGGTGTGGTCGTGTCGATGCAGGACGAGAAATCCCAGCTCAAGAACAAGGACAAGGCGTTGAGGGTGCTGAAGAGCCGCCTGCTCCAGCTCGAGCAGGAGAAGGCCGATGCCGAAGCCGCAGCACTGCGCGGCTCTCAGGTCGGCTCGGGCGATCGCTCCGAGAAGATTCGGACGTACAACTACAAAGAGAACCGGGTCACCGATCACCGCATCGGTCTCACGATCCACAAACTCGACCGAATCGTGGCCGGCGAACTCGACGAGATCAGCGACGCGTTGATCGCCGAGGAACGCCGCCGTCAACTCGAGGACGACGAGTGAGCGACGACGATCCCGAGGTTGCGGATCTCGAAGGCACCGTCACCTGGTCCGAACTCCTCGCAGAGGCCATCGCCCGCTTCGAACGAGCGGGGCTGGAGTCGTCCGCGATCGACGCCCGTCGCATCGTCGAAGAGGTCACCGGCAGCGAGCCGAGCGAGTTCCACCGAGTGCTCGACACCCCGGCGACCGTGCGCGGCGTCGCCTCGTTCGACCGACTGGTCGCCCGCCGCGAGAACGGCGAGCCCCTCCAGTACGTCGTCGGCCGGTGGGGATTCCGGCACCTCGATCTGATGGTCGACCGGCGGGTGCTGATCCCGCGGCCGGAGACCGAGGTCGTCGCC
>Ga0255751_10004800_pt1 | contig 12162 bp, 6 predicted proteins | sample 071ome_20_FD_179951 | JGI IMG/M metagenome (GOLD analysis project Ga0255751, IMG submission 179951) | Coastal salt marsh microbial communities from the Groves Creek Marsh, Skidaway Island, Georgia - 071412BT metaG (version 2) | ecosystem: Environmental > Aquatic > Marine > Intertidal zone > Salt...
TAACTCCGCCAGTTTTGAATCTTATTCTTCCATTTGAACTTGTTTCTAAATTAAGTGCTTGGTTAGTTCCATTTGCAACAAGTTGTGTATCATTTGTTGCAGTGAGAAGATACGCTTGTGTAGTACCCCCTGGCTGTAATACAACTGCAGAAGTACTTTGTCCTTGGACTGCAAGAACTGATCTATTTGCAGCTGTTTCATTTGCTCCTGCACCATACCCTACTAAAAAATCGCCATCTCCTGAACCTATATGAGCAGAAAAGATTTTATTATTACCTGCAGAAGTACCAAAAGTAAGAGTATCTCCAGAAGCTGTTGCACTATCGTCAGCATAATAATATAATGTATCTCCATTAAAAAACATAAGAGAAGCAGATCCAGAATTTTTACTCAACCAATTTGTTCCATTATACCATGCATTATTTAATATATACATTTGATTTGATGCAGTTGCAGTATCTCTTGCACCAAAAAATCCACTATAACCGATATCAATACCTCTTATACTATTATGATCTTTGGGAGTTGTTTCAATTCCTAAATCTACAGCTGTTGTCCAATAAAGATTTTCACCACTACCATCATAAAAAAGATACATACTACTGTCTGGGTCTATAAATCTTAATCCAGTTGTTCCATCTGTACTTTGAATACGTAAAGGCGCGTCACTTGCATCTATAAATCTTCCGATACCATATACATCTAATTTATTTCCTGGTTCATTCGTACCAATACCAAGATTGCCCCCAGAATCAAGAACCATAGCACCACTTGTACCAGCAACATTGAAATACATATCATCAAGGCTATGGTAATAAATGATTGCTCCTCTTGCTCTTGTAGTATCAGAAAATAGTATTCCACCTGAATCTCCAGTTGGAGTTCTTATATCTATTCCTGCTGAACTATTATTTTCAATAATTACTAAGTCATTACTATCTGGTGAATAAGAAGAACCTGATGCAGCTTTTTTAATGTGTAGTATGTTCTCAGGTGAGTTTTCTCCAATTCCAACTCTATTATTTGCTGTATCAACTACTAAATCACTTGTATTTACTGTGAGTGAGTCGATTGCAAATGTACTGGTTGACAGTTTTGCTGCTGTCAGAGAGTTATCTGCGATATCTGCGGCCGATAAAGCACCTGCCGCTACGTTAGCCGCGGTTACTGCGTTATTTCCTAAAACTGATGCTGTTATCTTTTGTATTGCCATTTTACTCCTTACTCATAACTATGTTAACTTCTGAATGATGTACATAATCATCTCGAGTTTTTATTAAATTTATAAATTCTGTTTTATTACTTGGAATCGGGTCATTAAAGTCTGGGTCATTGAGTAATACATTCGACCAATGAGCACAAAACTTTTTCCAAGTTCTATTGACTTGCCCATCTACAAACCCTCTTGCCCAACCAGACACATCACCTAATTCTTCTAATAAAATTAATTCTTCTTCATCTGTTATTTCAAATGATATTGTTTTCATATTTTTCTCCAATTATGCTAGCAAATGCCAGCCTCCGTAAAACCAGTGAAACCCAGCATCTGGGTCCCCATTATAAACAAATCTTAGCATTATTCCTGCATTCGCCTCTATTGTAGTAAATAAAGTAACACTGTTCCAGCTACCAGTGTCGCTTTTATAAGAAATAGCATAATTCACCCAGCTAGATCCATTATAATATTGAAGTAGCAAATAACCTGGATTAGTGCTTCCTGTAAAATTACTATAAGCATATGCTAAATAAACTCCGTTAACTGGACAGGAAAATTCTCCTGTAGAAGCATTATAATCTCCGTTTCTATCAAAATATTCTGTTGCTCCAGTATTTGCACTATTAATAACTGTTTCACTTGTAACACTCGCACCGCTTGAACAATAAAATCTAGCGGAAGGCTGATTTGGCATTGTAATCTCTCCATATGGAGAAATTACTAATTGCTCAGCTGTTGGACCTGATCCGCTTACGTCGTTTCGTGTTGCTAAAACTAAACTTGATCTTTCATGTCCAGGAAAATCATAGGTTTTTAAACCAATCCATGCATGCGGATAGGTATTATAAGTTACATTTCCTGTAGTACTATAATTCAGCAAATGGTCAAATGAGATTCCAGCCATATAACGATTTGCATTGCCGTCTCTTGTTGATGGAGTTCCTACTATTAATCCTGAAGCATCAGTTGTAATTGTAGATTGTCCCGCACTATAAGAAGTAAAATAACTTCCTCCGCCTTGAAACCATGCTTTTCTATTTGCAGGTACAATATTAGATGTTTGAGACCCAACATTCATATCTCCTGCCATGTAGAAATCTTTCCAACGAGCACTACCATCCCCTAAAGTTACTGTCCCGTCTGCAAGTGTGCCAGAACTAAAACTAGTCGGAACTACTCTTGGAGCAGTTCCACTACCAATTGGCATAATCCCTGCAGTATTTCTACCAAAATGAACTTCTCCATCAAACGTGGAAATACCACCGACTCCTGCAATTCCTGTTCCTGATTTTTTATAAAATAAAATTAAATCACTAGCTCCAGTAGAACCTGAAGATATTTGCATGTAGTTAGTGCTATCACTTCTTAAAAGAATCCCGCCATCAGATATGGCTGAGCCTGAAGTTCCTGTACAGCTATGCAACAAGTTGCCTGAACTATCTATCCTCATGCTTTCTTCAGCTGCTGTAGCAAATAACATAACATTTGCAGTATGAAGATATTCTATTTGTCCTACAGTAGTACTATCAGGGTCTGCAAAAAATATTCTGCCTGTACCAATATTTGAAGTTGCAATAGTTAAACCATTATAATTTTCAGAAGTGCTGCCAATAACTAAATTATCAGCACCGCTATAAAAACTTGCTGGTGATGTATTACCAATACCAACCTTGCCTGATGAGTCAATACGCATATCCTCAACACCATCAGAGCCAAAGAATCTATGATAGCCACCAGTTTTATAACCCATGTAACCTAAGTTGTTGCCGCCTAGTATTTGATATGTAGTTGCTTGTGAACTAAACTGAATACGACCAAGATTAGCAGCACCATCAGCTTGTAATATCATTGTACCTGATGAGTCAATACGCATTCTTTCTGTGCCATAAGTTTTAATAGCTAACGCACCTGATGAATTGCCTGAAGCGTTTAATGTAGCTACATCACCACTTATTCCTAATCGTAGAACTGTATTGTTCGCACCTGCTGTACTTTGTATTTGAATTAAATCTGCATCACTTGAGCTTTCAACTTCTAATTTATAAGCAGGGTCATCGGTTCCAATACCAACGTTGCCTGATGAGGCAATACGTATAGCCTCCGTACCGCCACTGAAAGTATCGCTATTAACTTGAAATGAAAGAGAGCGTGTATTTGGAGCTTGTACAATAGTTGTGTTAGCTGAATCGTCCCAACCAAAGAAACCCCCAACACCTCCGCGTAAAGCTATAACAAAATCTGTGGGGCTTGTTGATCCTACTGTCAAGTTATGGCTAGGACTATCCGTTCCAATACCAACACGATTATTCGCTGTATCGACTACCAAATCACTTGTATTTACTGTCAATGAGTCGATTGCAAATGTACTTGTTGATATCTTTGCCGCAGTAATACTATTGTCTGCAATATCAGCCGCAGAGATTGCTCCACCTGCGATGCTCGCGGCAGTGACTGCGTTGCCTCCTAATAAATTTGCTGATATTTTCTTAATTGCCATCTATTTATTCCTCTTTTAAGGGTTCTACTATAACCTTTCCATTTTCATCTGTCCATTCTGTTTCATACATATGTGAATCTTGCCTTTCACCAATTACCATCCAAGATACAGTTGCAGTTGATGATGTGTTTTGACACTCAATTGTAAGTATATTACCTGAAACACTTCCTTTTACTGCATCCCAGTCTGATTCATTTGAAGTAAAACATTGTATCTCTCTATTAAGTTCTACAAATGTTCCTTCTGTCATACCCGCTACGGTGTCAATATTAATTGTTGCAGAGCCATCTACTAAATCTATTTTACCTCTATAAATGTTATCTGCCTGTGGTGCTTCTACAAATGAATGCACTAAATGATGTGTGTCTGATTTTAAGGGGTGGTCAATTTTAAATGAGCCTGAACCTTTTGATAAAGCACCTACTATAGTAAGGTCACCATTTTCGTCTAATTCCATGTGTTTAGTTAGTACATCATTTTTTCTTGTGTAAAAATCTAATTGTCCTTGAAAGTTTGTTGAAGGACTGTTAGTATACCAATCATTAGTTCCATTTGCTCCCGTTATGCCTACTATTTTGGCAGCTAATTTACCATCTGTATTTCCGCCATCATTTGCCGGTAATTCAAAACTTAAGGAAACAGCGTGACCGGTTTGACTGTTGGGCTGGTCGGGGTCGTAATTACTTAATCTCAATGCTTCCAGTTCAGTATTACCGACATCTTTAGAAATATGTAGAGGGGCGCTGGGGCTCGTAGTTCCAATACCTACGTTGCCTGATTCTAATATAGTCATAGCATTTGTAGTATTATTTACATAGAATTGAAGGTTTTCATTAGAATCTAAAAGTATTTTGCCTTTATTATTTCCTGCATTCTTAAATAATATTCCACTTTCGCCTGTTGCTGATTTATCAATTGTAATATATTCAGTTGTTGTTCCATCACCTACTTGTAATATGGTACCAGGATTAGTCGTTCCAATTCCAACGTTGCCATTATCTAAAACTACAAAATATTCTGTAACTGTTCCACCACTTCCAGACCATGAAGTTCCGCCTCCAATAGTAAGGTTTCCATTTGCAGCCGAAATAACTGCTGGATTATTTACACCCGAACTATCTTGGTTACCCATCAGTATTCTTTGAATTCCAGCAGTAGCTGTTACAGATAAAGTATTTGCAACAGTAAGTTTTTGTGAAGGATTAGTATCATTAATTCCAACGTTGCCTGAAGAAAGTATAGTAACTTTATCACTACCGTTTGTTCTTATAGTAAGTGAATCATCAGAATTATCGTATACTAAGCCACCTCTAAAAGTAGCATCAGTGTCTCCTAAATTAAGTCTAGATAAGCTAGTTGTTCCGCTAATAATGTCTATTGCTGCATTTCCACTTGAATTTTCAACGTCTAATAAATTAGTTGGCGAATCAGTTCCAATTCCAACGTTGCCTCCATAAGTTTGTAAAGTTATATTACGAGTACTAGTAGTTGCTGCATCTGTATATCCAGAAATTCCTAAATTATTACCAGCATTATGAATCCACAACGAATGTTCTGAATCACTATTTGGTTGTAATCTTATAAATCCTAAACCTGAAACTTCTGAAGAAGCTGCTGTTGTATAAGATGCTTTACCAGTAACATGAAAATATGCATTAGGACTTGTTTCATTAATTCCAACGTTGCCATTTTCTAATATTGTTTGCCTTACATTTCCATTATTTGTGGTAAATTTCAAATCACCAGCATCATTTTGTATTCTAACTCTACCTGTTGCTCCTCCACTATTATAATCCATTACAAGAGTAGTTGGATTTGTATCTGTTCCTAATAGTCTGAGTTGTGAGTTGTCAGACCCAGAAATATCAAGTGAAAAATTTGGACTAGCAGTGCCTATACCAACTTGATTATCCGTAGAATCTATATAAAGTGTATTTGTATCAAAGGCAATATTGCCTGTCATATTTTTTCCAGCAAGAGCACCACTATCAAGTTCATTTCCTGTAATAGCATTTGTTGCGATTTCACTTGCTGTTATTGCGTTTCCTGCTATGAGTGCAGAAGTTATTGCATTACTTGCTATACTTGCTGTTGTTACATTATTTGATGCGATCTTTGCAGTTGTTACTGCGTTTGCTGCAATTGTTCCTGTTGTTACGGCACTTGCACTTAATGTTTTTGTTGCCATCACTTCAAGAGCCATGCCTGTTGGAGTATTTTCATCAAAAGTAACAGTTGTTCCGCTAAATGAATAAGTAGATTTTGGTTGATATACACCATCTAAGAATACAAAAGTATTATTCTCATTTGCAGCACTTAATCCTGTATCATAAGCATCTGTTGCTGTTGTAGTCGCAGAGTATATACCAAGCACTGTATCAGCACTATCAAAACCTGCAACTTTACCAGTAATAATTTCTATATCTTCACCATTTGGTGGAGCTTCTGAGAAAGTAATACTTGTACTACTATAACTATAAGATGATTTTGGTTGATATACACCACCCACAAATACCCAAGTATTGTTTTCGTTTTGTGGATTTACGCCAGTATCAAAAGTTACTGTTGTTCCATCTCCTGTATCTGTATAGTTATAAACTACTGAGCCTTCTGGATTTACAGTAGCGAAACTTAATGTACCACTTCCATTTGTTTGTAAAAATTGTCCGTTTGTTCCATCACTTACATTGAGTTCATCAATACTTACTGAATTTGCAGCTATTTGACTTGCTCCAACTGCATTTCCAGCAATCATTGAAGATTCTATTGCGTTTGAGGCGATTGTTAATGCCCCAGTATTTGAAAGAGTTGCATCTCCACTAATACTTACATTATCAAAACTATCTGTTCCATCATAAACAAGTATCTGTCCGCTAGAAGGAGAAGATATATTTGAATCAGAAGCATCTGCTAAACTTCCCGCAACATCTGCAAAACTTAATGTGCCACTTCCATTTGTTATAAGTGCTTGACCATTAGTTCCATCACTTACGTTTAATTCATCTATGCCGATTGAATTTGCAGATATTTCGGCACTTGAAATAGCATTAGACGAAATTGTAACTGTTCCATCTGAGGCCAGTGTCGCGTCACCTGATAGAGAAATGTTGTCCCAGGAGTTAGTACCATCGTAAATTAAAAGTTGTCCTCCACTCGGAGTAGTAATTGACGTATCAGTTGCTCCTGCAATTGTAGAAGTAGCACTAGCAAACGAGAGTGTGCCTGAGCCATTTGTGGATAAAAATTGCCCACTTGTACCGTCTGATACATTTAACTCATCAATTCCAACAGAGTTTGCAGCAATCTTTGCCGCTGTCACAGCATTATCTGCTACTGCACTTGCTGTACCTGTTAAATCACCTGTTACATCTCCTTCAATATTTGCTACAAGAGTTCCAGTAGTAATACTTAGATTTCCAGTTGATGCACCAGTAAAGCTTCCTGTACCAAGAGTAAATTTATCTGCACTCTCGTCAAAGCCTATAAAAGCATTGTCTGAGTCGCCTCTTTCAATAACAATACCTGCATCATTTGCGGGGGTTCCAGTTGTTCCTGTTCCTAGCTCAATTAATAGATCTTCAATTGTTGTGTTTGTAGCAGAGTTTGTTACTGTTGTACCATTAACTGTTAAATTACCTGTTATAACTACATCATCTGGTAATCCTATTTGTATTTGATTGTCGGAAACAGTAGTTTCTATCTCATTTGTTGTTCCTGCAAAAGTTAATGTATCTGTACCAATTGTGACAGTATCATTACTTCCAGAGTCTGCTGCAATTGTTAAACTTGAACTAATACTTGCAGTACTTGCCGAGGTTACTCTTCCATCTGCATCAATAGTTAAAGTTGGAATTGCTGTTGCACTTCCGTATGCCCCTGCTGTTACACCACTTGCTGCTATTTCACTTGAACCTACTGCATTTGCAGCTATCATAGTGCTTGTTATAGCATTTCCAGCAATTGAAATAGTACCGCTTGAATATGTAATACCACTTCCACCACTTAAATGTGAGTCTACTCTTGCGTCTGTATAATATAAATTTGTGTTTTCTGGAACAATACTTGTATCAAGAGTTGTTGTACTTGCTTGATTTGAAGCATTTCCTATAAAAATATCTCCATCATCTAAGTTTGGTACAGCATTACTTCTTCCTGCACCAGTAATAAAAATTGAACCTGATAAGTTATTTGACCTTGTAACCTTTGCAATTTTTTGTAATTTAGATGATTCGCCTGTAGGCGGAGTATCTGTTAAAGCTCCAGCAGTTGTTGAAACAAAGAGTTCATCTCCCTCTGAATATGCTGAAGTATCTAAGTCACTTAATATACCCTGAGTATAAATATCTACAGGTTGTCCAGAAGTTGTACTTGCTGCTACAATACCAAACGCTGGCATTTTACTTGTATCGTCTGCGTCTGCTTTTGATACAACAGTAGTGTTGCCTGATATACCTGAAATATATACTACGTCACCTTTTGATACATTTTCTCCAGCTTGTGCTTTAAAAGTAACTGCGCCTCTTAAGTCTCCAATAAATTCGTCTGCTGTAAACTCTCCTGTAATTTCTGAATCTCCAGTAAAGATTTGTCCATTTAATGCTCCACTTCCTAATTCACTTGCTCCAATTGCGTTTTCTGCAACTTGTGAAGAAGTTACTGCATTTGCAGCAATTTTTGCTCCCGTTACAGCGTTTGCTGAAATATGAACAGTATCAATACTTCCTGTAACTATCTCTGCTGAATCAACAGCGTTTGAAGCTATTTCACTAGCCCCAACAGCATTACTTGCAATCTTTACTGCATTTACAGAGTTTGAAGCAAGTTTTACTGCTGTGATTGTATTATCTGCTATATCTGCCGCTATGACAGTTCCACTTGCTATTTCACTTGCAGTAATTGCATTTGCAGCTATGTGTCTGCTTAATACAGCATTACTTGCAATAGACGCAGATACTGCGGCATTACTTGAAATAGTTTGAATAGAAGCTGCGGAGAAAATAATAACTTCAATATTATCGGTTCCTGTTGGAGGTGCGCTAGAAAAAGTAAGAGTTGTTCCACTTACTGAATATTCTGTTTTTTGTTGATATACACCGTCGATATAGACTTGCGTGTTATTTTCATCTTGTGGGTCGTCTGATAAAGTAAAAGCAACTGTGCTATTATCTCCACTAAAATTATCAACAGTTACATTCTGACCACTATATACTGCACCAACAGAATAAAAAACCATTTTAGTACCGCTATCTGGAGCAGTATCAAATGTTAAAGTATTTCCGCTTATTGAATAAGAATCTTGATTTTGGAAAACACCATCTGCAAAAGCAATGATATTGTTTTCACTTGTTGGAGATATACTAAGAGTAAAAGAAGCCAAACCTGTAGAAGTTGCAGTATCTGTTGTTAAGGCTACTGCACTTGAAGCTGAGTCACTTGCTACTGTACCGAAAGAAAGGTTTCCGTTTCCATCAGTAATCAGTGCTTGACCGTTAGTTCCATCACTAACATTAATCTCGTCAATACCAACTGAGTTTGCGGCTATTTCGCTTGAACCAACAGCGTTTCCAGCAATTTCAGTAGCAGTTACAGAGTTTGCACTTAATCCAGAAATAGAAGCAGTGCTTAAATTTGTTACACGACCATCTGCACCAACAGTTACTACGGGTATGGCACTTGATGACCCGTAAGAACCTGAAGTTACACCAGTCGAAACTAATTCACTTGAATCTACAGCGTTTGCTGCTATCTCACTAGAAGTGATTGCATTAGCAGCTATTTCACTAGCTCCGACAGCGTTTGCTGCTATTTTGGCACTTGATACACTATTATCAGACAGTTCGCCAATAGTAACTATAGACTGTGTACCACTAACATCTTTTTTGATAAATAATTTACCATCATAGGTATTAATGGCGATTTCGCCAAGTTCTAAAGCCGAAGTTGAAGGGACTGCATTTTGTGTAGCAGACCTTTTTAATTTAATAGTTTGTGCCATATTTATGGATTTCCTTTACTATGCGTATATACGCGGAAATTAATTAATCTTAGGAGAATGTTCCCCCATCTATTGTATTTGTCCAGTTGATTGTATTATTAGCTCCAACTTGTAGTATTTGTCCTACTGAGTTAGTTGAATCATATGTTCCAATTGCTAATCTTTGATAACCTGTATTTGCACCATTTGTGCTACCGAATATTAAGTCACCAGTTGCTGTTTGAGTAATACCTTTAATTCTAAGAGCATCACCTGAAACTTCAATTGATTGGTCGTCTACATTTACATCAAGAGTATTTCCTGATTTAACTAAAGCATCTCCAGCAGTAATTGAACCTGCACCTGAGAATTGTGAAAAAGCTAAAGAAGTACTTCCAACTGTAATCGAACCGTCTGTAGTTAATACAAAACCATTATCAGCGTTTATTGTACCTTCTTCAACAAATGTAAATGCACCACTTGTAACTTCTGCATCATTATCAAAATCAGTCGCTCTTGTCATTGCTGACGAAGAACCGTTAAAGATATAGATACCATTTTGTGAAGCAGTTGATTGATCTTTTACAAGAACTCTATCACCACTTGAAAGTGTTACACCGTCAATTGTAGTACCTGGGCCGCTTAATGCGATACTTGAACCTGTAGTTGCAACTCTAACTGATGCTTTAATATCAAGTCCAGTTTTTACTGCGTCTACATATTCTTTTGATACAAGAGAGGTAGCTCCAAAGCCTGCTCTATCTTTGTATCCTGAAGGAACTGTTACTGTTCCTGTTCCATTTGGGCTAAGTGTAAGATTTCCATTTGAATCTGTTGTAGAAATTGTGTTACCATCAATTCTTACATTGTCAACATCTAATTGAGTAACTCCTGAAAGAGCACCACTTGATAAACTTGCTGTACTATCAGTAATAGTAGTACCAGTAATAGTTGTACCAGTAATTGCTGCTGCTGATGAGCCGCCAATAGTTGTACCATCAATTGTTCCACCATTAATATCTACAGTTGTTACTGTACCTAAGTCAGTAACTGCTGCTCCATTAAAGTTAATGGTTCCAGTACCTGTTAAATTTGTAAATGTACCCGCTGCAGCTGAAGAAGCTCCGATTGTAGTGCCATCAATTGCACCACCGTTAATATCAAAGTTTGAACCTTCAATTTCAACTGAGCCTGCTTCTAATTTTTTACCTAATGTAATTTTTTCAGCAGAGTTTGTAGTATCAAAGGTTAAGTAAGCGTTTGCACCTTCTGTAATAACAAAAGCTGTTCCACTGTTATCTAAAATACTTAATTCGGTTGCTTGAGAAGTAATATCAATTGTACCACCTGTTAAATCTAAATCTAGATTTGCAGCGGCGACTATATCGACATCTCCTGAAGCAGATGTTATTGAGTTTGCTCCAATTGTTAGATTAGCAGTTTTTAATGAATCTATTTTACTGTCTGAATCTACAACAATTGCAGAACTAGCTGTTAATGTTCCTGCAGTATGATCCAATAAATCCATAAAAACTTTACCACCAATAATTTGGTTAGTAGAGCCACTAATTGGACCTATGAATAGCTTTTCCGAATTAAAAGAATACGCTAATTCACCAGCACCTAATGCACTAGACGGAGCAGCTGCGGAACTACTTCTTTTAATTTTTATTGTTTGTGCCATAATTTATTCCTTTCGACGCCTAGAACTGTCCTCCATCTAGGTTGTCCATTGTATCTGTTGCTGCCGCAAGAGGTACGAATTGAAATACATTCGAAGAAGTTTCTCTGTACACCTTTAACTGATCATCATCAGTATCGTACCAGAGGTCTCCTTCGGATAGATTTGAGCCTGTTGGTTCTTCAGGCTGTCTGTAAAATTGGTCTGCTAAAATTTGTAAAGCAGAGGTTAATGTTCCACCAGGTATAATATCTCTATACGACGATACACTTATATCATCTGAATTAGTAGATACTCTTACTAGTGATAGAGTTGTGTCAATGGTTATAGGATTATCACTTTGATTTAACGTAACCGTATTGTTCGTTTCATCTACTGTAACGTAAGTAGGTGTCTCAGTGACTGATATAGTTATTGAATCGCTCATCTTGTTACTTCGGGAGTGACAGTTATTTGCCCTTGCATTAAACGTGTCACAACACCTCCAGCGGATTCAATTTCTAAATCATAAACATAAATTCCTTCCTCAATAGAGGCGGTTGTTGTAGCAGATGCTGATAAAGTAATTTGCCCAGCTGATTCGTCAGTTATGCTTGCTGTAAAAGAAAGAGCTATAGTTCCTGAGTCATGAGTTGACCGCATCTGACTACGAGCAGAATACCCACTCAAATCCATAGCCGCATTATTTTGCTGCACAGTTATAACTCGACTGAATGTCGATCCCTGCTCTAACGTAAAATTATAATTCCCAGCTGCCATTTCTTATTTTCTCCATTGTCTAATTATACCAAAAA
>Ga0255751_10004813_pt1 | contig 12141 bp, 13 predicted proteins | sample 071ome_20_FD_179951 | JGI IMG/M metagenome (GOLD analysis project Ga0255751, IMG submission 179951) | Coastal salt marsh microbial communities from the Groves Creek Marsh, Skidaway Island, Georgia - 071412BT metaG (version 2) | ecosystem: Environmental > Aquatic > Marine > Intertidal zone >...
TTCGCGAGCTGCAGACATGAGCGCCTCGCGCCTCGCCTCGCGAGCCGCGGCTTCGGGACCCCCGGCCGTGCCTACCTCTACCCGACGGACCTCGACGCTGTCGCAGCCCAGCGCGCTTGCCGCATCGGCTGCTGCCTGGGCAACCTGCGCCGAGCCTTCTTGAAGTCCGTGGTCCACCACAACAACGTGCAGCCTCTCTCCGCGGGGCTCCACAGCCCAGACGGCACTCGCGACGAGAGCCAGTGAGTCGGGTCCTCCCGAACAGCCGACGACAGCAGGTCCTGGGTCCAGGCACTCGACGACAGCCCGGCGAAGTCGCTGGGCATCCGCGGAAACCTCGCTCACGCGGCGATACCCCGCACTCGATCCAGCCACAATCCCGGATCGCGGATCTCCTGAGCACTCGGCAGGTTCTCTGGCCGATCCCAGACTCGATTGACGGTGGACATGCCGCCGTTCTCCATGAGATGGCGGACGAACACTGCACCCTCCCGGTACTGACGCAACTTCGCGTCCATCCCCAAGACCTTGCGCCACAACGAGTCCGCTCCTCGCACCGACGACTGCGACGAGCGACGCCCTTCGAATCGATGACGGATAACGGCAACGCTTGGAAGCACGGAAGGACCGACTTCGTCCATGACCACATCGGCGTGGCCTTCAAGGAGAGACATCAGGCCGGTGATCTCATCCACCACCGCCCGCTGCTCGGGCGTCTGCAGAGCGAACATCAGATCAGGTGGACGACGCTCACCGATAGCTCGAACCAGCTCTGCGAGCACGGACGAGAGACGGTCCAGCCCGGTGGCGTCGTCGAATGCTTGCAGCGAACGCCCGATCAATCCGCGGAAGTGGTCGGTAAGCCACGGAACTGCACCGAACTGCACGCGGTGGGTCTCTTCATGCAGGCATACCCAGAGTCGGAAGTCACGCGGGTCGAGTTCCAGGGATTGCTCGACATCCACGATCGAAGGCGCAACCAGAAGCAGTCGCCCCGGGTCGGATAGCGCCTCGTATTGACCCAGCACCTTCCCACTCAACCAACCCAGCGCGGAGCCGACCTGCACTCCGATCGCACGGGGTCCGATTGCCTGCGCAGCAGCCGAACCTTGCTCGTGCCGATCGTTGGACGTGGGCCACATCGACATGATGGTGTCGAGCGCAACAAGGTTGGAATCGATCCACTGGGGACGATCGACCACTACCGCCGGGTGCCCAAGGCCGGCATCCATCCCGGTTATCGCGCGTACATGCTCCTGCGCTTCCTGGGCGTGGTCACGCAGTTCGGACACCACGGCATGGGTCTGTGCTCGTTCCAGATGCGGACCGGCCGGCGCGAAGCGCCTAGCCACGGCCGCGGCGAGCGACCAGTCGACCGATGGGCTGGATGTCACGCGAGCATCACCGGGGCGCATCCGGTGCGAATGGATCCGGCGGGCGACTCACCATCGCTACAACATCTCCAGAGAGCGACCACGGGCCGGCCGAATACGGAATCAGAAGGGCATCGCCGCGGGCGATCTCCAGGCCGTGTCCATTCGTTGTTAGGACTCCTCGGCCTTCGGTGGCGATCACGATGGCGAAGCCGGGGTCGACGTCGATAACCCCGGAAGCCGGTGTAAGCCGGTGCAGCCGGAAGTACGGATCTGCGGAGGCTGGCAGGGCGGAAACCAAGCCATTGCCCACGATTTCCTCACGCGGGATAACCAAACTGTCGAGATCGGAGTCCGCCACGGCGGTTGTGTCTACCGCCTGCAAAGCCGTCTCGAAGCCAAGATCAAGGTGGCCATCCTTGAAGCCGTCTACCGCGAAGCCCTCCCACTCGAGCAAAATCGACAGGTCAGTCGGTTCTTGTAGTTCAAGGACGAACACTCCGTCCTGGACAGTGTGCGGGAGCCCGGAGGGAACGAGCATCGCGTCACCGGGTCGAACCTCCCGGGTGCGAAGAGCCGAGAGCAGCGACGCGCTATCCCGATTCATCACCCAGTCACGCACCTGATCCAAGGACATGTCCTGGGCGAAGCCAACTCCCACCTCTGCACCAGGAGGTGCATCGAGCACGTACCAGGCTTCGGTCTTGCCGTGCGCCAAGCCGAGGTGCGTGCGCGAGAAGGCGCGGTTCGGGTGCAGGTGCACCGGCAAACGCTGTCCGAGATCGAGTAACTTCACGAGCAACTCTGTGCTCGGCCCGTAACGAGCCACGTGATCGGGTCCCAGCCACGCTTCGGGGTTCTCGCTTATCTCCTCGGCAAGCGTGCGGCCGTCCGGGAGCACGGTCAACCCTGCGGGTGCCTGACCGAAACGAGCAGTCGCCGAACCGATCCACTCTTCGGGGCGCCGCGGACCACCAGGACCGTGGCGCATCTCGCCGATGCGGTCCCCACCTCGGTAGAAGTGATCGAACTGATTGACCGGCAGGAGGATTGGATTCTCCGGATTCACGATGTGCACCCACATTCTGCAAGTCGACTTGCGATTCGGTCCATTGTGTCGCGCGCGCGTGCCTGCGACGTGACTCGGTTCGCGAGTGTGGCGAAGACAAGTGGGCGACCATCCTTGCTAAGGACGATCCCAGCCAACGACCCCACTCCGGTGAGTGTTCCTGTCTTAGCCCTGACGACACCTCGTCCCGCCGAGGTAGCCCGCGTTCCGAAGCGATTCGCGAGCGTGCCCGTCACGCCTGCCACCGCGAGGCCCTGACTGATGGGCGTCCACCGTTCTTCCGCGACAACATCCGCCAGCACCTCGGCGATCGCGATGGGCGCAACTTGGTTGCGCGAAGACAGGCCGCTGGCATCGGCTAGCGCGATGCCAGCGGTGTCAATGCCTGCTGCGCTGAGGATTTGGGTGGTCGCAGCGGCGCCGCCGGCGAACGACCCGTCGTCGAGTACCTCCTTGCCCACCAGGTGACCAAGTGACTCGGCTACGTCGTTGTCCGATTCGGTGAGCATTCCCTGAACGATCTCCGTCACGGTGGCCGATTCAACGCGAGCCAATTCATTCGAACCGGTGGGCGCCTTACCGCGAGAGATGTCGGTCACCCGCACACCACGCTTCTCGAGGAGATTCGCGAAGACCTGCGCGGCTTGCTTCGCCGGGTCGGACACCCGCGCACGCGAAGAGCGCGACTTGCGCCCCTGGTCGATCATCAACGCAGTAACCGGGGCAGCGACCCCGGCAGCCGGAAACCCCTTGGGCCACCCGGGCCCAAGCAGGCGTCCGGAGAACAGCGAGTCATCGAAAACGAGATCGACCTTCGTGGTGCCGCCGAGGGCGGTTGCGGTGTCACGAGCGAGTCGGCGAAGCGAAGCCGGGCCGTTGGGCTGCGAATCGGTCTTCAACGAACGCGGCAGCGTGGCGTCGCCTCCCCCGATCAGGTAGACGACGTTCGCTTGTTCGACGGTACGGGTCGCGAGCCGAGTACTTGGTCCTAGTGCTTCAAGTGCCGCCGCCGCCGTGAGGATCTTCGCCGTGGATGCAGGAATGAACGGTCGAGAAGCCTGCTTGTCATATAGGACCTGTCCGGTTCCCGGGTCCACAACGACGACGCCGGATCGTCGCAGCGCCTTAGACCGCGCGAGCTTGCCGATCTGCGCACCAACGCCCGCCTCCGTGGGGGCGGTCCCGCTGCCTGAGGAAAGCGCCGTCCAGGGCGAGCCCGAGGACTGCGAACTCGGCGGCAAGGAATCAGCCGCGTGACTGGGCGCGGTGACAGCCACGACGAGGCCCAGGGCCGCAACGGTGCTCGTCAACCGCCGGCTGATGATGGTCGTCTGCACTGGCCACACCCTCCTCGTCGACGGCTACCCTACGCAGCGGGTGCCGGGCACCAACCAGACTTAGGCCAACTGAAGGGGGCACCGTGGAGCCACTCGAGTTCGACGTGACGATCGAGATTCCCGCGGGGAGTCGCAACAAGTACGAGATGGACCACGAAACCGGGCGGATCCGCCTGGACCGAATGTTGTTCACCTCCACCCGCTACCCCCACGACTACGGCTATATCGACGACACCCTCGGGCTCGATGGCGATCCGCTCGACGCCCTCGTACTCATCCAGGAGCCGACCTTTCCCGGAGTGCTGATCCGCTGCAGAACGGTCGGCATGTTCCGCATGACGGACGAGGCCGGTGGCGACGACAAGGTCCTGTGCGTACCGGCCGGCGACCCAAGAATGGAGCACCTACGCGATATCCATCACGTCGCCGAATTCGACCGACTCGAGATCCAGCACTTCTTCGAGGTCTACAAGGATCTCGAACCGGGCAAGTCGGTCGAGGGAGCCACCTGGGTCGGCCGTACCGCGGCCGAGAAGGAGATCCACGAGTCCTGGCAGCGCTTCAAGGACTCGGGCGCCACTCACTAGTCCCGCCCTCGAGCGGACGAAAGTCCCATCGAGTCCGTAAGTTCGGCCCTGCCTCAACGCCTCCTAACGGGCATACCGTCGTAGACATGAGGAGATTAGTAATTCTGGGCGGTGGCACCGCCGGAACAATGGCAGCGAACAAGCTCCACAAGGAGCTCCCGTCGGGCGAGTGGCAGATCACCGTCATCGATGCCGACGACAACCACAGGTACCAGCCCGGATACCTGTTCATGCCGTTTGGGACCTACACCCCCGATCAGGTGACCAAATCTCGCAGGGCGACTCTGAACTCATCGGTTGATCTGCAGTACGGCGAGATCGACGTGGTTCACCCAGAGGAGCAGGTCGTCGCACTAACCGATGGCCGCGAATTCGGCTACGACATGCTGATCATCGCAACGGGTGTGACCCCGCGTCCGGATCAAACCGACGGCATGACCGGTCCGGAGTGGAAGAAGTCGATCCACGAGTTCTACTCATACGAGGGCTCCACTGCTCTGGCGGAGAAACTCAAGGACTGGGAGGGCGGTCGTCTCGTCGTCAACATCGTCGAGATGCCGATCAAGTGCCCGGTTGCGCCGTTGGAGTTCACCTTCCTGGCCGATTCCTTCTTCAAGGACAAGGGAATCCGCGACAAGGTCGAGATGACCTATGTGACGCCGCTACCCGGAGCCTTCACCAAGCCGATCGCCGCCGAGGCATTTGGCGACACCCTCGAGGAGAAGGGAATCGCGGTCGAACCGGACTTCATGCTGATGGAGATCGACAACGAAAAGAAAGCTCTCGTTTCCTACGACGAACGAGAAGTTCCCTTCGATCTGCTGGTGACGGTTCCGCTCAACATGGGGGCGGACTTCGTTGGGCGCTCCGGACTCGGCGACGAACTGAATCTGGTTCCGGTCGACAAGTTCACTCAGATTTCAACTCAGTACGACACCATCTTCGCGCTCGGCGATGCCAATGACATCCCGGCCTCGAAGGCAGGCTCGGTGGCGCACTTCGAGATCGACATCTTCGTGGAGAACTTCCTGCAGCACATCAAGGGCATGGAGATGACGCATCGGTTCGATGGTCACGCCAACTGCTTCATCGAGACCGGCGGCGGCAAGGCGATGCTGATCGACTTCAACTACGACTACGAGCCCCTGCCCGGCAAGTACCCCTACGCGGGCGTGGGTCCGATGGCGCTGCTGAAGGAAAGCCGCGTTAACCACCTCGGGAAGCTCGCTTTCCGGTGGATCTACTGGAACATCCTGATGCCAGGACGCTCCATGCCCGTTCCACCACTCATGTCCCTCAAGGGCAAGAAGACCGAACTACTCGAACAAGAAGAAGCAAAAGAGCCGGCGCTTTCCGCCTAGGAAGCGCCCGCCACGGCACACAGTGAGGAGTTGATTGCCATGGCAACCACAACCATCAACGGGAAAGAGGTCGTCGTCGACGACGAAGGCTTTATGACCGAATACGACCAATGGGATAAGGAGATCGGCAGCGCGCTGGCGACCGCCATCGGCGTCGACATGACGGATGCCCACTGGAAGGTCATCGACTTCCTGCGCGAGGACTTCCAGGAGAAGGGCGAGACGCCCACCATCCGCCGAGTCTCTACCGCGGGAGGCGTGGATACCAAGACGCTCTTCCTGCTCTTCCCCAAGAAGCCGGCCAAGAAGATGTCTTACATCGCTGGTCTACCCAAGCCGCACGGCTGCGTCTAGAGGAGGGCGACATGACTGCTGTAGCTGACATGGTCGTCCCGTCCTTCGACGACGACGTCGAGACCGACCGCACACTGGCCATCATCTGCTCCAAGGGCAGCCTGGACATGGCCTACCCCGGGCTCATTCTGGGTAACGCCGCGCTGGGTGAGGGCGTGGACGTGCACCTGTTCTTCACCTTCTGGGGATTCGACATGATCACTAAGGGGCGGATGGAGCACCTCAAGTTCTCACCCGTGGGTAATCCCGCCGCACACATGCCGGCAGCACTCGCACCACTGCCGGGTATGACGTCCATGGCTACCCACATGATGAACAAGTCCCTGGAGGAGTTAGACATTCCCCCGGTTCCGGAGTTCCTCGAGTTGCTCAAGGCATCTGGCGCGAAGCTCTGGGCCTGCCGGCTCAGCGCGGACATGAATCACGTCGATGAGTCCGATCTGTTCGATGGTGTCGACGGCATCATCAACGCGAGTGACTTCATCGAATTGACCGAGGGAGCGCAACTCCTCTTCATCTGAGTGGTCGCTCGGATGGGCGCCCCTCACGCGAAGGGACCGAAGGCACTTGCCTTCGGTCCCTTCTTTCGTCCTATGTGACTTCTACTCGGTGGGCTCGGCCACCACAACTTTCAGCGGCTCGAAGGTGCGAATACGGACCGGTTCCGGCAACGGGGTCAATCCGAAGGTCTCAAATGCGCCCTGGCCAGCCGGCGTGGTGCCAGGAAGACGATGAAAACGCTCAGCAACAGCGATGCCGGGATAGCGATGACGAGCCCGATCGCGGAGAGCAGGACCGACCCGTAGAGCATCCCCCAGATGCCTGCTTTCGGATCCTCTTGCTCGACCGACCATTCGGTCGTGAAAAGGAAGTCCAGCCCCTGGGTCCTCAGGGCCTCGACAGCGCTGAGGCCCAAAAAGATGGCAATTCCGGCGAGAACGACTAGTGCTGTGAAGGCCGCGGCCGTGATCGAACGGTTGAATACTCGATCGCCTTTGTGTGACGTGGCCGCGGACTTCAGGTCTCGACGGACCTCTGTCCGAGGCATCGACATGGAGGAACTCTGGCGAGGGTCCGTAGCCGCCTGGTGGTTATCGGATTACTAGGGCACGAATGAATGCTGAACTAACGGTGAACGCAGTGTCGCGCGCATGTCTCAGGACGTCCGGTTGTGGTCCCCACCATGAATTTGATCGAGTGCGTGCTCAATGACCGGTCCGAGTGCAGCGATTCCATCCCGGCAGCCACCCGGTGAACCGGGGAGGTTGACGATGAGTGTGCGCTCGACGATGCCGGCAATTCCCCGTGACAAAACGGCCGTTGGCACGCCACCTGCGACGCCGTAGGCGCGTACCGCCTCAGCTAAACCGGGTGATTCTCGTTCGATCACTCGACGGGTCATCTCCGGCGTTAGATCTTGGGGCGTATGCCCGGTGCCGCCGGTGGTCAGGATCAGATCAAAGCCTTCCACGACTCCCTGCTCCAGAGCCTCGGCAAGCGGCTCGCCATCGGCCACGACACGCGGGCCAACCACGTCGAGCCCGAGTTGGGTTAGTCCTGCGACGAGGATCGGCCCTGAGGTGTCCTCCCACTCTCCCCGTGCAGCGCGATTGGACGACGTGATCACCAGAGCGCGGTAAGTCACGCAGACTCCCCACGAACGTAGTGACCAGACCTGCCTCCGGACTTCTCGAGAAGGACAACCTCGTCGATCATCGCGGACCGATCAACACCTTTGACCATGTCGATCATGGCCAGCGCTCCGACGCTCGCCCCGGTGAGAGCTTCCATCTCGACTCCGGTGCGATCAGCCGTTCGCACAGTAACGGTGAGTCGGACGCCCTCGTCTTCCACAACGACGTCCACATCCACTCCATGGACTGCAATGGGGTGACAAAGCGGGATCAAATCAGGGGTCCGCTTGGTTCCTGCGATCGCAGCAATCCGAGCCACTGCTAAGGCATCGCCCTTCGGCACTCCCGAGCCGCGCAGCATTTCGATTACCTCGGGGCCCACCCGCACGAATGCTCGAGCGGTTGCACGGCGATCGGTGATGTCCTTTGCCGCGACATCGACCATTCGAGCGTCGCCTGCATCATCGAGATGCGTGAAGGTGCTCATTGCACGTCCCCTCGCAGGTCTACGACATCCACAGTGTCGCCGGCATTGACGTGTGCCACCCCTTCTGGGATGACGATCAGGCAGTCGGATTGAGCGAGCCCGCCGATCACGTGCGAGCCCTGGCCGCCCCCGACCGGTTCCACTCGGTTTCCGTCAAGGAATCGTCCGCGGGCGAACTGCCTCTTGTTTTGCGGAGAGTCCATGGCCTTGGTGATCTGCGCCGGGATCCGTGGGCGGTCACTTTCGGGCAGCCCACGCATCTTGTTGATCGCAGGTCGCACGAAATTTTGGAATGAGATGTAGGAACTCACCGGGTTACCGGGGAGGGTGATCACCGGTATCCGTTCGTCCTCACTCTCTCCGACGAAGCCGTGACCTTGAGGCATCCCAGGATGCATAGCCACCTTGGTGAACTCGACGGTTCCGTACTCGGTGAAGACTTCTTTGACGGTGTCGTAGGCGCCCATGCTCACACCACCGCTGGTCAAGATCAGGTCTGCTCGGTGCAACTGGTCCGTGATGGCTGCGGCGAACGCCTCGGCGTCGTCGCGTACCGGCGGAACGCGGTAGGCCTGGGCTCCCGCTTCATTGGCCGCTGCCACGAGGAGAAAACTGTTCGAATCGCTGATCATGCCCTTCGTCAGCGGGGTTCCGGGTTCGACGAGTTCGCTTCCGGTGGACAGCACCGCAACCCGCGGACGGGGATATACGAGGAGTTGCCCCTTGCCTACCGCGGCGATTACCGCGAGGTGGCGAGCCGATAAGAGCGTCCCGGCCCGAACCACGGTGTCACCGACGATGACATCCTCACCCGCGTGCCGGATATAGGTGCCAGCATCAACCGATCCCCGGATCTCCACAGTGTTGGTGCCACCGTCAGTGAGTTCAACCGGAACGATGCACTCGGTGCCGGAGGGCGTGGGAGCTCCCGTCATGATCCGCACCGCGTTGCCGGTGGTCACTGGCACATCCGCACGAGCACCGGCAGGGACGTCGTCGACCACCGTCAAAGTAACCGGCGATTCCTCGGTGGCGGTCGCCACGTCGGTTGCAAGGACCGCATACCCGTCCATCGATGAGTTGTCGAAGGAGGGAAGCGGCCATTCGGCCACCACATCCTCGGCGAGTACGCAGCCGTGACTGTCAGCAAGCGGCAGGGTGATGGGATCGAGCGCCGTGAGGCCAGCCAGGATCCCCTCGCGGTAGTCGTCGACAGAAACCAGCACAGGCGTCAGCCTATTCAGGCTGCACCCATGACGCGTGCCCGCTCAAGGGTCAAGCGCTCCACCCGATCGCCAGCCGCAGCGATCGCCTCCATGACGTCCTGCAAAGCCCGCAGGCTGTGCCCGGAGAGGAACGTGTCAACGTGAGGCAGGGCAGCGGCCATACCGCCCGTCAACGGCTCGAAGGAATTCGCGGCTTTGCGCGGATTTACCCAAATGATGTGGTGGGCCAATCGACTCAGCTGCACCATCGCTTCGCCAAGAAACTCCGGGCGATCGCTCTCCCACCCGTCACTCACGATGACCACCACCGCACCACGGGCCATCCCCCGCCGCCCAAAGTCGTCGATGAACGTCCGTAGCGATCGACCGATGCGTGTCCCACCAGACCAATCGTTCGCGGCCTGGGCCGCCTTCGCGTACGCGGCTTCGGTGTTCATCGTCGATAGCTGCGAGGTAAGCCGGGTGAGATGGGAGGCGAAGACGAACGCCTCGGCCTTAATAGCGCGAACGGCACCGCGCAGCAGATGGAGATAGACGCGCGCGTAGGGCTCCATCGATCCAGAGACATCCGCGATCAAGATGATCCGACGAGGTTTGGTGGTGCGGCGTCGGTGGACCAGAGTCACGGGATCGCCAGCGGTGCGATGCGATCGGCGCAGCGTCGCGCGAATGTCTGTCGGCCCTGCGGATCGGTGTCGCTTGGAGCGACGCCCTCGGCGCAACGGTGGAACGAGGGGAAGCTGCTCGACGAGGCGCTGCAGCAGAGCGAGTTCCTCGGGAGTCAAGGTCGAGAATTCCCGATCGTTCAAGCGCTCGACTTCGCTCACGGCAGCGAGGGCGCTGGCCTCGGAGGCTTCAGCGTCCGGATTGACGGCACCTGGCGTCGCGCTGGTTCCGTGGCGGCCTGCATTCGATTCGTCGCCACGTTCACGGATCGATGGAGCGACATCCCCGCCCGGTGCTTCCGGTCCAGGAGTCTCCTCGTCTCGAGCGTCATCCGATCGCAGTTCACCAAGATCAACGAGACCGCGGAATACCTGCCGAAAGACTTGGTCGTACGTAGCGAATTGCTCGCGGGATGTCGTCAACGTGACTCGACCGAGCCAATACAGGTGGGGAACGTCTGCGGGTTCGGCGAGCAGTACCGAGGCAGCGAACCGGGCGCTGCGTTCCGGTGTGACGGGGACCCCCGCCCGGTGCAGAAGGTCACCGAAGGCAGCGCAGATGGCCGAGAGGTCCGGCTCGCTACTGTCCGGCAACCCAGGCCAGGCCTTCTGCGCGTGCGAGGTCTTGGTCTTCCCGGTACTTAAGGACCGAACTGAGAGTGCGCTCGACACCCACCTCATCCAAACCGCGAAGGCCCAGCAACGTTGCCGCATGCACCCAATCGATGGCTTCGGCAATCCCTGGTGGCTTCTGAACGTCGAGTCCTCGGATGCGCTCGACGGCTTCTGCGATGTCGGTCGCCAGTGACTCCGCGGCTTCGGGGACGCGAGCCCGGACGATCGCCGTCGCGTGGGCGAGATCGGGGTAGTCGATCCAGTGGTAGAGGCAGCGGCGCTTCAGGGCATCGTGCAAGTCACGGGTGCGATTGGACGTCAAGATCACAATCGGTGCCTGCTTCGCGTGAATCGTCCCGATCTCAGGAACCGTGACTGTGTTTTCGGCGAGCATCTCGAACAAGAAAGCCTCGAACTCTTCATCCGCACGGTCAACCTCGTCGATCAACAGGACCGCGGGCCGAGGACCGGAGTGTTCGATCGCCTGAAGCAACGGTCGCTCGATCAGGTAGTCACGTCCGAAGAGGGATGCTTCCTCGATCGCGTCACCTTCGGCCTCCGCCACTCGAATACTGAGGAGTTGTCGCGGATAGTTCCACTCGTACAGAGCTTCCGATGCATCGATTCCCTCGAAGCACTGCAGACGGATCAACGGAGTGTCGAGCATGGCCGCCAACGACTTCGCCGCCTGAGTCTTGCCAACACCGGCTTCACCCTCGAGCAACAACGGCTGGGGTAAGCGCACGGCACAGAACAGTGCGGTGGCTAATCCTTCGTCGGCGAGATAGCCCTCCGCCGACAACTGGTCGACGAGAGCTTCCGGAGAAGGGATGAGTTCCTGCAACGACATGCGGCTACCGGCTGGCAATCCACCAAATGAGGCCCACCACAACGACCACGCCAATAACGACGGGGACAGCGCGCTTCAAGACCGGGCCCATGGCTACCGATCCGAGGTCGAGAGCTTCCGCCTGCTTCGGCGGTGCCGGAGTCGGTGCAGGTGCGGTGGTCGCCACCCCACCGTCATCAGGAGTTCCCTCGGACACCGGTTCGCTGACAGTTGTCGAACGCGAAGCGATGACGCCTTCGAGGTTGGACGCGAACTGACCCACGAGCCGACCGGCCACGTCCTGCATGACTCCCTTTCCGAACTGAGCGGCCTTGCCGGTGATCATGAGGTCGGTGGAGACATCGACCCGGGTGCTCGTGGCCCCTTCGGCCGTCAGCGCAACCGTCACGTTCGCCTGAGCAGTGCCCGTTCCGCGCGACTCCTTGCCAGTTCCCTCGATGACCGCGGTGTGAGTTGCCTCGTCTTTGGACAGAAACTTGGCCTCGCCGCCGTAGACCATCGAGACAGGGCCAAGCTTCACCTTGACCTTGCCGCTGAACTCATCGCCGTTGACTGAGTCGAGGGTCGCCCCCGGCATGCAGGG
>Ga0255751_10004824_pt1 | contig 12126 bp, 10 predicted proteins | sample 071ome_20_FD_179951 | JGI IMG/M metagenome (GOLD analysis project Ga0255751, IMG submission 179951) | Coastal salt marsh microbial communities from the Groves Creek Marsh, Skidaway Island, Georgia - 071412BT metaG (version 2) | ecosystem: Environmental > Aquatic > Marine > Intertidal zone >...
GATACCATGAACCCTCAATGTATCTGAGAACGATTGATGTTCGACATTTTCAACAGCGAGTGTGATCATCATTTTTTTCCGCTCAGCCTGTTTTGCTCTCTCGCCTTCTCCACCAGCCGTGGTTTGATCACGGCGTTCTCCAAGCATAGAAAAGTGAATGCCGGTGGCACATAGGCGAGCAAGAACCCACAAATCATCCTCTGAATCGATGAAAAGCTTCCAATGATTCACATCCCTGCTCTTTAATTTCATACGTCCACCAATGATGCTTGCAGTCTCCTGACGAGGCCCCTCACCTTCTTTCTTTCCATCTTGTCATGTTCGATTCTACTTGTTCATATCGAGTCAAGTTGAACATGAGAGTAGAAGTTGCAAAACTTGTCCTGCAAGTTATCACTCATGCGTTGATTGAAGTCAACCAAAGACGCCGATGAGGTTTCCATCATCATCCATGTCCATGTTGTTTGCAGCTGGAACTTTTGGAAGACCGGGCATCGTCATCATATTCCCAAGAATTGCGACAACGAATCCAGCACCAGCGTTGAGTCTAAACTCCTTCACTGGAAGCGTAAATCCTGTTGGTGCCCCAAGCAATGTTGCATCATGCGAGAATGAATATTGCGTCTTAGCCATACATATTGGTAAATGTCCATACCCCCATGCTGTGATTTGGTCTGCCATTTTTTGTGCTGAAGGTTCAATCATAACATCACCAGCATGGTACATTCGCTTTGCGATGTGCTCCAATTTTTCTGTGAAGTGTGTTTCAGGAGTGAAAAGTGGTACGAAATTTCGACCATCTGCTACATGTTGTTGAATTGATTTAACAACCGCTTTTGCTAAATCTTCTCCTCCTTTACCCCCGTTTGCAAAGACTTCTGTTACACACACCTTGCTCGCCCCGCTGGCGAGAGCACAGTCGGAGATGGTTTTGATTTCAGCATCGGTGTCCGATGCAAATCGATTGATTGAAACAACAACAGGTACACCAAATGCCGCCATATTTCGAATGTGACGGTCAAGATTTGATTCAGCACCAGTTCGGACTGCAGGGACATCTTCGGCTTCGAGAACTTCTTTTGGAGGGCGAACGCCACCCTTCGGACCAAAAGCACCACCGTGGAGTTTCATTGACCGAACCGTGACATTCATGACCACACAATCTGGTCGCTTTCCGGAATAATGTGATTTGATGTGCATGAATTTTTCAGCACCCATGTCGGAGCCAAAACCTGCTTCAGTGACGACAATATCGCTACATGCTAAGGCGACTTTGTCAGCGATAATACTCGAATTTCCATGAGCGATGTTCGCAAATGGTCCACCATGAATAAACGCAGGTCCACCCTCGAGGGTTTGTGCTAAGTTTGGCAAGAATGCCTGGCGGAGAAGAAGTGCCATGGCTCCAGAAGCCCCGATATGTTTTGCTTTGACAGGATTACCATCCATGGAAGAACCAATGATAATTTCACCGAGTCTAAAACGCAAATCCTTGTAATCCGAAGCCAAGACGAGGATGGCCATGATTTCACTGGCCGCCGTGATGTCAAATCTTTCTGAGCGTGGTACGCCATTTGCAGGACCGCCGAGGCCTACAACACAATCTCTGAGAGCACGATCGTTCATGTCAATAACACGAGGCCAAGCGATTCTCGTGAGGTCAAGTTTGCACTCATTACCATGTTTGATGTGATTATCGATGAGTGCTGAGAGGAGATTGTGTGCCGAAGTTACGGCGTGAAGGTCGCCCGTCATGTGCAAGTTTATTTCTTCCATCGGCAAGACTTGGGAATTTCCACCTCCTGCAGCACCACCTTTGATGCCGAAGACAGGGCCCATCGAGGGCTCACGTATGACGCATGTTGCATTTTTACCAATGGCCATGAGTGCTTGCGTCAAACCTATCGTCGTCACTGTTTTACCTTCACCAAATGGCGTTGGATTGACTGAGGTGACGAGAACGAGGCTTCCTTGTGCTTCGTTCATTCGACGCTTAACTCCCTCCCAACTGATTTTTGCAAGTCCTTTGCCGTGTAGCATTAATTCATGAGCAGGAATCCCGATTTTCCAAGCAATTGATTCAATCGGCTCCATTGTGGCATCTCTAGCAATTTCCAAATCGGACTTCATTAGATGAGCCTTCGAGTACAATCAGGCTTTGAACCCCTCGCATAAAATTAGCCATGAAGGCTTATTTTAAACGCTCTTGATTTGAGCCATCATTCATCTTTCATGTTGCCTAGGTAGTCTGGTAGATCGACTCCAGCCATCTTTGCCACATCGTGAACTGGTGGCAGACTCTTGATGAGCGATGAGACGAAGTTTGCGGTTGAACCGTTTTCAGATTGTCCTGAGTCCCATACGGTAATCTTGTCAATCTTAAGGTTCGCAATTGCTTCAGTTTGTCGAGCAACGAGTTCTTCGATCTTTTCAACCATGAGCAATGTTGCAGCAGCTTTGGGGTCGCCGCCAGCACTCTTGACGAGTTGTGCATAACCAGTTGCTTTGGCTTCAAGTAGCCTTCTGACCTTCTGCTTCAGCAGTATAGGCGGCAAGGATTGCATCCGCTTGCCCTCTTGCAATTCTTCGTTGTCGCTCTGCTTCTGCTTCTGCAGCGATTTCGATTTGTTGCTTTGAAATCTCTTCACGAGCGATTTCTTCAGCACGGAGACGTTGTCCCTCAAGTTCGTACTGTGCCTTCTCGATTTCAACATCAGCCATTCTTCGAGCAACTTCAGTTCGTCGCTTTGCCTCTGCTTCTTTCTCAGCAAGTTCAGCATTGTAAGACGCAATTTCAGCTTGTGATTCGTTTTCACCCTTGACCGCTTCAGCTTCTTGTTGGTTGACATAGACACGGCGGTCGGTGTCAGCCTGCTTTTGTCCTTTATCGGATGCAGCACGGTTGGTAGCAACAGCCACTTCTCTGTCTCTGTCGGCTTCTGCTTGACCAGTTTCACCACGTCGTAGTGCTTCAGCACGTGCAATGTTCGCCTCAGCAATGGCTTCAGCAGCAGCCTTTGCACCGAGAGATTTGATGAAGTCTGCTTCATCTGTAATATCTGTGATGTTGACGTTGATGAGGTAGAGACCTATCTTGTGTAATTCAGTATCGACGTTTTCAGAAACTCGACTCAGGAATGCTTCTCTGTCGCTGTTGATTTCTTGAATGGAGAGCGAAGCAACGGTTAATCGAAGTTGACCAAAGATGATTTCTTCTGCCATCTTATCAATTGCTGGAGCCTCAAGGCCAAGAAGACGTTCAGCAGCGTTCTGCATAATTGAAGGTTCAGTCGAAATACCAATCGTAAATGATGAAGGTACGTTGATACGAATGTTCTCTTGCGAAAGAGCGTGCTTGAGGTCGATTGCGATTGTCATTGGTTGAAGGTTGAGCCAACCGTAGTTTTGGATGAGTGGCCACACAATTCTCCCACCGCCGTGATAACATGCTGCGGCAGATTTTCCTTTGACCCGACCATAGACAACCAAAATTTTGTCCGAAGGAGCAACTTTGTATCGATTTACAGCAATGTAAATTGTTGCAAGCAGTACAAAAATAAACAATCCAATTCCAATTAACACTAATTCCATTTTATTCACTTTCCTTTATCTCTTTTTTATCTTCATTCATTGGTTGAACAATGAGTAAATCTCCAATTGTATCGACGACTTGAATCAATGATCCAGTTGAGATTTCAATTTCGCTATCTGATGCACGGGCTGTCATAGTTCGTAACGCACCTTGGAATTCGACTTGGACTTGGCCGTCTTTTCCTTTTGGTATTTTGAGGTAGACGCGTCCTTTTGAACCGATGGCATTTGAATGAATAACATTTCCATCAGATTCAAGCCCACGGAGAATATCAAACACTTTTCCGATGATGTACATGGAAGTCAGTCCAGCAATCGTACCCACGACAATTGCGAGAACTGCATTATCAGATTGTCCTTCAGTGCTTACAGCAAGACCAAAGATACCAAACATCATAACGAAACTGAGGAGGCCTTGAAGGGTTAACATGTGGAAGAATCCTGTTGCATCGAGTTCAAGGTCGACGCCAAAGCCTTCGATCACACCATCTGCAGCGCCCGTAATGACGACGAGAATGAAGTAGATGAGGAACAAAACGGTACCTATGATAGCACACGCTGCAAAGAGGACATCAACGCCGGATAGCCCGTCCAAGCCGAACGGCTCCAAAAAAAAGTCAAGAATTTCCATTCGCCTCAGTCCCCCCTGCCATGTGTTTCATTTTGATTGTTTTGTTTTTTCTTGTGTGGCCGTATGTAGATGAAATACACGTGGAGATACACGATTGGACCAAGGGATAGACCGACGAGGAGAGCTACACCCCAAACCGGCAACTCAAGGCCTATTCCTATGGCCATGACAAGAAAGAGTGAAATGAGAATGGACCCTTTTTCAAGAATAATCCAATATGGATTTGCATCTTCATTATCAGCTTCCGCCCTCGATTTGAGCAGAACGACATCATGAAATTCTGGCATCGTTCATCGTTCATAGGAAAACATTCGACCAGGTCATTTCGCAAAGCCAAATGATGAACACGAACGTTGCAATCGTCATGAATGTCGATTTATTGTTGTCCGCAGTGTTTGTGTTAAGGGCTTGATAAACGCCGTTATCGTCTTTGATGTATGATATGTATGGGTTCTTTTGATATCCTGCATCCGCTTCGTTCTCGTTGTCAATTTTGATAATTTGATAACACAAAAAAACGAGTGTTGCAATAATAACCGCAAGAGAGGCTCCGACAAAGTCAGTCAATGCAAGTTCAAATTTTTGCCACATAGCAAAAGAAAAATAAATTCCCAACAAGTTGGTCATGGTCGAAGCCAGTTTGTTTTCGGACTTTTCCGCTTGTGCCCACTCTGCCATGATTGACGTTACATCATGGTCCTTCTTCAAAATTACCCCAATTTTTCCGCCCTTTCAAATGTGTGAAAGGAAGGAGGTGGCTTCAAAAAGCATTGATTCTTGGTAAAATCATGGGCTCGATTCGGTACGCTGTTGCTGGCGACCCAATTGAGAAGAGCCTATCCCCGTTACTGTTTTGTCTTGTTACCGAACATCTTGGTTTGAAAAATGCCTCTCATCCATCAATTGTACCGGCGTCGTCCATAGAAAATGCTCTTGCTTGGGGTTATGCAGGTGTCACACCTGAAGAAATTGAGTGGTATCATACAGATGCTCCTATGAGTAAATTCCGTTCCAAAACATTGCTCGGGAAAGCAATTCAAAGCGTTACTGAGGTTCAATCCGTGCCATCGTCGCTCACCCCGAGATACCGATTAAATTCACAAGTTTTCGTCGAAGATCATCGTCAACTATACCAATTTGAAGATGATGAAATTTGGATGAACTTGACAACACCACTCAAACATCAATTACAGACGATGGCGGTAACAAATCTTGATGGTTCCGCATCCTTTCAATCTGTGAATTCGTTACGATGGGATGGACAAGGTTGGTGGTGCATGAGTACCGACGGCGTCGGCATGGCCACAGTCATGCTCCATCGTGGAATTCCCTCTGAAAGTTGCGTCGGTGTGATTGGAGGCGGAAGTGCTGCAAGGTCCTTTGCACATGCATGGATACAACAAGGAGGCCAAATTCATTTTATTGGTGGGAAGAGAGAACTCGACGAAAATGAATTTGCACTTTCTCCGGCTCAGTATGTGGGTATTGCCGTTTTTGAACCTCATGATTACGAATTGGAACCACTTCCTACATTCCACGCAAAGTACGATGTAGATGCCGACTTGGACGTTGTTTTGGAGCCACCTAATGCACATTACGACGGTCGTTGGCTTCTCGTTGCACAACACTTGAAGGCATGGGAATTTCTTTGGGCACCGCACCAATCTGCTGACCTTCCATCAGTTGAACTCCTTCTCAAACAACTTATTGAATGCGAAAAGGTCCTTCGGTCTTTCAAACGATGAGAAGAACATAATATGAGTACGGCCCGTAGTGTGTTGAGGTGGGTATTATGCGATTGGCGGTGATGCTGATTTGTTGCACGATGCTTCTACCCTCACTTTTTGTGATGGCAGAGATCGAAGAAGATACGACTTTTCAACCATCACATGAAGGAACAGATTACCCTGTTGGTACTGAAGACTTTCAAATCAACTTCGGATTCGAAACCAAAGCATACAGGCTCCTCTATCCCGCAATGACCGAAGGTGACGGGGCTGAAATGGCTGGGAATGGACCCTTCCCTTGGGTTCTTTTTTGGGGGGATTATAATGAAATTCGGTCGGGATACAATCTCTTTTCTTCAGCACTTGTTCAACGAGGATATATCGTGCTTGTCGCACCCGAACCTGCTGACATACAGGATATTGATGACTCAATCATGGAAGCAGAAGCCTTGGCAAGCATCATGGTGGAGCAAAATGAGACTGGAGAACTCATCGTCGGTTCAATCGGAAACATCGATGCACAACACTGGGCGATTGGTGGTCATGGAAAAGGCGCCCTTGTTGGCTATGGGGTATATCCGTATTGGAAACACACTGAAGTCAATGAGACGATTCAACCACCTCGTGCTTTGTTCGGCCTAGCTATCGACAATGAGGATTGGGTGGAATCTAAAGATTGGTTTGAACTGACGGAAAATTCACAAGCAGAAATTCCGAAACCAACTACAGCACTGTTCATCACTGGAACGGTGGATTCTATCGCTCCCTCAGCAGAACATCGAGATTGGGTGCAATCGAATGGACGAATTGCTTGGCATTGGATGCATATACTGGGCGCTGATCATTATCAATTCCAAGATTCCACATCGATCTTCGAAACCGACAACAATCCTGGCATCACACAAGAAGAACAGATTTCAATTTCAGCAAACCATGTTGTTGCCTATCTCGATGCTACCTTGCGAGCAGATGTCGAACGATTTCAAGTTGCCTTTAATCGGGAAGAAAGCAGAGACACACCCGCAGATGCATCGGCATATATCAGTGAGGACATGATGCGGAGTTCCTTTATTCGACTCGACCAATCCTCAACTCAACCCAGGAATACTACTCAATTGGAAGGTTGGGATAATTTGACGATGATGTCGAACGTTAGTTTACGGGATGGAAGGAATCTATCTGAAATTCCGAGTGAATGGGAAGTCGATGTTGAATGCGGGTGGCTGGATTCAACCGAACTTGGCTTCGGTACAGTCCACGACAATTCATCGGTCTCTTGCACACTGCCAATGATGAATATTTCACCAGGTGAACACATATCATACTTGCGAGTCTATGTGAACAAGACTCCAGGTGTTGCCTTTTTTGAGGTACAACGAACGAATACTCCGCTAGAACTCAATCAACCTCTCGTCGAGTTCAGAGTACCACAACGAGGGGAAATTTCAGTCGATACGTCCGCCATAGCAACCGACCCGGATGGTCAAACCGTCCGAGCGATCTTAGCAAATGTCGAGGGAAATGATTCATCACATTTTTCAATTGATATCGAGGACAATGGATTAACAATTACTGTAACTCACATTATCGATGAGGAATGGGTTGGCGAGGCAAATGCAAATGTAACGCTGCAGGCTGACGGTGTTTATATCGACCAACGACAATTCTTGTTACGAATTCTTCTTGTTCCCGTCGATGACCCGGTAGTTCTACAATCAACCATACCTCAACAACGGCTTGTGGAAGATGGTGATATGATTTCAGTCAACTTAACGGATATTGTGACTGACCCTGAGGGCGAGGAAATACTTGGATTGATTAAGGGAACGCCTGCCGGTGCAACAGAATTCGTCGAATATTCAATTGAAGATGGCGTGCTTTATCTCACGCCATTGCCAGATAAATTTGGAGCAGAAATTATTCCATTATTACTGGGTGACGGAAGCAATCCAGGAATTGCTGTTGACCTACCAATCCGAATTGACCCTGTAGACGATCCACCAATCATCAATTTCGCCGCATGGGAGGATGTTGAACTGACTGAAGATGAGCAACTCGTTGTTGATTTAACGCCCTTCGCTTACGACATTGATGGTGATATGCTTGTATGGACTTTTGATATCAATTCTACGAATGTCGTTGTCACTCTTGAGAATACTTCCCTGATTTTTTCCCCATCTGAAGATGCAAATGGTGATGCCGGCATGTTGAATCTACAGGTATCGGATGGAACAACATCGTATCAAGATAATCTCACAATATCGATTGCAGATGTGCCCGATGCCCCGGTCATTTCCATTCAATCATCAACACTGCTCGATGATACATCCGCAACAATTCAATGGGTTGTCACCGATGCGGATGGCCTGCCTCGTCAAGAGGTTGACATTTTCATTAACAACGAGGAAATGATCAATCTTACCCATTCATGTTTGATTTCAAACGAGATTACAATCTCTTGCGTATCGATGCTTCCGCTTCCCTTCAGTGAAGACAAAACATACGGAGTTGAGGTCAAATATTTGGATGAGGAATTGCAATCGTATGTTGTTGCAAGTTTAGTTCTTGATGGAGGTGAAGTGAACCAAACAACGGTCCCTACAAATGCTGAAGAGACCTCAAACGCACTTCCGGTAGAAATGGTTGGGTTTGTTGTCGGTGCATGTATTGTCCTTGCGGGCATTGTTCGATTATTCCTCGGGCGAGAAAGTCAATCACCTCCATCTGTTGAAGAACCAAAAGAAACACCACGTGGGCTCCTCGCTAGAGCCGAGCAAAAGAAATGATTCACAGAGGGATATTTCCATGTTTTTTTGGTGGGGACCATTCTCGTTTTGACTTCAAAATAGACAACGCCCTGCACAATCGAAGCCGGCTTTCTTGTGGCTCAATGACATCGTCTAGCCAACCATTTCTTGCAGCAACGTAGGGGTCACCAAATTTTTGTTTATATGATTCAACAAGTTCTGCTCGAATCACCTCTTTCTGATCGTCCTCTGCAGCTTGAATTTCACGACGATGGATGATATTCACTGCTCCTTCGGCCCCCATAACAGCTAATTCAGCAGTTGGCCATGCAACATTGTAATCGCTTCGAAGGTGTTTACATGACATGGCGAGGTATGCTCCACCGTACGCTTTTCTCGTCACAAGTGTAAGTTTTGGAACCGTTGCTTCAGCGTAAGCGAAAAGGAGTTTTGCACCGTGTCGAATGATGCCACCCCATTCTTGAACAACACCTGGTAAAAATCCTGGAACATCCTCGAATGTGACAAGAGGAATATTGAACGCATCACATGTTCGAATAAATCTCGCAGCCTTAACCGATGCATCGATGTCAAGACAGCCAGCAAGAATTTTGGGTTGGTTTCCAACAACGCCAATGGTTTGTCCTTGAAGGCGAGCAAAACCAATGATGATGTTATCTGCATATGATTCAAACAATTCCAAAAAATCTCCATCGTCAACAACTTCTTTGACCACATGAACCATGTCATAGGGCTTGTTTGGATTATCCGGGACAAGTGTTTCAAGTTCGTCATTCGTTCGGTTCACTGGGTCTTCGGTTGCCACGATTGGAGGCTCAGCATCATTGTGGTCTGGAAGATATGACAGGAGAAGGGAGGCTAATTCACATGCATCAAGTTCATCTTGAGCAATAAGGCATGCAATACCAGAACGAGATGCGTGTAGATTTGCACCACCCAATCCTTCTGCGTCGATTTCACCCTCGATAACCTCCGGGGTCTCGAGTGGTGAAGAGAGGAATAACTGGCCGTGTTCCTCACCAAGTATCGTAAAGTCTGCTAATGTGGCGGCTAATGCTGAAACACCCACAACAGGTCCTAGTACTAGACTAATGACTGGAATTCTTCCGCTGCATTGAACCAGCCTGTCAAGAAGCTCTCCAGTTCCTCCAAGTGATGCTATGCCATCGTGTGCCCGTTGTCCACCACCATCCCACATGGCTATAATCGGTGCTTTGACACGTTCAGCCATTTCGACAATTTTTGCAATCTTTTTTGCGTGCATTTCCCCCATGCTTCCACCATGAACGCTGAAATCTTGGGCAAAACAATACACACGTCGACCATCTATGGTGCCATGCCCTGCGACAACACCATCGCCTAATGTTTTGTGAAGGAACATGTTGTGATCATCGGTTCTGTGCGTGGTGAAAGCATCGATTTCAACAAATGAATCCTCATCGAGTAACATGCCAACGCGGTCACGGGCAGTTCCTCTGCCAGTGGCTCGGATTGCTTCTTGTTTTTTGATGCCACCACCCAAACGAGCGAGTTCCCGTTTGTGTCGAAGGTCCTCAAGGGCCTTCTCAGCGTGAGGTGGCATGGGTCTGTCTATGAAGAGACGGTTTTTGATTCATTGCCTAATCAAAAAGGCGTTCTGTTTGTTCTCCGCACAATGATTTAGCAATGTTTTCTTGTACGGAAAGTTGGTTGGAAAGGATCCAATGGACTTTGATGGCTATGGTGTCTGGTGCTGCTGAAATGCCATGTCCGAGGAGTCCAATTTTTTGTTGGTCACGGCCCTTTGAGTACACATTCATGTTTACAGGTCCAAAGATGCATTGATTTGCTATGATGACTGGAATTTCTCGATTGATACACCGGACGAGAGTCCGCCACAGGGTTAGATTTTCAGGTGCATCACCCATGCTATCTTCGATGGGTAGATGGCCTAATCCTGTACCATGAATGACGATAGCATCACAACCACCTTTGACAATCGCCTCAATGTGTTCGCCATGGAGATATGGGCCTGCGATAAATTGTAAAATCTTCAAGTGGGGCAAAAATCCGTGTACATTGGTGGCAATTTTTCGCTCGGATTTGCTACGTGCCTCCGTGTATTGTCTCGTCGTTTCATGTGAACAGGTTTTCCCGTTGTAAGCAATGGTTGCAAGAGGTTGGGCATTGACTGCTTGAAATGCATCTCGTCGAGATGAGTGAAGTTTTCGACATGATGTACCCGGTAAGACAACACACTCGCCATCATTTGATTTGTGATGCATAACGACGACTGTTGAATCACCCGAATCCCCACATGGCAAGTCACCGTGGCCTGCCCAATACACAGCAGAGAGTAAATTTTCGGCGGCGTCTGAGGAACCTCTATCGCTAGATCGTTGTGAACCGACAAATGCAATTGGTCCAGGTGGCTTTTCACCCATGCCCGCCCATGCAAAACCAACTGCGGCAGCAGTGAGATGGAGTGTGTCTGTCCCATGGGATACGACGACACCTCGACATCCATCGTCGAACGCTTGTTTTGTAGCCTTAGCAATAGCATTCCAATGTTGTGGACGAATATCATCGCTAAACATATTGCCGATTTTGAAGGTTTCAAGTTGAGCGAGATTCATCAGTTCTGGTAACTCAGCTACCAGTTCTTCAGGTTCAAATCGGGCAATGACAGCTCCAGTCTTGTAGTCGACTTTTGAGGCGATTGTTCCTCCTGTATGGATGAGTCGAACCCGAGGGAGATCATCTGAAAAAGTTGGACTGTTTTCTGTCATTAACTGCTGTTCGCTCGAATCGTTATCGAGCAATTCCCACGCTTGGATACCATCTTTGCTGTAATTTGCGTTGTATCCGTTATCTAGTTTCAGGGTGATGTGGCCATCATGTGTGTATGGGAGTACGGTGCCTAATTGTTCAACCGTCTCTTCGAGAGATTGGACTTTGATACGCACCCTTTGCCCTTCACTCGGCAGGTCATCCATGTCTTGACCAACAAGCCACAGCACATGAATTTCACGCTAGTGAATGGAAGATGGTGCCGAGAGCGGGACTCGAACCCGCGGCCTTCGGATGTCTCAGACATCGCAAGGTACGCACGTCATACGATTGCCTTGTAGGCTGCCCTATGAGTCCGACGCGCTACCAACTACGCCACCTCGGCTTACATCGGCGGTGAAGCATTGACTCTTTGAAACATACGGAAAGGATTTCACCATACTCCTCAATTCTCAGAGGAACCTTCCGCATTCTTCTTTTAATGCGTTCGTGACCCGTTATCATGGTCGACCTCAAAACGGCGATGGCTGCGGCTCAAGCCGAACAGCGAAAGAAGGTCGCCTCTTCCATGGAAGAGAAGAAGAAAAGGCGAAGTGGTCCTGATTTAGGGATCGAGCCGTTTGACCCTGTAAAATATGTC
>Ga0255751_10004825_pt1 | contig 12122 bp, 9 predicted proteins | sample 071ome_20_FD_179951 | JGI IMG/M metagenome (GOLD analysis project Ga0255751, IMG submission 179951) | Coastal salt marsh microbial communities from the Groves Creek Marsh, Skidaway Island, Georgia - 071412BT metaG (version 2) | ecosystem: Environmental > Aquatic > Marine > Intertidal zone > Salt...
TGGCTAACTGATCAGCCAATTCATTTTCGGGATGGCCGCTGTGCCCTTTTACCCAGTGCCATTTGATATCGAAGGGCTGCACCAGCTCATCCAATCGCTGCCATAAGTCGGCATTTAGAACCGGTTTCTTGCTGGCGTTGCGCCACCCTCTCTTTTTCCAGCCTTCAATCCACTCGGTGATTCCCTGGAGAACATACTTGGAGTCCGTCGTGATATCGATGGGCCACTTGTTACCTTTCAGGCATTCCAGCGCCTTAATAACAGCCGTCAGCTCCATACGGTTATTAGTTGTGGAAGTCTCACCACCATGGAGTGTTTTTTCTTTTTCGCCGTATCGCATCACGGCGCCCCACCCGCCGGGACCCGGATTGCCGCGACACGCCCCATCGGTAAATATCTGCACCTTATCGCTCATCGTCGCTGCTACTGCTCTTCGTTACTAGCGGCGTTGAGTTCCCTTGAGACTCTTGTGATGTTTTCAGCGATGGGAAGCCCAACATGTGTACTAGCTATGTATCGCCAAGGGGTCTGGATAGGGGTCAGTGGCAGCACCTGCTTTTTCGCTGAGATCATATAGACACCGCCAGTCGGCCAGTTAACACGTTTCGCTGCACTCTCCAGCAGACCTGAATATCTAATCACAGCCGGCGAATTTATCGGTAAGGCATAGGCAGCATATCTTACCTGCTCAACCTGGAAGTCCAGCAGCTTGAGCCAGTCTTTTACTCGACTGGTGCTCAGTAACCTGCCCTGCCAGGGACTTTTCTTGCGTCCTGGCATGCGTGTCCTGATGCCCCAAATACTGTAAGGATTAAAACCCAGGACAACCACGCAGCCTCCCGCGATAAGAACGCGCGAAACCTCCCTGAGCAGCTGGTGTTGGTATTCTGCGAAATCGAGGGAGTGATGAAGCAGGACCAGGTCAACAGAATCATTAGCCAACGGTAGAGCCTCACCCCTGGCAACGATACCAGACTCTTCCTTACCCTGCTCTCGAATGACTGTAATCTTATGACCGATAGGGCTGCTGCCTGTCATATCCAAGTTAGAGCAACCGATTTGCAAGAGGTGATAACCAAAGCGCCTGGGCAGGCAGTCCTCAAGGAGGTCTTTTTCATCATCAAGTAAATACTGGCCAAGCGCTGTTTCATACCATTTCTGCATGGCACCGCAAAATCCTGGTGTTTCCAGGCTGTCCCTTGGGCGGTTTGCAAAAAATTTTTTAATTGGCATTAAGGCTACGTAACCAGGCAATTTTTTGTATCATACCGGAGACGTTAGTTTCATGCGATATAGCTATCTCTCAGAATTTCGGAGTTCCACATGCTTGAAGTCTCTCCAATCAGGGCATTTCACGATAACTACTTCTGGCTGTTCAGAGAGGAAACCAGCCGTGAATGCGGTATCGTTGATCCGGGTGATGCCGGGCCGGTGATCAGTTACCTAGAAGCCAACGACCTCGAATTAAGCGTTATCCTCATTACACATCATCACGCAGACCATACCGGCGGGATCAGTGCGTTACGGGAACGATTTGATATGCCTGTCTACGGGCCTGAGTCACCTAATATTCCCGAGATAACCTATCCCCTGCATGACGGCGACATGATAGATGTACTTGATACTACATTCCGAATCATCGAAATACCCGGGCATACCTTGGACCATATCGCGTATCACGCTGATGGGCTAAATGAGCAGGACGCCATACTTTTTTGCGGAGACACGTTATTTGCCGGCGGCTGTGGCAGAGTTTTTGAAGGTACTCATGACATGATGCATCAATCACTGAAAAAACTGGCCGACTTAGCTGGAGAAACCAAGGTTTTTTGCGCTCATGAATACACGATGGCTAACCTGGCTTTTGCCAACGCTGTTTGTCCTGAGAGTTCTGCACTAAATAAGAGAATGGAAATCGAGCAGGAAAGGCGCAACCGGGACATCCCTACGGTGCCTACGAGCATTCGCATTGAATTAGAAACCAACCCATTTCTGCGTTGTAGTGAAAAAGAAATAATTGAGGCCGCATCAGCTTATTCAGGCAAAGCATTAAACTCTGCAGAGGATGTGTTTGCCGTCATCAGAGGCTGGAAGGACAGTTTCTAGAAGTCGCCAGTGCTCTGAACCTGCTCGGTCGACAAGAGTGTTTTACCGGGAATCGCATTTAACAAAGACCGGGTATATTCCTGCGAAGGATTATCAAAAACGTCTTCGACTGAGCCTGTCTCTACAAGCTTACCATCATGCATCACTACTATTCTGTCAGACAGATAACGCACTACGCCAAGGTCGTGTGATATAAACAGCATGGTCAAGTGATACTCTTCAACCAGTTTCAGCAGTAGATCAAGAATCTGCGCCTGGATGGTCACATCAAGCGCCGAGACCGGCTCGTCAGCAACGATGAAAGAGGGTTTTGTCGCAATGGCGCGGCCGATGGCAATACGCTGGCGTTGACCGCCGGAAAATTCATGCGGATAACGGAGAACACTCTCCCGGGCGAGCCCGACCGAATCCATCAGAGCAAACACGGTTTCATCCAGTTCTTTTTTGCTGCAACTACGGTGCAGAAGAAGCGGTTCTGCCAGCGTGTCATAAACCGTCATCCTGGGATTCAGACTCGCGTAAGGGTCCTGGAAAATCATTTGCACCTGGCGTCGTAGAGGCTTCATCTGTGAAGAGGAATAATGACTGATATCTCTCCCGTCGTAGATCACTTTTCCACTAGAAGGTTCTAGTAAACGCAGGATCGTTCTTCCAAGCGTAGATTTGCCCGAACCGGACTCGCCCACCAGCCCCAGAATTTCCTCTTTCCTGATATCAATACTAACGTTTGAGACTGCCTTAATCGTTTCCAGCCCTTTTGCCCCGGCAAATTCAACGCTAATATCTTCAACCCTAATTAGTAGCTCATCCCCGTCATGCGAATGAATCTTTTGTTCAGAGGGAACGGCCGCGAGTAATTTTCTCGTGTATTCGTGCTGTGGCGCATTGAATATCGAATCACAGTTTCCTTTTTCCACAAACACGCCCGACTGCATCACAGCAATTTCATCGGCAATATCTGACACTACACTAAGGTCGTGACTTATAAATATCACGCCGATATTTCGTCTTTCCTGTAATTCCTTCAACAGTTTCAGGATCTGCGCCTGAACAGTGACATCGAGCGCTGTGGTAGGTTCATCCGCAATGATAATTTCGGGTTCGGTAACCAGCGCCATGGCAATGACCACTCGCTGGCGCATTCCCCCTGAAAACTCAAAAGGCCAGGCATTCATTCTCTGGGCGGCATTCTTGATACCAACCTCTTCCAGTATTTCTATGCCTTTTTGCCAGGCCTGTTTTTTGTCCATACCGAAATGCTGGCGCAGTGGCTCAATAAGCTGATCACCAATTTTGAGGAAAGGGTTCAGGGTAGTCATAGGATCCTGAAAAATAATGGAGATCCCTTTTCCGCGCACTTTGCGTAGTTCTTTTTCCGAGAGAGCCAGCAAATCCTGCCCCTGGAACATTACCTGGCCCGACTCGAATCTCCCAGGCGGCATTGGCACCAGCCCGAGCATGCTGTAGCAGGCAACTGATTTACCTGAACCGGATTCGCCGATAATGGCAAACGTCTTGCCAGCCTCAACATCTAAACTGATACCGTCAACGGCCCTGACGATACCGTTACGGGTGTGGAAATGGACTGAAAGATTATCAACGCTAAGCAGCGACATAGGGTTACCTAATCCTTCGAAGCTTTGGGATCTAGGGCGTCACGCAGACCGTCACCTAGAAAATTAAGCGCAAACAGTGTCAGAGTGAGTGCCAGACCTGGAAAAATCAGCAGCCATGGGTACTCCTCCATCGTTTCAACACCATAGGAAATCAAGACTCCCCATGATGACTGCGGCGGCTGAATTCCCAGCCCAAGAAAACTTAGAAAAGCCTCCAGTAACATAACATTGGGTATGGTTAAGGTTGTATAGACAATGACAGGGCCAAGTGCATTTGGAATAAGGTGCTTAATAATAATGGCTGCTGGAGAGAGTCCCAACGACATGGCGGCCTCGACGTACTCCTGCTGGCGAAGGCTTTGTATCTGCCCGCGGACGATCCTGGCCATGACCAGCCATTCCACTGCGCCAATGGCAAGAAACAGCAGCAAAAGATTTCTTCCAAACACCACCATCAGCAAAATAATAAAAATCATGTAAGGCAGCGCGTAAAAGATATCGACCAGCCGCATCATCACGTTATCGGTTTTACCCCCTGCATAACCCGCAATGGCGCCGTAGGTAACACCAATCACCAAGGCTACTGCTGTAGCAATAAAGCCGACCAGCAGGGACAACCTGCCGCCGTATAGAATGCGGGTCAGCATATCTCTGCCAAAGGTGTCAGTGCCAAGCCAGTGCTCGGCATTCGGAGGAACAGCGCCCAGGCGAAGATTCTGCTCCTCGTAACCATAGGGGGCGATCCATGGCGTCAGCAGACAGATGATGACCATGAAAATCAGGTAGACCATGCCGATCATGGCAAGTTTGTTCTGGCGCAGACGATAAAGTGCATCTTCCCAGAGAGAGGTTCCCCTGATGATATTGTCCAACAATTCACTGTGCTGAGTACTGTTCATGAATTTAATTCCTGAACTGGTAGCGCAGCCTCGGATTGAGCCAGGCCGCCGCAATGTCAGACAGCAGGTTGAAGACCACGATCAGTGTGGAAAGAAAAACCGTGGTACCCAGAATCATGGTGTAGTCTCGGTTAAAAGCGGCCTGGATATAAAACCTGCCCAGCCCTGGAATCTGGAAAACCGTTTCTACAACGAATGAGCCACTCAGCAACGCTGCAAATGCCGGCCCTAAGTAGCTGATCACTGGCAGCAGACCGCCACGCAGCGCATGCTTAAGTACAACCACGTGTTCCGGCAAACCTTTTGCCCTGGCTGTGCGCAGGTAGTCCTGGTTCATCACTTCAAGCATGCCTGAGCGACTCAGGCGCGCAATATAGGCCGCATACATAGCGCCCAGAGTGATGCTTGGCAGAACCTTGTCCCCAGGCGAATTGCCCCACCCTGAAATTGGCATCACATCGAGCCATATTCCAAACACCAGCACGAGTAATGGCCCAAGTAGAAACGAAGGCATGCAAATACCCACCATCGCGATGCTCATGGGCACATAATCCTGGGCTGAGTTAGGTTTCAGGGCAGCAAATACCCCGGCGAGCGAGCCGATAAATAAGGCAAACAGTAATGCATAAAAACCGAGTTCTGCGGTGATAGGCAGTCCCTGAAAGATAAGGTCATTGACGCTGCGACCCGGGTAGTAAAAAGAAGGCCCCATATCTCCTCTGAACAGGTCTCCGAGGTAGGACAAGTACTGCTCGTGAAGTGGTAGGTCTAGCTGATATCGTGCCTCTAGTGCGGCCCTGACCTGTTCACTGACCGCTTTTTCAGTATCAAAGGGACCACCAGGAGCAGCACGGACAAGAAAGAAAGTGACTGTGATAACGGAGAGTATTACAGGTATAGCCTGGAGAACGCGAAATCCGATAAAACGCCACATAGAAAAATTGCCTGCTTTTAATAAATTTCTTTATGCCGCTCTATTTGTCAGGCTCAAGGTAAGCATATTTCCAATTGTAGTAGTCCATGATGTTATCCGGCATACCCTTGAGATTGGTGGATGCCAGATGTTTATACTGGTAGGTGAATATAGGAAGGATAGGCATTTCTTCCAGCAGAATGGTTTCTGCCTCACGGTAAAGCTTGTATCGCTTCTCTTGATCGAGTTCTGAGGGTGCTTGACTGAGAATAATTTCATCGTAGCGGGCATTTGAGAATCCGGTTTTGTTATTGCCGCCATCGGTAATGTACATCCCAAGGAAAGTGTATGGATCGACGTAATCGCCGATCCAGCCACGCCTTGCAACCTGGTAATTCATATTATTCTGCGAATCCAGGTAGACCTTCCATTCTTGGTTGACCAGGTTCACCGTAATATTCAGGTTCTGCATCCACATTTGCTGAATAGCGACGGCAATCTTGCGATGGTCTTCATGGGTGTTGTAGAGCAAATCAAATGCCGGGAAACCCTCTCCATCTGGATAGCCTGCCTCTGCCAGCAATTGCCTGGCACCCTCTGGATCAAAGGAAAAAGTCTTGGGAGGCTCGTAGCCCTTGGTTCCGGGAGGCACTAATGAAGTGGAGCCGCGATACACCCCTTGCGTCACGGTTTCGGCTATCAAATCGCGATCAACCGCCATGGCCAAGGCACGCCGAATTCTCGCATCATCCAGAGGTGGACGCGTGGTGTTCATCATATAGAAGTAGGAGCCCAGATATGGAGCTATGCGCGTAACTTCAGGCTGATCCTGTTGATAGGCAGGAATTTTTTCCAACGGAATCTCGCGAGTCCAGTGCAGCTGACCGTCACGGAACATGCGCTCCTCGGTAATCTGGTTTTCGGTAGGATAAAAAACAATAGCGTTGAGTTTTACTTTATCAGCATCCCAGTACAGGGGATTCTTCTCTACCCGAATATGAGAGTTGATCTGCCATTCGGTAAGGACAAACGAGCCATTGGTGACTATGTTGCCTTCCCTGGCCCAGTTTGAGAGCCGGTCAGTGGCGTCGCCAAAAGCTTCCACTGTTGCCCGATGCACCGGGAACAGGCTGTAATGATCGAGCAATTGCAGCAAGTAAGGCGTTGGCGAATGTAGCTGGAGCTGAAGGGTTAACTCATCAAGTACTTTCACCCCGACCTGGTCGAAATCGGCGAGGTTCCCAGAGTTGTAGGCTTCGGCACTCACTATGGGGTAATACATATAGCTGTATTCGCTCCCCAGTAAAGGCGAAGTCGCCCGCTGGAAAGACCACCTGAAATCTTCAGCCGTGACAGGGTCTCCATTGCTCCATTTCGCATCATCGCGAAAATGAAAGGTATAGGTGAGACCGTCTTCGCTGATTTCCCAGCTTTCTGCTACACCTGGTTCGATGTCCAGTGTGTAAGGGTTTTTGGTGACCAGGCCTTCAAAAAGAGAGGTAAGAATATAATGTTCAGGCACACCGGTGACGATATGAGGGTCCAGGCCCTGGGGCTCACCGTAGTTGCCAAAGTGTAAAACACCTTCCCTGTTGCCTGCTTCAACCCTGGTTTCAGTATCCCCTCCGCTGCATGCAATAATAAGAAGGCTCAGCAATAAGCCAAGACGCAAAAAACCTGTCGTTTTCATCATTCAGTATTCCTGAAAAATCCGGACTCACTCACTTTGCTGGCCTGCGACCGCACTTTTTATCAATGCTCTGTTACTGCTACTGATGAGGGCTGCCTGTCCGGATATGGCAGCTGACGTCTTCAATGATTGTTTGAATTGTCGCAAGATATTGATTCGGTAGGATAAACGGCTCTCTTATTGAAGTCCATAGAGTCACAGCCAATCTGCAAGCTGCAACCATATATTTGCAAGGATAGGGCATCAACATGAACATGGCCTGACTCCCTGAATAGAATCAGGCGGAATACATAGTGCCAGCCCGCTGGCACTATGCATTAAAATATTAGCGGATAATTTCGGCCCGGTTCTGCATGCCCAGGATAAGGGCACCAAAATCGGCGTTGGTAGACTGCTGGGCAATGAATGTCTTAAGGCTTTGCAACTCGTCATCTTCTAGGTCTTCAACACTGCCTGAATTTACGCTCTGCAGGTCTACTACGACATATTCACCAGTAGACAGCTCGTAACCCTCTACCCTGCTCTGGCCCCCTTCAGGTGGAGCCAGCTCGAAAATATTCTGGACCAGTTCCGGAGGCAGAATTTGGTCAGTTCTTTCCAGGCCGTCAACCTGACTCCAACTCAGGTTTTGTGTCTCAAGCAAGGTATCAATATTCAACCCGTCCTGCATATTGCTTAAGACTGATTCACCAAGAGCAACTGAACGCTCCCTGATTTTGTCAAGCTGAATTCTAAATTCTATTTCTCCTTGGACATCGTCAAAGGACTGTAATTCAGGTTCCCTGTGGTCAAGCAGCCTAATAGCTACACTCCTCGATGGACTGATGGAAATCAGATTGCTGTTCAGACCATCATCAAGCACATCAGACGAAAATGCTGCTGTAACCACATCGCCGAATGAAGTAACCCCAGTGCCACCAAGTCGGCTGAATAACGCAGTACTCTGCAGGTCCAGCCCCATGATTTCTGCTGGGTCGGTCAGGTCAAATGACTCAAAGGCTAGGTTGCTAAGCTCTTCTGAACGAGCTACAAAAATGGAGTCGACTTCGGCCGTTTTGAGGTCACGCTCTATACGTTCACGGCTTTCCTCGAACCCTTCAATTTCAGACTCGCTTCTTTCTGTGAGCTTGATTAGGTGAACACCAAATTCAGTGCGAACCGGACCGGACACTTCATTGAGCTCAAGCAAGGCTAGGGCTTTCTCAAACTCTTCAACAAAATTATCACCGGAGGTGTAGCCGATATCGCCACCAAAATCTGCGGAGCTAAGGTCATCGGAGAACTCGCTGGCAAGATCTTCAAAACTCTCGCCGCTATCCAGGCGTTCCTTGACTATGGCGGCTTGTTCTACCGCCGCATTGAATTCATCATCATTAAACGCCTCAAAAAGGATATGAGAGGCACGGCGCTCAATCTGTGATTGGTACTCAAGTAATTCATCTTCATAGCGCTGTCTTATCTGTGCGTCGGTAACGGTCACTTCTTCAAAAATCTTGTCCTTATCCAGCTCGAGATATTCGATGGATACGCGCTCTTCTAGCATAAAGTCAGCCTGATTGGACTCGTAAAATAAGTTCATTTCTTCTTCAGTAACTTCAACACTGCCCAACTGGTCATCAAGACTGACCAGCAAATAGCGCAGATCACGGGTTTCATTCAGTAATCCTGCCAGTAATTCAAGTTCAGGATTGGTGACGAAGCCGGATAAACCATAAGCCAGTGTCATCTGGTTAATCACGCCTTCAGTGGCCAACGCTGTCCGGTAGGTGTTTGGGGTATAGCCCATGCTCTGCAGCAAAATCTGCGCCCTTTCACCATTGAATACACCGTCGACCTGGAAGTCAGGTGTCTGAGCAATGTTCCTGTCGATAATCCGTGAGGAAATAACCATGCCGGCGTTTTCGGCATACTGGAGCAGTAATTCGCGCTGAATCAGTTCGGTCAGGGCAGCCTCCCTGATGAGTTCTTCATCGATGTCTGACAGGTCAGCATCAGGGCCCAAGCCTTCGATCATTTCCTGAATACGGACCTGTGTGCTCTGTTCAACTTCAAACTCGTCTATCGTTTCGCCATTAACCGTTACCACGGGGGTGGCGTTGATCACAGATGTAACGATCGTACTGGCACCCCAGGCGCCAAAAACGATGATGATGAACCAGACGAAAATCTTGGCGCCTATACTTTGGCTGTTGTCTCTGATTTTCTGAAGCATGGAGGTTTTCCGGTATTACTTAATATAAAGGTTGAATAAGATATGTTGGGAGATGGCAGGTTGAATAGTGCTGTATGGCTTTTCAGTTGAAACCTATTTTGTCTCTCTACAGGAAAATATACATTTGCCTCTGATAAAAGCAGAAGGCGCACCTAATGATGCGCCCCCTTGGAATGCTGCCTGTAATTTTACAACAGACGGGCCCCATCTAAGAAGCCCTGACATGATGATAGTTTTATGAATTCACAGAATCTTTCAGCGCTTTACCTGCTTTAAAAGAAGGCACCCTGGCAGCTGCAATCTGAATAGGGGCACCTGTTTGTGGGTTACGGCCAGTTCGCGCTGGGCGATCCTTGACATTAAAAGAGCCGAATCCAACCAGTGAAACTGAGTTGCCTGCTTTGAGCGAGGATGTAATGGCGTCAGTCATCGCATCAATAGCACGAGCAGCAGCAGCTTTTGGTAGGTCAGCGGTTTCAGCAACAGCATCAATTAGTTCTGATTTATTCACGTTAGCCCCTTATTATTTTAGGTTGTTGATTGAAAAAAATTTTAAATTGATTCTTTATTTCGTAACCAATTTAAACAGTAATTAAATTAGTTTTGGAAGCGGTAGGCCTGTAAAACATTAAACTTTATACCAACTGTCTCGAGAATATGTCAAGAAGTACGAGACTTTCTAGTGAGTATTTATAGATTTTTTTGACTTTTGCTTTCCTTCATTTTCACGCGATTTTGAGGAACCTTTTTCAAGTGACTGAAATTTATTACCTTCTATCGGTTCAGGCATAAATTGGAGAGCCAGTTCAAGGACTTCATCAATCCATCTAACGGCTACTATATTCAGATCGGCTTTAATATTGTCAGGAATTTCCTTCAGATCTCTTTCGTTCTCTTTTGGAATGACCACTGTCTTGATGCCACCGCGATGAGCCGCCAGTAATTTTTCCTTGAGCCCGCCAATCGGCAAAACCTGGCCATGAAGTGTAATTTCACCTGTCATGGCCACGTCTTTTTTAACCGGGATTCCTGTCAGGACAGAAACGAGAGTGGTACACATGCCGATACCTGCACTGGGACCGTCTTTGGGTGTAGCGCCCTCCGGAACATGAATATGTAAGTCATAGTTTTCATGGAAGTTTTCTATCAGTCCAAGTGTCAATGAACGACTCCTGACGACAGTAAGCGCCGCCTGGATGGACTCCTGCATAATGTCACCAAGGGATCCCGTCATGGTGGTTTTACCCTTACCTGGCGTTGCCACTGCTTCTATGGTCAAGAGCTCGCCGCCAACCTGGGTCCAAGCCAATCCATTTACCTGACCAATTGCATCATCTTCCTCAGCCTTACCGAAATCAAATTTCTGGACGCCAACATATTTTTCAAGGTCATCGTCCTCGACAGTAAGCTTGAGTTTGTCATCATGGAGCGTATGCTCTTTTACAATTTTGCGACAGACTTTTGCAATTTCTCTTTCCAGCCCCCTCACCCCTGCTTCGCGGGTATAGTGCCTAATAAGACCAGTTAATGCGGAATCGGTAATGTCTACTTCATCTTTTTGCAAGCCGTTATTTTCTTTTTGTTTTGGCACGAGATAACGGCTTGCGATGTTCATTTTTTCATCTTCGGTATAACCCGGCAAACGAATCACCTCCATTCTGTCCAGAAGTGGCTCAGGGATATTCATGGAGTTTGATGTGCAGATAAATAAAACGTCGCTCAAATCATAGTCAACTTCCAGGTAGTGATCATTGAAACTATGGTTTTGTTCTGGATCAAGCACCTCGAGCAGCGCAGCTGCCGGATCACCCCGGTGGTCCATGCCCATCTTGTCAATCTCGTCCAGCAGCACAAGTGGATTACGCACCCCAATCTTGGCCATTTTTTGCAGCACCTTGCCCGGCAGTGAGCCGATATAGGTGCGGCGATGACCACGGATTTCCGCCTCGTCCCTAACGCCGCCAAGAGCCATGCGGACGAATTTGCGCCCTGTTGCCCTGGCAATCGATTCCCCCAGGGAGGTTTTACCAACACCGGGAGGACCAACTAGGCACAGGATTGGGCCTTTTAGTTTTTTAACCCTTTTCTGCACCGCGAGGTACTCGACAATGCGTTCTTTAACATCTTTCAAACCGTAGTGATCATCATCCAGGATTTCTTCAGCCTTTTTGAGGTCAGTCCGTATCCTGGATTTCTTTTTCCAAGGGACGCTGATCATCCAGTCTATATAAGTCCTCACCACAGACGCTTCAGATGACATGGGAGACATCATTTTCAGTTTGTTGAGTTCGGCAACTGTCTTTTCCAGAGCATCTTTCGGCATGCCCACTTCGTCTATCCTGCGCTTAAGCTCTTCTGCCTCATTTGGGACGTCATCAAGTTCACCCATTTCCTTCTGGATCGCTTTCATTTGCTCATTGAGATAGTACTCACGCTGGCTTTTTTCCATCTGCTTTTTGACGCGCCCGCGAATGCGTTTTTCAACCTGAAAAATGTCAATTTCTGCTTCGATCAGGGACATTAGGTGCTCAATACGAGGCTTGATATTGGCCAGTTCCAAGATGTTCTGCTTTTCATTCAATTGCAACGACATATGAGTGGCAATGGTGTCCACCAGGCGGCTTGGCTCATCGATACTCGTTATCGAGGTCAGCACTTCAGGAGAGATTTTCTTGCTAAGCTGCAC
>Ga0255751_10004837_pt1 | contig 12110 bp, 15 predicted proteins | sample 071ome_20_FD_179951 | JGI IMG/M metagenome (GOLD analysis project Ga0255751, IMG submission 179951) | Coastal salt marsh microbial communities from the Groves Creek Marsh, Skidaway Island, Georgia - 071412BT metaG (version 2) | ecosystem: Environmental > Aquatic > Marine > Intertidal zone >...
GTGGTAGAGTTCGTGCTGATAACTTTACAAATAAAGCAGGAACTGGAGCACCAACATTCAATGCAGGTGTTGTTGTAACTGGTGTTGCAACTGCTACTAGTTTTAGTGGTAATCTGACTGGTAATGTTACTGGTAATGTTACTGGTAATGCAGATACTGCAACATCTGCAACGAACGCACAGGGATTAACTGGAACTCCTGATATCACAGTTGGTAATATAGTTGGATCTGCACTTACAATTTCTGGCATATCTACACTTTCTGATTTAAGACTAGCATCAATTGCAGATAAAACAGTAAGAGTTGATGGAAATAATGTAAGTCTTTCATACAGCACTGGTGGTGGTAACGTAGCAATTTGCACTAATCCATCAGGAGCAATTACCCTAAGTGTAACAAATATTCCAACTGATAGTTCTTTTGATAATCGTGCAATTTCATTTGCAGTCATTGTTCAGCAAGGTGCAACTGCATATGCTTGTACTTCTGTAACACTCAATGGAGTTGTTTTTGGTGCAGATGCAACTGCTGGCGTTCAAACACACATTGCATATGCTGGTGGAACAGTAGCAGTCGGCAATACAAGTTCATATGATACTTTCAACTTTACTGGTATCAATACAGTAGGTTCAGCATCTACGACAACCAATTATAAACTTCTCTCTAATGTAAACGGCGATTACAGATTGTACTGATATGGCACCTATTCTTACTTCTTTAGCATCTATTGTAAAACAATACGGTATTGCTGGTCTTGCTGCTGGTGGTGGTGGTAGTCTAACAGCAACTGGTGGTATCATAAGTGATTATGAGGTTTCTGGAACTTTTTATAGAACACACATCTTCACTTCATCGAGCACTTTTGATGTCACTAGTGGATCTATAAGTGCAGACTATCTCGTAATTGGTGGTGGTGGAGGAGGAGGGGGAAGACATGCAGGTGGCGGCGGGGCTGGTGGATATAGAACAGCAACTAGTTTTCCTATAAATCCTGGTCCATATACAGTTACTGTTGGTGGTGGTGGATTAGGTGCAATTGATATTTCGGGAGGACCCACATCCCTTGCATATGGGGGATCTCCCTCATTATTTGGGACAATAGAATCTCAAGGTGGTGGATATGGTGGATCGCCAGGTGCTCCGGTAGGTGGTCCTGGTGGTTCTGGAGGAGGTGGAGGATATCCTGCTGGTGCTGGTGGAACTGCAAATAGAGTGACTGGTACTTCAACACCAGCTCCAACTCAAGGATCTGCGGGTGGAGACGCATCTCCAGGGACTCCTGCATATGCTTCAGGTGGTGGCGGTGGCGCAGGTCAACAGGGCCAACCTGCACCAGGGCCGAATACTGCAGGTGCTGGCGGAAATGGACTTGCAAGTACTTATGCATATGGTCCAACAAACCCAATAACTTATGCAGGCGGCGGTGGCGGCGCTACTTGGACTGGTGGAACTCCTGCTCCGGGAGGAACAGGGGGCGGCGGTGCTGGCGGATCTTCTGGCGGAACACCAGGAACTTATTCAACTGGCAGTGGTGGAGGTGGTGCTGGAACCAGTGGATCTGGTGGAAATGGTGGTTCCGGAATCGTAGTAGTTCGTTATCAAATCCCATCATCTGCAGGAACAGCAAAAGCAACTGGTGGTGCTATAAGTTATTATGATGGTATGACGATCCATACCTTTACGAGTTCTGGTACTTTTGAGGTAACATCTCCAATACCCGAAGGTGTAACATACTTCATTGTTGGTGGTGGAGGTGGAGCAGGTGGTTCTTCTGGGGCAGGATCTGGTGGTGGTGGAGCTGGCGGATATTTAACTGGAACAGGACATCCAGTTAGTGTTACTACTTATCCTATCACTGTTGGTGCTGGTGGAAAGGGTGGAAAAAATGCAGGATATTCCAGTTCTCCTGGAGGTGATAGTAACTTTTCCACACTTACATCTTCTGGTGGTGGAGGTGGTGGTGGATATCTTTCTGCTCCGTTTAGTGCAGACATTGGTGGATCTGGAGGTGGTGGAGCTGCAAGAAATTCACCTGATCCAAATTATGCTGGTGCATCAGGCAATCAATATAGTCCAACATCTCCGTTATTTCCTGCTCCGGCACCAGGACAAGGAAATGCTGGAGGAAATGGTTTTGGTGGATATCTTGATGGAGCTCCTGGAAATGCAACTGGAGGTGGAGGCGGCGGTGGTGCCGGTGGTACTGGTTTAGACGCTGGTTGGCCTGCGCCTAATGTTGGACATGGTGGCGCAGGAATTCAAGCACCACCAGTATTCAGAGATCCAAATTCTGGAGTAGGAGCTCCAGGTCCTAACAGTGAGGGATATTGGTTCGCTGGAGGTGGAGGATCTGGATCTCAAGATCCTGCTGGAGGTTCTGGTGGTGGACCTGGCGGACCTTATGCAGGCGGTGGAGATGGTAAGAGTAGAACATATCAACCTGGAGAGGATGGTGATAATGGACTCCAAAGCACTGGAGGTGGCGGTGGTGGAGCAGGAAATGCGCCACGGTTTTCAGGTTCTGGTGGTTCCGGAATCGTCATCATTGCTTATCCTTCTTGATAAATAACCAAAGGATTGTTATAATCCTAAATATCTAAAACTTACGATTTTAAGATAAAAACTCATGGCACATTTTGCTCAATTAGACGAGAACAATGTCGTTACTCAAGTGATTGTTGTGAGTAACGATGACATCACCGATTCAAACGGTGTAGAAACAGAAAGCATTGGTGTTGCATTCTGCCAGAAACTTCTGGGAGCAAACACCAACTGGAAGCAAACCTCATACAACTCTAATATGAGAGTTCGTTATGCAGGTATTGGTTATTCCTATAATGCAGAACTGGACGCATTTGTTGCACCACAACCTTTTGCATCTTGGACATTAGATAATGCAACTGCTGATTGGGTATCACCTTTGGGTGCAGCACCTACACTGACTGATGCAGAAGTAGAAGCACGTTCATACTATCGTTGGGATGAAGATGCATACCAAGCAGATAATACGACTGGATGGGTTCTGGAAACACCAGAAGCACCTGCTGAGTGATCATAAGAAACAAGGAGGGTAACACCTCCTTTTTTTATGCGAATAAATAACTAGAAATAGGTTTGGGAATAATGCCCACGAATGCATCAAGACTATCTGATTTTGGATCTGGCATAGGCACAGCAGGTGCAGTACTTCAAATTGATAATGCAAATCAGCGTATTGGTATTGGCACAACAAATCCTCAAGCAATGCTTCAGGTTGGTACTGGAGTTTCTGTGTATGGAAATAGTGGAATTGTAAGTGCAACTAGTTTTTATGGTGATGGATCAAACTTAAGTGGTATTACTGCTGGTGCAACCTTAAGTGCAGGATCTGGTTCTCAAAGAATTGTAGTTACAAGTCTAACTAGTGGCACAATGACAAGTGCTGCTACAGATGCAGAGTTAGTATATAATTCAGATACAAATACATTAACTGCAACAACATTCAGTGGTGCATTAAGTGGTAATGCAACAGGATTAAGTGGAACACCTAATATTGATGTAACTAATATTACTGGTGTTGCAGCAACATTTAGTGGCAATGTATCAGTTGGTGGTACACTAACCTATGAAGATGTAACCAACGTTGATTCTGTTGGTGTTGTTACTGCTAGATCTGGAATTAAAGTTGGTGCTGGACAAAGCATCAGTGCAGTTAGTGGAACCATTTATTACTATGGAGATGGTTCAAATCTTGATGGTATTTCTGCTGGAATTACAACTGAAGCAACTTCAGGTGGATTAGTCACATTAAACCTTTCTGCAGATGAACACAAGGTAACTGCATCAGGTATTACAACCATTACTTGTTCTGGTGGAACAGAAGGTGGTTCTCATATTGTTAGAATTGTAAACTCTGGTATCACAACAGTAGGATTTAGCACATACTTCTTGTTCCCATCTGGTTCTTCACCATCATTACCAACAGCAGATGGTGCTATTTCATTACTTTCATTCTCTGTTCATCGTGTAGGTGCAGCAGGAACTCAATTGCTGACAACAGTAGCACAAAACTTTAGTTGATAGGGGGATATAAAGATGTCAAGAGTTTTCGTCCCTATTATTCCTGGCGAGAGCATGGTTTCTGGTGCTCAGGTTATTGATGGTAGTGTTGGTATAAGTTCATTTAGCAACAGTCATTTAAAAAGAGATCCAGGATCTGCCGGTAATAGGAAAACTTTTAGTTTTTCTGGTTGGGTAAAAAAATATAATCCAACTCTGCCAGGTACTGCAGATGATCAAGTTATAATTGAAGCAAGAACATCATCACCAGCAGCCGATGGTGATATTTTTGGAGTTAGAATAGAAGATGATGGAAGAATATCTGTTTATGATTATGGTAACTTTTATGTGAGATCTGGTGCTGGAAGAATGAGAGATACTACTGGGTGGTATCATGTATTTTTTTCAGTGGATACCACGGTTGCAAGTAATAATGTCAAATTATATGTTAATAATATTCTAGTCGGGCAGGGCACTCATGCTCAAAATACAGATACTAGATTTAACAGCACTGATACTCACCGTATAGGTGCTCGTGCAGATGGAACAGACAATTACTGGTTAAATGCAGCATTGACAAATTTCTATGTGATTGATGGACAAGCACTTGAACCAACAGACTTTGGATTCACTGACCCACTCACAAATACTTGGAGACCTAAAAAAGCAAATTTTAATAACATAACCTCAGCAAGATCAATAATCTATTGGACACATACTGGAGGATCTGTTGGTGCCGGTATTTTTAATTCAGCAATAGGAAGTTTATCAACTGGAGGTTCATATTCTGGCGATACCTGGACAGCAACAAACTCTGCCTGGGTTGATACTTGGGATATGGGCACCGCAGATTCATTTACTCTTTCCAACTGGGTTTCTCCTGGACAGTCCAATGAAGCTTGGTACTGGTCAAATGATCCTAGTTTTGCGAGTGGGGTAACAGGACCGAATAGTGGAGTTATTGCCAATGGAACATATAGCACAACAGTATCTGGTACAAAATATAGATATTTAAGAGTACAAAATATTCCTGGTGCCACATATAGCGTGGTTGCGAATATTACAAATTCTCAAAATGCTTTGGGAGTAAATGGTTTCTACCTCCCCTTTGATGGTTCTGCACCAATCGGTCAAGACCAATCAGGAAGAGGAAACAGCTGGACTCCGGTGAACTTTGGTGGTTCTATGGAACTTCCAAAAGCAACAGGAGCACTACCAATCCTGAATACTGATGGTGGTGGTAAGACAGCAAGACCTGGAGTATTTGGAAGTGAAGAGAACAAATATTATACAGTAACAACTGCTAATGGAAGTGTATATCAATTTGATATCACATCAGGCGATAATCCATCATTATCATTCATAAGAGGAGCAACATATAAGTTTGATTATAGTAGTTTTACAGGACATCCTCTTTTATTCTCATCAACAAATCCAGATTCAAGCACAACTGCATATACTGATGGGACAAGTATCGCAAGTAATGTAATTAGTTTTACTGTTCCTCATGATGCACCAGATACTTTATATTATTACTGCCAAAATCATCCAACCTCTATGAATGGTAGTATCAGTATAACAACTGACACTAAAAAAGCAGATCCTTATGCCTGGAAGAATGTCCTTGCTCTTCCTTTGGTTGGTAGTAAGGATGATGTAAGTAATCAGATTAATAGTGGAAGCACTACAAAAGTAATGACATCTGTTGGAAATGCAGCAGCATCTTCTGATACTAGTAATTTTTATGGTGGTAGTTTTGAATTTGATGGCACTGGTGATGGTATTACATGTCCAGATAATACAGACTTTGAATTTGGATCAGGTGATTTTACTGTTGAGTGTTGGGTAAAACAAGATGATACTAGTGGATTTGATGTATATGTTGGCAAATATGGTGGATCTAGTAATGGTGAATTTATTGTAGGAAAGAATGGAAATATACCTACATTCTATTGGCAAGATGCAGGAGGAAACGCAAATATAAATGCTACTAACTTTACAGGAAATACCTCTAGTTGGTATCACATGGCATGTGTGAGAGAGGGTGACGTATTTACGATGTATATCAATGGCATCTGCGAAAACTCAACAACTGATGCAACAACACTTAAATCAACAACAAATAAACTGACAATAGGAATTGAAAACGATGCATCAAGTAGTCCTTTTGATGGATACCTTCAAGATGTTCGTATCTATAAGGGAGTTGCAAAATATTCTGGAACAACAATAGGAACTCAATACTTCATCCCAGCATCAACAAACCCTGATATTCTCCCAGACACTCCATCAGGTGTAAGTGGTAGTTCTAAACTCACCAAGATTATTGATGGTGCTGTTGCTTTTGATGGTAGTGGTGATTATTTGAGTTTAGCATCTTCAAGTGATTTAGAGATGGGAACTGGTGATTTCACTATTGAAATGTATGTGTATTCAACAGATTCATCTACAGATACTCAAGATAGAAGATTCTTTGCCACAGAAGCTAATGCAACAAGTTCTATTCAAATTGGACATATCAACACAACTGCTGGAATAGTAGAATATGCAGATCAAGGTGGTGCAAATATCAGAGTAACTGGAACCACAAATATTTTAAACAGATGGGCTCATGTTGCAGTTGTTAGAAATAGTGGAACGGTAAGTCTTTATATTGATGGTAAAAGTGAAGGAACTCCAGCTACAGATAGTAATTCAAAAACTGCATCTACTCCAACTATTGGAAAATATCCTGGAGCAAGTGGACATTTTAAAGGATTTTTATCAAATATTAGAGTTCTCAAAGGAACCGCACTCTACACATCAGACTTCACACCACCAACCAGAACACTTACTAATGTAACCAACACTAAACTTCTGTGTTGTCAGTCAAATACTCAAGCAGGTGCTGCTGCTGTTACACCAGTAACTGGTAATACTGGATACACTGGAACATCTCAAAGTATTATATTAAATCAAGCAAATTTAAATGCAGGAACAGTTGCAAATGTAGTTGATGGAAGTACTTCTACGTCAGCAGATATTAGAAATGCAGGAAGTTTTGTTGAACTTATATTCCCTCAACAACAAAATGGAGAACTGCAGGTAAATGTCTCTAATGGTAATGATGTTGGTGATGATAATATTAGAGTGTTTATTGATGGTGTAGAAGGAACATCATTTGACGTAAGTTCTCAACAATGGTATACAATTCATACAGGTAACTTTACAACCGTCAAATTGGAGCAGCAAGGTTCTACAACTGGTAGTATTTTTGGATTTAGAATTGGAACTGGTGGAGATACTATTATTAGTAAGAGTGTTGCTCCAGTTGGAAATGCAGCAGCAACCAACTTCAACCCATTCACAACTGATATCAATGCAGTAAGAGGACAAGAGACTGGTTATGCTACTTGGAATGCTCTTGATAAAGGTTCTGGTTTAGTTCTTGGGGATGGTAATCTTAAGATTGTTTCTGTTACAAATGATTTTGTAAGATCTACATTATCAATGTCAAGTGGAAGGTGGTATTTTGAATATACTCAGGGAACTGGACTAGGAATGGTAGGCATTGCAGATGGCAATGCAGACAACACTCTTTATTTGGGACAAAACACGGGAGGCAATGGTTACGGATATTACTCTAGTGGCACAACCTACACTGATGGTGCTGGTGGCGTTTCCTACGGTGCTTCCTATACAACTGGTGATGTAATTGGCGTCGCATTTGATGCTGATGCCGGAGTGTTAACATTCTATAATAATAATATCTCTCAAGGTGCAGCATTCACTGGGTTAACTGCAGGACCTTACTTTTTTGCTGCTGGTGTTGATACTATGGCTAATAGTTTTTCCAATTTTGGCCAAAAACCCTTTAAGTTCCCACCACCAGAAGGTTTCTTACCATTAAATGCTGCTAATGCACGTCCTACTACTGTGATTGCACGTCCTGATCAGTATGTTGGGGTGACGACTTATGTTGGTAATGCCGGAACACAAAGTATAATAACCGGATTTAAACCGGATTTTGTGTGGTTAAAAAATCGTGGATCTCATCCTTCCACCAACAACCATTTTCTTTTTGATTCTGTAAGAGGAAGTACTAAAGCACTTTATTCAGATCTTACAAACCAAGAATATAATTACTCTCCATCGGGAGTATCATCACTTAATAATAATGGATTTACAATCAATGGTGAATTTGGTCCTAATTATTCTGGTTATAACTATGTTGCCTGGACTTGGAAAGCAGGTGGTGGAAGTGGTGCAGGTGGAGAATTCTGGAAAGATGATGTTCAATATGCAAGTGCCGCTGCTGCTGGAATTACTGAAGGAGATAATGCTTTAATAGGTGCTTCTATTGGAACTAAACAAGGATTTTCCATTGTATCATTCCCAATAACTACTGCTGCTGATGGAGTAATCTCAACATTTGGGCACGGACTCACACAATCCCCCAATTTTGTTGTGATTAAGCCAATAAATGCTACTAGTGGTGGTTGGACTGTTTATCATAGTAGTTTAAGTAATCCACTTAACAATTGGATGAGATTGGACACTACTGCTGCAGCGGGTGATGGAACATTAACTTTCTCCAATTCTAATACAGTTTTTGGAATAAGAGAAACTAGACCAGTTGCTCTTGGTCTTAGTGCCAATCTAATTGCATATTGCTGGCACGATGTTCCTGGACTGCAGAAATTTGGCAGTTACATCGGAAATAATTCAGCAGACGGCCCCTTCGTAGAACTGGGTTTCCGTCCAGCATTAATAATTTTGAAAAGATATTCTACTGGAGGAGGAAATTGGTTTTTAATTGATTCAACTAGAGATTCTTATAACTATGCACATAAGTTTTTACTTCCAAATTCAAGTAATGCAGAAGAAACAACAAATGATTACTCTACAGAATTATGTGATATAGTAAGTAATGGATTTAAGATTAGAGGAGATGCTTCTCAATATAGTGGTGGTAGTAACTTCAATATTTCGGGGGCAACCTACATCTACGCCGCCTTCGCAGAAGCACCAGAGTTCAACCTCTACGGAGCACAGTCCAACGCAAGGTAGGACACTTTAAAAACTGACACACCAAACCCTGCAGTGACCCTGTGGGGTTTTATAGTACATGAACAACAGGGGTTGACAAATTCTAAAAACCCTGTATAATTACCTTTGTGGAGGTTAATCAAACAATGAATTCCGTTAAAGCTTCTAAGACCGAGTTTATCTACGTTAAACCCAAGTCCAAGAAAGCAAAGAATCGATTTGATAGCATGATGAATGGTTTGCATTCATGTCGTGTAGAGAATCGTAAAGATGGAAAAGTATTTCTTGCATCTATCAGTGGCAAATACTTCTTTTCTATGAATGAAAGTGCTGATGATGATTGGACTGTGATTAAATAGTATCATGGAGAGGTAATCATGATTTTATTCAGTTTGCTTTTAGCTACTCATGTTCCACAGGAACAGTACCTTCGATGTAAAGATTATGAGTGGTTAACAGAAAGAACTTTGAGTAGTGAAATTCTTTCTGTGAGTCAGAAGATTGATTTTATCACTCGCTGGTTGCACCACACCGATCCTAAATGTTTTGAGGACAAAGAATGAAAGACCAGAACAGCATTGAAGATGGCGAATCCAAACAAGATAAATGGAATCGTGGATTAGACATCTTCATCGAGTCAGTAATGAAACCTGATCCATCTTTGCGACAGTGTGCTCACAATCAAAAGTGTTATCATGAACTAATGGATGTTCGTGAGAATGTTTTGAATTATCTCAGAACACTTAGGTGGGATTAATGACCACCTATTATGTTTACTTCTTCATATTTGCAATTATAGGTTACTTTATTGTAACTGATAATAGTGTTGCAAGATTGTTCTTTTATCTTGGACAACTTACAAGATTGCAATATGAGAAAGCAAAATGGTGGGTGTTGTATAGTCCTAACAATCCAATTGTAAGACTTGCAATTAAAAGAAATTCTGATAGAATGGCAAGAGAAATCATGAAGGATTTTAAAAAGTGAAAAACTTTTGGGAACGCTATTGGAAATGGAGTGACAAAATCAATGCTCCATTTCGTGAACATAAAGAACGATTGATTCTTTATGTTGTTCTGTCACAGACTGTACTTGTTACAGTTGGATTACTTAATTTGTTTAAGGCAAATGATCAAGAATTGATCCTGCACTGTCGAACACTTAACTTTACTGATACAATTTGTGTACAAGCAGAAATTGTTGAAGAGTAATGACCATTCCATTTTTTATTGAAGAACCACTGACTTGGAAAAAGATCGAGGTTCCTTATGATATTGTCCAGTATTGTGATGCTTTCACTCTGGATGCAGATCGTGAAGATTTGCGTTATATTGATTGTGTCTGGATGCATATGGGTTACTATGGAGTACCTAAGCATGTCATGAAAGCCGTTCGTGAAGAATGGAATCCAAAAGTTTCTCCTGTATTTGAATGAAAACTACACTGACTGTTGATGAGAATGGAATTCTCACATTTCCTGATGAGTTTATTGAAAAACTTGGATGGAAAGAAGGTGATATGCTAGAATGGATTGATAATCACAATGGTTCATTTACTCTTGTAAAGAAAGAACCTCAAACTGAACTTGATAAGAATCGTGAGTATAATCTGCGTGAAGTAGACTATTATACAAAACGTGCTGAACTCGATGCTCAGCATTCTAAGTATTATTATGATTTTGATCGAAACAAATAATGATTACTCTGATTAGTGGTTGTATTCTTGCAGGGTGTCTTCAAGATGTTCCTTATGTCGTTGGTGATCCTGTTCGATATTATCTGACACCAACAAGAAAAGAACGCATAGACAAGTCTCAATATTCGTGCTATGTTAATGGTGAATTCTTCAAGTCATGTCCACAATGATCACTCAAAAAGAACTAAAACATCATCGTCTTCAGGCATGGATGCGAGAAAACAAATGTGATGACATTGAGTATCTTGGTGAGAAAGATGGTGATTACTGGTATCGCATTGGACCACATGAAATCACGTCTGATCAATTTGAAGATATTGAATTTGTTGGAATGGTGGATGAAGAATGATTCGATCTGATTTACTAGAACCAAACTTCAATATCTCTTTTCCTTTTGAAAAATTTCCATGGAGATTGGAAGTCAATAAGGATCATCATAATATAAAAGGTATTGCACTTACTGTTTGTCACTTTGAGTGTGAAGAACACTTGCAAAAATACATCGATAGGTATAAACTAAAAGCAAAAGATTACAATGTATCAAACCGCGATGGAAAATCCCTTAGGTCCAGTCAAAAACACACGAGAAGTGTGGAGTCGCCAACTCGAAAGAAAAGTAACAGAAGTACAAGTACAGTTCGAAAAGGAAAATCCATCATGGATTCCACTGGAAACTCTACTGGCAGTGCAAAACGTAATAGAAAGGTCAAAGGCAAATAATTAAATATTACAAATTGTCAACGTATCTTGCACTCTAAAATTCACTACCTACAATAGATACTATAGACTTATGGACAGCAATGATCAAAATCATTCAAAAGTTTTTTGCTTCAAAGGAAAAGATAGATTTTGAGGAAACTAATTCATTTGTGTTTGCAAGTAAAATCATAGAACTTCAGAAACGAATTGAAAACCTGGAGAATGAAAATGTTGGACTTACAAATGCTTTGTATGAATGTGAGAATAGACTAGAATCTAAAATTGACAAGATTCATCCAGTTGTATATAATATTCATGAACGTGAACAACATTTATCAGATTATTCTTTAGGAGACAAGTAGTGTACGAGGATCTAGATTGTTTTGAAAAAGCACTATCTCATTTTGGCACTCGTGTTGATATGATTTGTGCTATGGAAATGGGCGGCAAGATTGATGCAGAAACTGCATATCAAAACATTAAACTGGAACTTAAAGAATTGAAGAAAATTCGCAAGAGTTGGAAAAGAGAAAAAGAAGATCCAGAGTTTGGATATGAATGGACTCCTCTTCCACCCAAAGATTGAACTGTCACAAGGATGCTTGACTAGCATCCTTTTTTAGTATAAATTATTGGTATGTTAAAACAAT
>Ga0255751_10004838_pt1 | contig 12110 bp, 19 predicted proteins | sample 071ome_20_FD_179951 | JGI IMG/M metagenome (GOLD analysis project Ga0255751, IMG submission 179951) | Coastal salt marsh microbial communities from the Groves Creek Marsh, Skidaway Island, Georgia - 071412BT metaG (version 2) | ecosystem: Environmental > Aquatic > Marine > Intertidal zone >...
TGAGTCTGTTGAATATGAAGCACCATCTGACATAGTGCCATATATTTTTATGTTTCCAGAAAAGTTTGTAAGGTAATAGGCCACAGTGTGTAGTGCGGCATTAGAATTTCTATTTGGTTTTGCATCCACTGATGAAGATATAAACTCATCGTCTAGCAGTGTAAAAGATGTAATAAGTTGAGATTCTGTTAGTTCAGGAGATGTTCTGCCGACAACTTCAAATTGTATAGCTGCATCATATCGAGTATCAGCATACAATATTTTCACTGTAGAATCTTGATCAGTAAATCTTAGGACTCCATGATAGTATGTAGAATCAAGTGCCAACATGTTTGACTCTGTGATAGTAAATTCAATATGTCCTTTAGTTGACAGAGAAGAACCGTCATCTAGCACACTGCCTACTATTGTGGTGACTAGAGCACCTTGTTCGTCTGAAATTTGCAGTTCGCATGAAGTTCCATCAACAAATTGTTTCTTCTGATCTTGGTTTTTTACAACCACAGTAAACTTGTTGTCAAACTCTTTGTATAGTTTTATTGTTCGTTCGTACACTTTTTCAAACCTTCGCTCAGTGCCTTGGGTGTGAACAAACACATCTAGTAGATTAGTAAGTTTATATCCTGTGGCGTACTGCATGGCATTTTAAATATTTATGTGACCACAATGACTGTGGAATCAAAAACTTTGATGGTAATTACAGCAAATGCCATTAGATCTAGAAAATATACAAGTAAACTATCCATTTCTTACATTGATTAAAGTAGCCAAAGAAGAACATTTAGGTGTAGTTCAAAATTGTGACGAAAAAGTTCTTTCTATATACAATTACGAAGCAATGCCGAATGTTGTCAAGACTGCTTTTTTAGAATTTGGAAAACAATGGTGGTGGGAATCTAATCGCAAACTCCCAATTAATATTTTTATTGGAGATGCATTCACTATTTTTAGACCTTACCTATTATCTTTTTCTTTAAAAGAATGTGAAGTACTGTTCGGACCTGTGGTACAGTTAAGCGATTTGACCAACTCCAAACGGATAAGAAGAAAAACAGTTCAATTAATTCGCAGAGTCAATTAAGTTCATATGCACAATCACAGCACCTGCATATGAAAAAGCGTGTGCTTTCTTAAAAAAATATTGATCATCCACAGGCTTTTGCCATACTTCATCAAGTATTTGCTCCCAAGATTTGTTCACAAGATATCTTTTGGCAGGACGTATGATTGCCAAACAAGCAGCCAACTGTTCAAGTGTAACTGGTTGTAACTTTGCCACAACATCATAGTGTCCGTTGAGATGAAACAGTTGATCAACAAATGATTGATCTTGCAGTCTATGCCATGGTGGTTCCTGTGCAAACAGTTCTTCGAGATGCTGTCTTGATTGCACCAGTGAATAGATATTGACATTGAGAAAATCTAATTTGAAGTATCCAAGTTCATCTGCAACTTTGTGATCAAATGCAGATTGGTCAGTGCCTGGTATGGTTGGCACATCTACAAAGTAAACACCTGTGTTGTGAGGCTTGATGCCTTTGTCGTCCCATATGGTTGCACGAGTGTGAGGTATGACCTCTAATATTTTTTGTCTATCAGCAAAGTCGATGTCTATGTCAGGCATGGCTTAACATATAGTATACAGCATCTTTTTTATTTTTAAAAGTCAAAACTGCTTCATGCCTTTCATAATGATCATCCCAGTCTTGATAATCATTACGTTCAATAAAATACCAACCCCATTTTGATTTGCAATTTTTTGTAAGCCAAACACATTTATCAAAACCTACTCCGTATTGACCTGTTGGTATTTTGTGTCTATAAATTTTATTATAACCACAACCTGGTGGAAATATGTCTGTGCCGAAACTGGCAGTAGTTGCATCAAAGACGTCAACAACATTTTTCATTCTATGCCTGCCTCTCTTAAAGTTGCTTTTACAAAGTCTTGATCTTCGTCACGTTTTTTAAATGTTCGCTTCCACCATTCAGGATCAATGATTTCATATATGATCTTGATGTGATCATCATGCATGATGGTGATCATGTCTTTGCCTGTTTCACAGTTCAGCAACACCCATGGTGATATTCTGCCATTTGCAATCATCTGAGTGACTCTGTTCAAGTTTACATATTTGAAAAAGTCTTCCAAGCGAGCACCTTCTTGTTCTGCCCATTCGCCCATGGTAAGGATAGTTCTGTTGAGTGCTTGTGTGACGCCTTCTGTTCTGATCAAATGTTTGATGTAGGCATCTATGGTGCCTTGTTTGGCCCATGAATCGATTCTTATCTTGGATGTACACAACCAATCAATAAACGCTCCAATCTCAATGGGAGTATTTGCTGTAATAAACTCTGCAGTCTTGATGAACGCACGATAGTACTGTGACTGTGCAAAGTCCACAAACTGTTTCGCTTTTTGATTGGAGTAGTTGATTTCATAGAAGCGTCTGAATATTTCAAATGCTAACACATGCACTTTGTTGTCTTTTTGTTCCCAACGTCGCTTGGGTTCACACATGTGAACATCTAAAGTGCTTTGACGTGAGAATGTTTTGGAACAATAGTTACATGTAGGCATTGCAGTTTTTATTTTAGCAGGATGATATTTTAAAATCAATACAGTTCATCCGCTAATGGAAATATTTTAGCAATCACTTCTGCACAGGCGTGAGCAATTTCCATGTGTTCTTTCTGTGTACCGTTAGCACCACGTAGTTCTATGTAATGTACCCATGATCTCAATGTGCCATTCATGTACAGTCTGGTTTTGGTGAGTCCTTCTGGCAATACCACACGAGCCTGTTCTTTAGCAATGCCATGATCAATGGCCCATTCATACACTCTGGTGGCATGTGCAATCATGTCTTCTTGCAGTGTTCTCCATTCTGCAATCAGTTCATGGTCTGTGGTTTCTACTGAATTTTGTCTGTTCTTGGTGTCTTGCAGTCTTGCTTCTCTGATCACAAACTGGTCTCCCATGTCTTTGGGTTCTGCATATCGCTGTGAAAATTCTTGAAATGAAAATGAACGATGACGAACAATTTGGTGTGCAATGTCTCTGGTGGTGTTGATTTCTAAACAAGCAGAAACCATTTCAAGTGGTGACCAATGCTTGTGTGTGATGAGATATTTGATCAATCGCTCTGATGTTTCTGTGTTCATTTGATTGGCAGGGTTTGATACTCTAGCACAATATGAAATCAAATCTTGTGCTGAGTCTAATTTCAAATCAGAATCTTGAGGTAGTTGTGAATATGATATCAGTTTCACATCTGTCATTTTTTTATCACCGCCGCATAAAAACTAAAATCGCTCATCAAAAATATTATCAAAAAACTTAATGCTCCAGGCAACTGACCAAAGAACAGCAGTGCAAAGAATAACAACACAGCAAAATTTGTAAAGATGTGACGCACATAGATAGGCACAAAAACTTTTGGCACTGTGTATTCTAACCAATCACTCATCGTTACCTGCATCAAAATATTTGTTAAATTTGTTGTCTTCACCTGAATGTTTGGCATAGTCAGGCATGGGTTCTTTTTCTTTGGCAATGTTGGGCCATATGTTGGCATACTTTTCGTTGAGTGCTTTCCAACGTCCATTGTCATCCATGTCTTCTGGTGTGATGGCTTCTTCAGGACATTCTGGTTCACACACTCCACAGTCAATGCATTCTTCTGGATTGATCACCAACATGTTGGGTCCTTCATAGAAGCAATCCACAGGACACACAGCAACACATGTAGTGTGTTTGCACATGATACATTTGTCGTTTACTACATATGTCATTTGTCGTTACCGTATTGTTTCTTCATTTCAGTCCACTCACGTGTAGTTAGTTGTGCATCCAGCACATTCAAATCTGCCTGCTTTGCTGTGGGAAAATATTCCTGCAGTTCTTTCATCTTGGATTTTTCTGATGTCTTTTTCTTCTTTGGATAAAACCATTTGTGAAACATTTGGAATGTCGATCCACACATGGCAGTCAATCTCCACAGCAGTGACTTGTGGTTCTTTGAAAGTGTCCACAGATGCTTGTTGACATTTTCATTGACTTCTTCAATGTAAAATTCTTGGATGGCTTGTTCTTTGTGTTCCACAGCCGCTGTCCATTTCATTGACATGTATGGTGAATACAATTTCTTGTCATCATCTGACAACCTGTCATACCAAGTTTTATCACGAGAATCTACTGCTCGCATCATTGCTTTGATGTCTAAAAAGTTTCCGGGCATGTTGTATTATAACTTTTGTTTGACTGTGGAATCAAGTATTTTTAGTTTGGTAATTAATTTTCTAAACTGATCAGGAGTCAACATGTTTGGTCCATCTGATGGAGCTTGATCTGGATCGTCATGCACTTCGAGAAATACACCAGCAATGCCTTGTGCCACAGCACTTAGGCACAACGGTTCAACCATTGTTCTATCTCCCCCTGATGATGTGCCTTGTCCGCCTGGTTGTTGTACAGAATGTGTGCCATCGAATATCACAGGACATAAATTTTTCATGTATGGAAATCCTCGCATGTCTACTACAAGATTGTTGTAACCAAACACAGTGCCTCGCTCTGTGATTAAGAATTGATCATTCCATGCTTCATTTACTTTTATTTTGATATTATCAACATCTGTGTATGATATAAATTGTCCTTTTTTTACGTTGATAACTTTGTTAGTTTGAGCTGCCGCTGTAATTAGATCTGTTTGTCTACATAAAAAGGCAGGTATTTGGATAATGTCTACTACTTCGCCAACTACACCACATTGATCTGGTTCGTGTACATCTGTCAACAACGGCACATTGTAAGTCTTGCCTATTTTTTCTAATATTTCTAATCCTTGTTTGAGACCTACACCTCGTTTGCCTTTGACAGAAGAACGATTGGCTTTGTCAAAAGATGATTTAAATACCCAACGTATTCCAACATCATTACAAATGCCTTGAATGATTTCTGCCATCATCATTGCATGATCTTCAGATTCAATTTGGCACGGACCAGCAATGACCTTTAAAGGCGAACTATTGTTAAATTTAAAATCAAGCATGGAACAGATTATTTAAATCAACCATATCGTTATTTCGATTTATATCTTTTATAAAATAAACACAATCAGGATCACTGTCATTTGATAAAGGAACAGTTAATAATTGGTTCGATCTTATTCTCGGAAAATACCATTCAACCTCATTGTATATGTTTGTAATTTTGACATCTTTGTATGTTGGCATAGAATCACTAATTGGATTGAAACAAAAAGCATGAAAGTTTCTATCGTTTAAAGATATTAAAGGTAAAATTTCTAAGTCGCCACATTCGGGATCACCTAATAAAATGTGCCAATCAAGAGGCATTTGGATTTTTTGATTATCAATTTCTAATACAGCAGACGGCGATGAAAATGATTCTAAGTAGATCAAAGGAACAAAAAAGAAATCAGGATTTGCATTATCGGAATTATCAAGCACTGCGAATCGCATGTCTTCATCAACTTGATCGGGAATTTTGTTTAACAGATATGCTGTGTTGTCTAATGTTAGTATTTGCATGTATTTTTATTATATGTGAATTCTTTACTGATAGTCAACCTTTGTGACAGTGAAAGGATATTGTGCTTCGCGATAAAACTTTTTGCGTTCTGTCAGATGGCGTTTTGAAAACTTAGCAGTGGAACATACATCCCACACCTGCACAAAGTCTTTGTCCTGTGCTTTACGAATGCCTCTACCAATTGATTGTATCACACGAACAAATGACTTGCCGGGTTCGATCAGCACAAGATTGAAGATACGTGGCAAGTTGATGCCCACAGCGGCAACACCATATGTTGCAACAATAACTTTGTCGTCCGATGTCTTAACATCGTCATAGTGTTCTTTTCTTTCATCTGCCTTGGTGGCACCTCTCACAAACACAGAATCGGGTATTGCCTCGGTTAATAGTTCACCTGACTTGACTCGATCAACCAACACCAATGTGTTGCCACTCTGACGCATCTGTTCAACCATTCTGCCAATATAGTTGATTCTTTCTTGCTTAGTGACAAGATGAGTTTGTTCTTCTCTGTAGTTTTTGTAGTCCACATAGTCCCACAGTTGTAGAATTTCAATTTGACATTTGGCCAACAATCCCTTGGCTTGCAGTTCTGCCGCTGACACTCTGTTGATCACATCACCCAGTGACACATGCAGTGATTTGAATTCATAGTCTGCTTTGGGCACTGTGCCTGTGAGTCCCCAACGAATGGGCACATAGCCATACACATTGGTCAACAATCTTCTCAGCACATCTGCTTTGGCTTGATGCACTTCATCCACAATCACACACACCACATCACGTTTGAATTCTTCAATGAGATCGTCTTCTGCATTTTGTCTTTTCTTTTCCAGTATGTTGAGTGATTGCCATGTGCAAATGGTATGTGTTCTGCCTGGTTCTTTTCTGTCTCCAAAGTACACTCCAACATCAAGACCCATGTTGATGTAGTCTTCTTCTGTTTGTGTGACCAGTGATTTGTTGGGCACAATGATAATTGATCTACCATATGGTTCAATCAACTTGCTGAGTGCCGCTGTGATGATGGTCTTGCCTGCCGCTGTGGCCACTTCTTGTAGACACTGCGGATTGTTGATAAAATTATTGATCACTTCAACTTGATGATCTCTAAGCACAATTGGTTGGCCTTCCATGGTGTGTCCTGGAGGCCATGTCACATGTGAGAATGTATCTTGTTTGACTGGTTCGAATTTTAAGTCCCATGATTGTCTTCTGTCATCTAAATCAAACGTATAATTGTTTTGTTCAAGTATAGGAACAATCTCTTCTAATAAATTTACATAAGTTAAACCACCTTGTGAAAAGAACGACACAGTGCCATCCCATCTGCCTAATTTGACAGCAGGCATAAAACGAGCACCTGGTATTTCGTATTTGAATTTGTTTGTGAGTTTTCTGCGAGTAACTAGATCAAGGCCATCTAGTTTAACATTGACTTCATCTCGAATTATTATATTACAGTGTGGCACGGAAATAATTATAACATATGCAGATAGAAAATCAAGCAGGTTGTGTAAAGAATATGTTTGATGAGCAACAAATTAGTGGATTGCTGAAATTGTTCTCATCGAAAAAACTAGTTGATACAGGAGGCAATGGTGGTGGTACAAAAACAGTAGGAATCCATCAAAAAGCGCCGCTTTTTCCACTTTTTGAAAAAACATTTATGACTCCCCTAAGAAATTATTTCAATGAAAATTTAAAGTTGGTATTTGCCATGTATGCTGATTGTAGAATACCTTTTGATATTCATGACGACTGTCAAGAGCATATTGAACAAAAATTACCTGGAAAACCATGGCTAAGTTGTTTAGTTCCTCTCTCTGTTGACAATGACGTTGACAAAACACATTATGCGTCTACAGTGGTTTTTAATGAAACCGAACACACTGTTGAAAAAGATAATAATTGCGTTCATCTGTATGAAGAAAAGTTTTCACATGTAACAATTGATAGGCTCAAAGGGGTTACTATAAAAGAAGAATATAATTGGCATCGCGGAGACTTGGTTTGGTGGTATAGTCCATTAATGCATACAAGTTGTCATTTTAAAAAATTTAAAAGCAAACAAATGCTAGTTTGTCACACTTATATCTTGTAGGTGTTGAAGTAATTTACTCATACCATATAGATTGCCGTGCATGTCTTTTACAAGCCATATGATTTTTGTTGGAAATGTAAAAGTTTCTCTACAACCTTTCAAGTACAAATCTTTATACTTTTGCCAATAAAAGTTTATTGGAAACTTCTTTACCATGTGATATCCTATTTTACACAGTGAATCATTGTACATGCTGAATTGATTGTATATTGTAATTGAATCATTGCTATCGATCTTTTTGCTCCATCTGATGCCTATGCGATTCCAGCCTAATGAATAGGCTTTTGATAAACTGCAAGCAAATGATTTAATAGTAGGATGATCTACATCAAAATCAATACCTTCAGCACAAGATAACCAAGCACAATCTAAATGCACAGGTATATTTTTTTCTAAACATTCTGTTAAAATTTCTTTCATGTTTTTATGAATATCACAATGTCCAGCAAATGGCATGCTTATAATGAGTGGTATGCTTGGTTTGAGATTTCCTATTTGTGCAAATTTTATTCCAGGATTTAATCTTTTGTAATACATGTAATCGTGTTCTAAAATTTGTAACCCGTTGATACCGTGTTGCATGATCAAATTATCAATAAACTGAGTTACACCTATAATGAATTCTTTATTTGAAAACTTTTCGTGGCCTTTGATATTGTTGCTTGGATTGTTTATCATAGCATCGGCAATAGTTTTTTTCACTGTTTCGATGTCTATGTCTTTATAATTTTCTAGTGCAAATGTTTTTGCATATGCATTGATTTCTGCATCTTCGATCAAATTTTTCTTTCCAGTTTCTAACAGATCGAATAGTTCTTTGTTACGCATTATTTTGTAATTTATCCAACACTGAACGCCAAAACTGCTGAGCCCATTTAGACTCAGCAGTAAGGATGATTTTCTTTACGTTGGATATTCTAATCTTGTTTTGATTAGACAGCAATTGCTTCTGGTTGTTCTTCAACTTCTGGCTCTGCTCCTGGATGTGCATCTGGCATTTGTGCTTGTACTTCTGCTGTGATTGCCTTGGAAGTTTTTGTAGCAATGCCAGTGAATCTCATCACAGTGCCATCTTCTAAAACTTTGAATGAACCAGCTGTCTTTGCAACACCCTGTTCATCTAATTTTTTTACAACACCGTTGATTGTGCCTTCTGAAGTTGTTTTGCCTTCAATGAACATGTAAGTTCCTGAATTACCTTTGTAGGTTGTGCCTTCATGGCATAATGTTGATTTGATTTTTTCTAAAACTAATTGTGCGTTTGTCATTTGTTGTTACCTCTTTGTTTGTTAATACCATTATTATATGGTATTCTACCAAATCAGTCAACCACAAAAAAATCCTTATTTTTTGCGAGGTTTACCGTGTATGTGATCTTTGAGAAAGTCTAATAACCATGGATTGTCTTTGAAAACACCCATGATCCAGTTGGTCATTGAATTGACTGTTTGTTCTTCGTCTTCTGCATCAGACAGAGGTCCGCCATCTGCGTTGAGTGATGAATGATACACAATGGCATGTATTATTTCGTGCACCAGTGTGTTGGCTAAATCTTGTCCTTTGGCTTCTTCTTGGATTTCAATTTTGTTTTGTCTGACAAGATATTGTCCCCAGTAGTCTGAATTGTTTTTGACAAATGAAACCTTCACAGTTTCAATGTCAACATCTTTCCATCCTATTTTAATTTGATTGGGTATCTTCATCATTTTTACTTATGTGCGTACTTAATTCATTATATGAAATGCGTGTGCAGTTGTCAAGATCAAACATTTTGGCAGGTTGATTACCACCCACAAAAGTCCATTTGATATGAGGATGTGATGCAATCATTTGGTAAATCTGATTGCCCCAAGTGGTTTGATGCACTATGGTTTTGGAATCGTTGTAGCATGGAGTGTCTTTGTACACATTGGCATTTGGGCCATCCTGGTCACAATCAAAACCAATACAATACAAATGCGTGTGTCCATCCATGATGGCAATGTGCATGGCAGTGGTGCCTGCACCCTTGTGTGGATTGTGTGGTATTAGGTGATTGACGCCTCCGTTGCGTGTGATGTTGAGATGATTGGTGTACACTGTGTTATTTTCTCCATAGCCAGCATCCACAATCTCTTTGTGCATTTTTCTATCAACCACAACCAAATAGTCTGGTTCATAATCTCTGTACAGTGCATTACAGCCATAGGTGTCTTGTGGCAGAGAATACAAATCAAAACCAATTCTGGATTCACCGTTGCCTATGATGTAGGCATCTTTGCCTTGAGGGTCGTTGAATACTGTTCTTGGAATGTATTTTCTTTCTTCGTATTTTTTTCCGCCTTTGATGACGATGTTGGTGATGATTTCTTCACCTTGATAATCTGAAATAGCCATTACAAATGTTTAAGACAGTTTTCAGCAGATGAAACATCAAGACCACGTTCATCCACAAACAGTTCGACTATCTTGCCTTCTATTACAATGGCAGCGAATCTTTTTGATCTATTGCCTAACACGCCCATGTCAGTGAGCAAACCTAACTGTTCAGCAACTTCGCCGTGTGGGTCAGATGCCATTTTTAAGTTGGAACCATCATGATTAATGTAATCTGCAAATGCCGACATTACATGAGGATCGTTGACGCTTAAACAAATAATTTCATCGATGCCTTTGTCATACAACTGCTGTTCATGTGCAACAAATCCTGGCAAATGTTTTTCTGTGCAGGTAGGAGTGAATGCTCCGGGAATTCCTATGATGATAACGTTTCTATCTTCAACATATTGATCAAGGTTGCGTGTATCAAATGCTTCGTCGCCGTCTGTAATTAAAATTACTTCCCCAGACGGAACAGGTTTTGGTTCTTTTCCGTATTTTTCAAAATCAAATATCTTCATCGTGTTAATTATGTTGCTCAAGCCATGGTTTAATTATAGACTGATAAAACTGTGTATGCCCATTTGCTGTTGGATGATGACTTATATCGTTAGTGTTGTCATGACACCAATCCATAATTCCTCCGGTATCAGTATATTGATTTTTGTGCATCCATACTTTCGACCAATCAACAATATGTGTCCATTTGTTTTTTTGGAGAAATCCTTGCCACTTATTTTTGTCATACAGTTTGGTTGCTTGGAATTTTTTTTCATAATCGGTAAATGATTGACAAACAAAGGTATCGTACGAAAAAAGACTAATATGATTTTTATTTTCATTTTCTAAAACTTGTTGCACCATTATAATATTTTGAAGTGTTCTTCTCCACGAATCTTCAACATTAAAATGATTGCGATACATCGATTCAAAAATATTTTTTGATCGTGTGGCCACCCAATTACCTCTCCATCCTCCTGAACATAAAAAAAATTGATTTTCGATTACATGATGTGTTGAGTTTTTGTAAAGCAATTTTATAATGGATTTGTCATCAATCAATATATCGTACCTACATGATGAAGTCCAATTTATAATGATGTTATCAAACTCTTTATATTTTAACAATATTGTGTTTGCAAGCAAATCGTTGCCAGCCCCAGGAAGACCAAAAGGAATTATTTTTTTATATTCTTTTTTAGCTATGTCTGCATACGTTGTTACAATGTCGTGTACAAAACTATCACCAATGATTAAAGTCTTCATTGCCAGTTGTCCTTCACAAGTGGATCGTGTTGAATCTCAGCAGGATTTGGTTTACCATGAAACACAGCCACTGAACAATCTTCTGGTAGTCCGTGTTTGCGATCCGTGTATGGTTGCTTTACAAATAGATCATTTGGTGATCGTTTTTTTTCAGCAGGCTCTAAACCAATTTCCCATTTGTATGACATGACCCATTCCCTTGGCCACACAGGTCCATCTTGAAATTCTGCTGTCATGTAGTCTTGGTCTCCTCTGTAACGACTCATTATTTTCTTTGGATTTTCTAAAAACTTTTTCCATATCCTTACTTCTTGTCCTGCTACAAATTTCATCACTGAAGAATTTCGCACTCGATAGTTTGGTATTCTGCACCTGTTGAAGTCTTGAATTATCACAAATGCATCACCTTCAAAGTCCCACAGATGATCAATGTTGCGAAATATAACAACATCCAAGTCCATGAACAGAACTCGGCCTTCAAGACCTATGTCATCTCTAAACATGTGAATTTTATTCCACCAAGTGTTGAACACAGGTTCGATTATGATTTGATTGATTTCAGCACGCCAATCCTTGCGAGAATCTGTGATTACAAAGAATTTGAAGTCATGGGCATGGCGTGACACCATGTTGTATAAAATATCAACATACTTGGTGCCGTACTTGTTGCCTGTGCAAACACACACAAATGATTTCATCGTGTGGCAATAAAGATTCCGATCAACAGCAAGATTGGTGTAGACAGCATGAATCCAAAAAATATGCGTGTCACCCAGCGATCAAACGCGGTTTCAGTCTCTTCCATGGTAGGCCTTGTTTTAT
>Ga0255751_10004843_pt1 | contig 12100 bp, 21 predicted proteins | sample 071ome_20_FD_179951 | JGI IMG/M metagenome (GOLD analysis project Ga0255751, IMG submission 179951) | Coastal salt marsh microbial communities from the Groves Creek Marsh, Skidaway Island, Georgia - 071412BT metaG (version 2) | ecosystem: Environmental > Aquatic > Marine > Intertidal zone >...
CTTTAGCATCCCAACAAAAATGCGCAGTTGTAGGAAACAAGCTACCCCAACGAGTGCCGGTAACTTTGAAATTCCTACGCATATAGCCACCGCATCGCAGTTTCTGCTTGTACTCTATTAAGGTCATACTTTTTTCACCTGTATAATGGTAGATTTGATAATATCTTCGTAGCTACCATCTTGCAGTTTTACTACTAAACGGTCACTATCGTCGCTGTTTAGCTCATCTGGAATCTCTCCAAAGGCAACTAAGTGCTCTTCGGTTTTCCAGTGTCTATAATCAATTAAAAATAGGGTCGTCAAAGGGGTCTCCTCTCTGCTCTATGATAGCATCCATCAAGTCAAGCCACTCAGCTTCTTGCTCGCTCCAGCATGGATAGCAGAGGAAGTAGGTGGAGAAGTCGATGATGTCCTCAAAGGGGCCTTGTGTGCCTTTTGCCTTACGACACGTGTGGCAAATATGGATAATCACTTTTTACCTCCTGGTTTTCTCAGTGTTATTATTATCTCACACTTGAGAAAAAATGTCAAGAAATTTTTTAAGTCCAGGTTGTAAATAAATAAAAAGCCCCGAGACAATAAAGCCTCGGGGCTTGGATGCGGTGTTTAAGAGGGGTACCTCCTCTCCCCATGCCGCGACCACGGGGTTGTTTCAAGTTTTAGTTGAAACGAGGTTTCAACAAGGGCCATGAAACATGGCAAACTAAAACGAACCTAGCGCACTCTGGCTCGCCACACCGAACTGTTCTCTTTTTTATATACCGTATCCCACAGTCCTGAGGCTAACGGGTTCTACTTGCCAGAGCCACCTGGCTTTCGACTTGAAATACCTGGTTGCTGACATTTGTTCTTACAGCACTCTTATCTCATCGCTAAGCGGCCTAGTTATGCCAGGTATTTTTAAAGTTACTGCAAAGCCCCTATCTCGCCTTGCAGTGGGGCAGCCCTTTGTGCTACCTTACCACCGACAACTCAGTCGGACATTTAGTCAGTAACAACCACAGTTACTAACTGCAAGATCCTTAGCAATCATCAAGTGCTTTTTTCTTGCTTCCCTCGCCATCTGTCGGTCAGGCGATGCTTACCGGCCTCATCTACTTTTTTGCTTGGCTACTCCGTAGTACGAGCAGGCCCGGAAAGGTGAGGTCTCCCAAAAACCGCTAATTTCAAATTATGATATATTATCTCATAATTCACCAGGAAATGTCAAGAACTATTTTTTGACATCCTGGGGGTAAAGGTGGCAGAGGCAGTCGGTACACAAAGGACTAATCCTATTTTCGAAATACCACTCGTGACTGCCCTGCCTGGGGCGATCAGCGATCCCAAGAAAGCTGATCCCGGTTGTCCTCGATGAACTGGCGGATTTCCTCTGCGTGGTCAAGCAAGATGAGCCACGAAGGGGCGTAGAGCGTCACAGGAAAACGCTGCTTGAGAGCCGGTCCACCGACAACAACATTACGCTTGTTGCCGAACTTGATGTTCAGTCGTTGCTGTACTTCGCCACGAGCCTCAGCAAGCTGGCGTTCGAGTTCTGCAATGCGGTCTTGATCTGTCATAATATTACTACTCCTCCTGTTGTTTGGTTTCAAAAAAGCACTCTAGCTTACTCACGGGCTGGTTAGACCCGCACCACTAGACCTCGTCACCATCGAAGTTTTAAATATCCACCTCCTGGCTAGAGTGCTTGTTTGAAACCTTGGGGCCCGTAGCCCCAAAGTCTCTGCGGGTTTTAATGGCTCCCGCTACCCCGATACTTCAGCGTATCAAACTGCTTGTTTGAAACCAGGGGGTTATTCCCCCCGGTTTCGGGTTCCGAATTACTGCCTAAACATTTATAGGACTTACACCGTTTACCCTTGACCGAAGAAATCGGCCAGACGTTGAAGGTCAGCCTTGGTTGCCTTGCCGAGGCTAGGCAGCTCGAGGCCAGTACCATCTTCGATTCGGCATACCAGCTCCTCTTTACGAATAATAGGCGTACCGCTTTTGGTGGTACGAGCAGGGGTCTGGTAGATACCGAGGTTAGACAGCTTTGCAATGATACTGCGCTCGCTTTTTACCAACTCGCGAGCCAAGTCATTGACGGTCTCACGGGTAGGTTGCTTCGTATACGCTTCGATCATCTGGCTGATCATTTCGTCAGTGTAATTTACGGGTTTTTCCGCCATGATTTTTACTCCCTTCGTTGAATTTCTCAGTGTGTATATTATCTCAAAAAATAACCTTGCTGTCAAGAATTATTTTAAGCCCAGGTCAAAAAAGCGGTTATCCAAACTACTATTACAGCTAACATCGTAAGACCCTGTCGCCAGTTAGATAGCGCTGAGGTTAAGAAGTTCATGCACATTTTCATTTTCATATTCCTGGTACGAGATAATGTTGATCTTTTCGCCACGCTCTAAATCTGCCACTTGCACAATAGCATCCTCTACGGACTTGGCTTCCAGGTAGAGTGCAAACTGTTTCCGTCCTTGCTTGACGTTGAATTGATATACGTTCATTTTTTAGTTTCCCATGTATCCAGTGGGTGGAATGTAGCCAGGTTCACGATTCTCGCGAATAGCGGCCAAATCTTCTTCGTAGTGGTACCGTACTTCGAAATGTAGTAGTTCTACTTGGTTTCGCAGGGTGGTAACTGCATCGTACAGATACGCATCGTTAAAGGTGTTGCTTTCCAACTCCTTCCTGAAGGTTTCCAGGCAATACAACATAGCGGTGTAGCTTCTGGTTTGGGTCATGATGTTCCATTCTCTATCAGTGAATTCAGTCATATCAGTCCTCCATTAAATTCAGGCCCAGGAGCATACTTTGCGTCCCAGAAATCACGATACACCTCGCGCATTTCGCAAGCGGTGTCCCACAGGAAGCACTGCTCGCTAGGCATTAGTGGGAAACGATTGTCCCGGCCATACATACGGTCAGTAAGCCAGCCGTAGTTTTGCACGACGTGATCGTAAGTGGAATACCATACATCTTGGACACGGCCTTCAATGAGGACGTTGCCCGTGGGTTGCAGCGTCATGCGCAGCTGTACATTACCAATACGCACGTTCCACTGGCGATTCGAGTGGTTCCTACGAAGGATAGAGTTTGCCATTGCTAATACCTCAGAGCTGTTTGTTTTCCCAGTGTCTTATTATCCCACGGTTTGGGGTCTCAAGTCAAGAATTATTTGAAGCATCACTAAAAATTTTGGATTCCAGGAATAGTCGGACAGAGAACGCACACGAATTCCGGGGGGCCGCCCTCGGCCTAAACGTGTCAAGAATTATTTGCACTTTATCCCAAATTAAATCAAATTAAGCGCAGACAAGTAGACTTAACGCAAATTAAATGCACCTTAGGTTAAAAAAAGACTTGACAAACCCCGCCGGGGCGTGGTATAATCGGCGCCGGCACCAAATTCATCGTAATTTTACTACTTAGGGGTCGGCGCAGCGGGGTTGCGCTAATTGGAGAAGACCTCGTAAATTTTCCTTGACACAGCCCGGTATTTTCATGTATAATATTTATTATGGGAGACCTCGTACTGGTCGGCGCGGCCAACATTTTCATAATTTTACTACTTGGGGGTCGGCGCCGCCAGGCGCTGTTTTTTTGGTCCCAGTCAGACCCCTAACCCCTTGATTCACATACAAAAAAAGCCCCGCCGAAGCGGGGCTTGTGAGAGGCTAGGAGCCGAGCAGGATGTTGAGGGCCCGGGCCGGGGCTTTCTCAAGCCCGTCCAGTGCGCCAGCGGGCAGGCCACGAGAGTCCTCAATGGCGGCCACGAGCTGGGCCTTGGTGACCCCGCGCGGGCGCTTGGGTGCGACCTGCTTGGGGACGTACGCGAGGTCAAGGGACTTGACCTTGGCGATCACGGACCGCTGGGACACGCCGAACTCAGCGGCGAAGCGGGCAGCGTCCTCGAAGGACACGGGTGCGGCTTTGGTCAGGGCCGCTTCCTGGGCTTTGGTGTAGGGCATAACGCTCTCCTGTGGGTTAGTAGTGAATTTCAGTGTGTATATTATCCCAAAAAACTAGGCATTTGTCAAGAAAAATTCGCGCAAATTTTGCCCAAAAAGACTCGCTTTATCGAAAATTATTTGCGGCGAACCGTGCAAAAAAGACTTGACATCGTCAGGCCACTACTGTATAATCGGCGCGGGGCGCTTTTTAATTCACGAATTAGACTTCGCACTTCGGCGCGCTCGCGCGCTACTTTAACTAACCTACCTAAGTCCATAATTTTACTACTTTTTTTGGCGCAGCCTGCGCTGCGCTACTTTTAATTCGGTACTTTTAATTCACGAAAATTTTTTCGCAGACCTACTTTCAGGAACCCACTTTCCTACTTGCAGCCAGGGTACCCAGCATCATCGTAGCACTACTACTTTGGCGCGGGGCGCGCCCCGCGCTATATTAGCCTGGGCTTGATTAGCCCAGGCTAAATTAGGGGTGGCTAAATTAGCGTTGTCTAAATTAGAAAGGTCTAAATCGGTTCGTCGCAAAAGGGGTTGACAGCCTTGCCCGTTTGCGTGTAAAATGTTATTGTGGGAGACCTCGTGCCGATTCGGCGCGGCCAAATGAGAATCATTCTCATTTGGCTTTTTTTGGACAAAAAAAAGCCCCGCCCTGGAAAGGGCGGGGCAGGCTTGGACAATTAGACCAGCAGATTGTGATTTTTCAGTTCTTCTAGCAGTTCATGGCTGAATTCCAGCTCATATTCGCATATATCATCAAATTCACGATGAACAATGCAATGCATGATGGCGGTCAGCGCTTGGGCATGACCCTCATCAAGTTTGAGGGTCACAATCTTTTCGGTTGAAACCTCTGGCGAGAGTAGCTTATCCATTGTCAGGACAGCCCCCTACCATGTTTCAAGCCCTTGCCATAAGCAATTTTCCATGCTTGATCGAAGCCCCGGCTCCATGCCGCTGTGCTAGCATCCAGCCGTACCTTAACATTTTCCAGCCAGTACCATGCCAGAAACGCAACGCCCGAAGCCACGATACCCATAGCCAAACCAATAATATACGCTTGTACAAGTGTCATTTTTCAATTCCTTTATTAAGGTCAAAAAATGGGGGGCTTGCGCCCCCCTAGCATTGCGGAGGCTATGCTGTTTTCCGCTTGATTCGATTACCTTGCATTATTGCATTGTAACCGATGCTATCAAAACAGGTAAGCCCCTTGTTCCGCATCAAGTCCAAGGTCTTAGGGGCATCCTCGAAGAATACCGCATTAACCCGAAATTGATTCCACGTTTTGCCGATGTCTTGGCAGTGCATACGAAGCAATAACCATTTTAGTGCATGGTCAGGCATCGTATTACCTTCAGGCCTAGAGTGCATAAAGTGGAAGGGTAAATCGTTACGATTTAGAAAGTCTAAATCGTCTTGTCCGATTACCCTAGCGGTCAGCACATGAACCGGGGCAGGCCTGTAGTAAGCCATGCGCCAGACACGCGCCAAGGGAAGCAATGAATCCGCCATAATCTTGCGACGGGTGTTGTTTGCCTTCCAGTGGTCAAGGTCTATAGTACCATCAGCCCTTGCCGCTTGTCGGTGACTGCTATCTATCACAGTACCGTCTAGATCGAAAATGTATGTCAACATTTTTAACGCCTCCGTAAAATGTGGGGGCTTGCGCCCCCACGTTTACCCCATCAAGCCGCTTTTAGCTTACGCTTTTTGCGTTTTGCCGTAAAGTGATCTCTCACTTGACAATCGCGCCAATTGTAAGCGTCTAGCTTGCCCAGCAACCTTTTAGATGTCCAACCTTGTCTAATTAGTGCCAGTAAAATTGGTACCTCATAGAGTAGGGCATCTTCATATGCTGTATGCGGCTCATCCTCCAGGTCGGGTTGCCCTAGTGCGAACCGCGCCATTGTTTCGGCGTTGGTTCGGTAGGACATATTGCCGTAGTCTGTAGGCTTGTTAAAAGCATGACAGGCAAGTGCAAATTCCCGATATCCTTTAGTATGCGCCCATGCAGTATACGCCGCTTTCCAAAGGCAAAACGAGCGTTTGAATATCGACAAGTCGATATCCGTTTGATCGCAATGCCCCCGGTCAAACGGTAGATTGTATGCCGTCAGGATCGGGTCATAAGCATTAACGGCTTTTTCAAGCCATGAGTTAATGCCAAGTATCGTAGCGAATTGACGCTCGCCAGATTCAAGCAATGCATTGTAATTGCCATAACGCCTTGCCAATGATGCTTTATTCCAAAGCGTCCCGGCCTCTTCGTTATGAAACAATGTATGCTTTCTAGGCTTGTCAAACACGCCACGAACCAATACCGCCATTTTAGCCTTGACGTTGCCCTTGCGGTCAACAATCACGGCTCCAATGTCGGCCACCTTACCGTCTATTGTTGTCTCAGTATCTACAACAATATAATGGTGCTTAGGTCTACCCATTGCATACCCTCCGATGGGTTAGGGGGCGGGCGGGATTGCCCGCCCCCAGTCGAATCCTACAAGGATTCTAACAGCCTCGCAAGAGCCTGCCCGGTGGCCTTTTCCAAACCGTTCAGGTCAGCACCTGTAGCGGTTTCGATCTGGCTCACTAGCTCGGCCTTGGTCAGTCCCTTTGGACGCTTGGCCGGGGCTGGCTTTGCCTGATAAGGCAAGTCCATGCTTTTGGCCTTCGCTATGACTGACCGCCACGACTTGCCGATATCAGCGGCGAGTGCTTTGGCCTTGTCAATGTCCAACGGTGAAGCCGCCCGAATAGCGGCCTCCTGCTCTGGCGTGTAGTTTACAGCCTTCACGCTTTGGGCTTTTGCAAGATGTTTCATTGCATAGTCTCCGTAGTAGGATTGAAAGAGAACCCTCAGTCGAGGGGTGGAGTCTAATCTACGCCCGGCTTCATTAAGCTCAACCTTGCGTGAGTCCCGTTTCAGTAGCTTGGGCTACCTGCCGCAAGGCCGGGAGGGGTCTCCGGCGGGCTTTCGCCCCGTGCCTTGCTTGGTTCCCATTATCCCTATTCCTGCGGTCGAGTCAATGGAAAATATGGTTAGATTTTGCCCAATTTCATTCGCTTCGTCGCAAATGCCTGAGCCGCCCTCAGCAGCCCCCTGAGCGCGTTTCTATCGAAAGGTAGGCTAGGGCATAGGTTAGCGGAGATATGGCCGTGGCGAGGCGCCAGGGCGGTCTCAGGCTATATCGTGGGCATTGCCATGCACCCCCACCCCCCCCCCCCCCCCCCCCCCCGCTTCCAAATGAGAATCATTCTCATTTAGGCGGGGGCGGTTATTAGACAATGCTAATATACCACCCGCCGATCCCCTCCGCACGTAAACCTCAAGTAATTTTCAAAACCAAAAAAGACCGCAGAAAAAAAATTTCTTGACAAGAAACTCAAAATAAATTATAATATATACTTCAATTAGAGCATATTGCCAAGCCCAAAATTTTTTTAATATGTCAAACTATACAAGCCCTTACAAGTCGCCTTATCAGACATCTTATGGCACAGGTGCTGCCTCTGCTCCCACCTTAGCGGATAACTTAGCTGCATATTTTTCTTGGGATAGTGCTGCCACAACCGACAGCACCGGAAACGTAACTGCATCGATAGAGACTGGCACCCTGTCCGCTGCCACAGGTATCGTCGCTCCTACGACAAATGGCGCTGCATCTTCTACCTCAGGCACTGGCCGAGTACAGGTTACCCACACACAACTACCTTTAGATGACAACAGTTGGACAATTTCAGCTTGGGCAAAACGAGATTTCTCAACAGGCCAGCGCCACGTCATGGGACAAGCTTCATCAGCAGGAGGATCTGGAAGGTCGGTAACTACATGGTATCTCGGGACAAACATAGATGGTGGGGCCCCTGCTCGCTTCGAGATAGTAAACACAGCAAACGGAGTTTGTGGACAGTGTACTGACTCCGGCGCAACATGGAACAACACGGCATGGCACCACTTTTTTATTAGCTTTAATCGTGATACTGCCGAGATGTTGCTAAAGCAGGACGGTAGAACGGCTATTACAGCTACGGCGAATACGGGAACTCCAAAAACATCAGCACACAGTTTAAAACTATTTGATTCTCACGCATACTATCTGCTGGGGAGCATGGATGAGACTGCTATTTGGAATGGCGTAGTGCTAGACCCAAGCGTCGGGGACTGGCTGTACAATTCCGGTAGCGGCAGATCGTACTCAGAAGTCATTGCGTACGAGCTATGAAAATTTTGATAGCCTGCGAATACTCTGGAATTGTAAGAGATTGCTTTGCCGTGATGGGTCATGATGCAATGTCATGCGATATTATAGACACAGAGATTCCAGGACCCCATTACACTGGCGATGTTTTGGATATTATAAACGACGGATGGGATATGATGATAGCTCATCCACCCTGCACTTATCTATGTTCTAGCGGATTACATTGGAACAAACGAGTGCCGGGCAGGGAAGAATTAACAGAAAAAGCATTAGAGTTTGTATCAGCACTTTGGAACGCCCCGATTGAAAAAATCTGTATAGAGAATCCAGTAGGCTGCATTAACACTCGTCTTTCTTTCATGCCCAAGCCACAATATGTTCAACCCTACAACTTTGGGGAGGACGCATCTAAAAAGACAGGGTTGTGGAAGCGAAATCTTCCAGATTTAATTCCCACCGAGTATGTCGAACCCCGGATAGTAAATGGAAAGAATCGTTGGAGTAATCAAACTGATTCTGGGCAAAATGCCCTTCCACCTTCCAAGACACGTGGACATGACCGTAGTAAAACTTACTTTGGTATAGCGATGGCGATGGCAGAACAATGGCATATGGATTAAGAGTTTGGAACTCTTCTAATGTATTAAGACTAGACCTGACTACTAAAACTAGTTATTTTCCTGGTGTTCTTAGTCATACATCCACGGGAAATAGCGCGCAAAATATATCAGTACCAGGAATGGAAAGTGCTAGCGGTAGATGGAGCGTTATGATTATTAGTCCTGCGCAACACCCCGCACTAACTATAGCTATAGGAACAGACCAGTTTACAATTACTAACGCTGGCACTACCTCATACAAATTTTTACCAATTAGAATCTAATGGCTTACGGACTACGAATAATCGGATCTGATGGATATACTCAAATTGATGAGAACTCTTCAGTATTAACTGATATTGCTTCAGGTACTATTTCTAGCTGGACTAGTTGGAATCAGACGTACCGTACACAAATTACTCTCCCTACAGGAGTAACATTTGAAGAAGTGATTGTTCTTGCTAAACCTGCTTCTGACCCTGGAATTAGTGGTAAGGTTGCGTATATAATGAGTAGCACAGGTCCTTGGCCAGCACCGACAGATACCTCTTTTTATATTGCGAGTCATACTAACACCACTAATTTGGATTATCTGATTGTTTCTGGGCCGGAGAATCGTACATCTTTTGAATCCGGATCTTACGGCTTAGAAGTATATAAATCAGACGGAACTACCTTAGCTTATACTACTAAGTGTCCTATGTTATTGCCCTTAGATAGAGCTACGGGGAACCCGTGGACAACATCAGCTACCCAAGATTATACAGCGATAGTAACAATAGATAACCCTAGTGTTGCTTGGAACAGCCTAACTTATGAACCTTACGTATCATTAACGAATACTGGGTTATCAGGGTTTTGGGAAAATAATGCTTCAGGAGAACCGTCAGGTTGGCCGGGTGCATCAAACGGCAATTTAGGTCATTGGGTAGGGCCGATGGCACAGTGGTATACCTTAGCTTTGCCGCAAACAGTAATTAGGATTGTGTTTAGCTGGGTATATTCTACTTATATTAGCCCAGGTTCGAACAAAACGGCCTGGAACGCATCAAATCGGACTTGGATCATGGCAGAGATGAGTCCTTAAAGGAGAAAAATTATGGAAACATTTGGTTGGGTACTACTTGTAGTATTTATTATTGGCATGGCTATCATGTTTAAAAAGAAAAAAGGAACGAAAGATGGTGGGAATCAACTTCCTCCATACACCGGACCTTCGCCAGGTTTTATGGGCCCGGACGGTAACTTTAGAGTAGAGTCTCTAAGTTATACTAATCCTACTGTGGACGGAAAAATTTTCTGGGGCGGTAACTTTGTAGGGCCTTATACAAGTAATCCTACAACTATTGGAGGAGTAACATATCAAGCCGATACAGCAGTTCATCCTAAACAGGCTACAAATGGTAAATTTTGGTATGCAGTAAAGACTTTGTGAGGTAGGAAAAAAATTTCTTGACATTTGATGTCTTACGGAGTATAATAGCAACATGAGTAAAGAACTAACCACAATTTCTCCGGAGGGTATGGAGATCGCGAACGCTTATCTAACCTTTGGGAATATTAAAGGTGTTTGCGAGTTTATGCAAGTGCCTGAAAGTAAAGTAGTGGAAGTCTTAAACAAACGCGAAGTAAAGCGTTATATTGACACTGTGTACCTAGATACGGGATACAGAAATAAAAACAATATTGCATCCGTCCTTGACGAAATGATTCAGTCTAAACTTGAAGAAGCTCAAGAAACTGGAATGTATTCTAAAAAAGACCTGGCCGACTTACTGCAAATGGCTCACAAGATGCGTATGGATGAAATGAAGGCACAAGCTGACATGGAAAAAGCATCTTCTACCAACGTTCGTAATCAAACAAATGTTCAGATTAACGAAGGTATACCATTTGGACAAGGCAACTACGGTAAGCTCATGGAAAAGTTGCTCACAGAAAACTAACCATGAAATTGAAACGTATACGTGCAAACTCTTTTAGACTTACAAGGAGTCTTTCCGCTGCTTACCGGTATAATTACCTTGGTAGTTGCTTTGCTGCATCCAAGATTTAGAAAATTTATAGTCAGATCTTATAGAAAAACTTTAGGAAAGCATCAGTACGAGACAGAAAAAACTCTAACCCTTATTCTATCTCACTTAGAAAGAATTGAAAGAGAACTGTATAATAATGGGGGTAGCTCTCTTAAAGACGTTCTAAATGACTTGGAAACAGAAATACGAAAACTGCAGGAGATACAAAGGCTAAGACTTGAAACTGATGGTAGTTGTACTTTTACTACTGATTCAAAAGGTAACGTTACTTGGACTTCTAAAGGCTTTTTAGAGCTTGTAGGAAGAACTGCAGAACAAATGAGAGGCACAGGATGGATCATATCTGTCTGCCCAGTTTATCGAAAAGATGCGATGGCGGAATGGGAGAAGGTTGTCGAAGATGAAAGAGAATATTCAGAATCTCTAATTTATTATAAACGTCCACACGAAGCCACCTCTTTTCCTAAACTGGTCACTGTACACCGAATGAAAAGCCGAACTAATGGAACTATCGGATGGCTGGGAGTAATTACAGACTACCAGGGCGAACTTAGGCAGAAGGACTTGTTTAAGTACGAAGATATTGAGGTAAAATGAGTCCAATACGTATAATTGAAGCCCTAGCCGTCTTTTTAGGTGTGCTAGGTATGATTTTTACAGCATTTTTTGTACTTGAAAAGCGTCATGCCAAGGCTGTTCTTGAATACGAACTACAGGCAGAGCTTTTAGAGCTAGATATTAAGAAAGATAGCGAAACTCGTATCTATTATCAGAATAAAAAAGATACTGAAGGCGGTTTATCTCTCTCGGATGCTAACCGATTACGTTATTTGGAAGAACAACTGGAAAGAAAGTATCAAAGGAAGCAGTTAATTGATCAAAAACTGCTAGAATTAGACGGCGATGCCCTATAAAACTGTAGGAAAGACCGTTTATGTAAAACGAGGAAAGAAATGGCGTAAAAAAGCCAAGGCTAAAAGCGCAAAAAGCGCAAAGAAAATGGTGAGACTTCTTCGCGCAATGAAGAATCCCCGTTTTAAAAGGAAACGTAAATGAGAATTAAAGCAAAGAAAGGTAAATTTTATGCCTATTCAGATGAGCGTCAATTTGTAGGCTCTTTTGCTACCCGTGAGGAAGCAGAAGCGGCTTTGGGTAAAAAAGAAGAGGCTCCTGTTGTAGCACACTTTGAAGAGCCCGAAGAAGTCTTGGAAGAGACTTGGGAGGAAAGTGATGCCGAGGAAGAAGAGGACGACGAAGAGGAGAAAAAAGGCTGGTTCTAAAAAGAGACCAGTTCC
>Ga0255751_10004846_pt1 | contig 12096 bp, 13 predicted proteins | sample 071ome_20_FD_179951 | JGI IMG/M metagenome (GOLD analysis project Ga0255751, IMG submission 179951) | Coastal salt marsh microbial communities from the Groves Creek Marsh, Skidaway Island, Georgia - 071412BT metaG (version 2) | ecosystem: Environmental > Aquatic > Marine > Intertidal zone >...
CCCCCCTCAAGCCATAACATACCCTCCCCCCTATGTCAAGATTAAAGGGGGTATTTTTTCAAACTTTTTCGGAAAAAAATAATATGTGCAAATAAGCCGGGGTGGTCCATACAAAGTAAACCAACCACAAATAAATAGTATTACCTAAACTACCTTCTTTAACCTTAACACTTTTTTTAACACTTTGGAGTATATTAGTTTACACAGTAAACACTCAAAATTCAAGATATTGGATATAATATATAAAATGAACAAACTTTACAGAAAGGAACTTTCATAATGAATGAAAATGAAAAGATTGTTAGCAGTGCAGAATATAAGATTGTGGACGCTTCCCCAGAACTGGCAAGGGCAGATTTGAATGTTTCTTCTTCTGGGGTGGATATTTCTAGTTTGATTGCCAAGGGTGGTTGTTGTGGAGGAGGGTGTAAAAAGTCATGAAGTTAAAACTATTTTATAATGGAAAGCCAGAAGACACAAAGATTGTGGATGCGGAGAGTGGGGAGGCTATTGAGGGGGTAGTATCTGTAGCATTGGAAGTTGACGCTTTTGGTTGCAATGCATTGATTAATGTTCGTGACGTTCAGATTGATGTAGACAATGCGGAAGCAATAGCAATACAGGACGAAAGAGCTTAATGGCAGACTATACAGAAGAAGAGCTTGTAAAGACTATAGATAAGATAGCTAATAGATTTGCTAGTACTTTCAAGTTTGGTTATCATGAAATAGAAGATATGAAGCAGCAAGCATGGCAGGTTGCTCTTGAGGGATTGAAGGATTACGATGGAAAGAGGCCGCTTGAGAACTTTCTGTGGACACATGTAAGAAACAGATTGTATAATTTTAAGCGTGATAACTATTTTCGTCCCGAAAAGCCCTGTGATAGATGTCCGTTATTAGTTAATGATATATGCACCAAGTTCAAGGACCGTCTAGAATGTGATTTATATTCACGCTGGATGAAAAGAACAGAGAAACGCAAGTCCTTGATGAGTGCTGTAGAACACAATGATACTAACTACAATGAGAATGATATAACAACACAACTGGATAGCAAACATTTATTTGAAACAGTTGACTATAATATGCCAGTAGAACTCAGAGAGTACTGGATTAGATTTATACATGGTTTAAGATTGAATAAAAATAAGCGGGAACAAGTCCTGTTTGAAATAACACTTATTTTAAAGGAGCATAATCTTGACTCGGAAGAGGGGTAAACTGTCGAACGAAGAGATGAAATACATCCGTGAGAACTGTTTTGATTTGCCGATTGAAGAGATTGCGGAAAATTTAAATAGAACCGAGGAACCAATCCGCAGATATATTGATGAGCAAAATCTAAAAGCTAGAGATCTTGATGATCATTCTCATCTTCTTAATGAAATGCGTTCAAGGTATTATTACGGGGAATTGAAGAAACAAATGAATGATGCTGAACTTATCTATGCGGAGCATCAGTGGATCGACTACTTCCGGCAGTTCAACGAAGATGTAACTCATACTGAGGAAATGCAGATCCTAGAGACGATTCGGACTGAAGTCCTTATTAATCGGGGTATGGAAGATCGTCAAGATAATATGCGAAGAATCGAAAAGCTTGAGCGTCTTATTTCTGAAGAAATGGAGAAACCCAAGGATTTCCAAGATACACAGGCACTTGCCGCTTTCCACACTCAACTTGGTGCTGCTATTGCCTCCAAATCTGCCTATATCAACGAACACGACAAACTCCTTACAAAGAAGGAGCGTCTATTAAAGGACTTGAAAGGTACTAGAGAACAGAGAAAGAGAAATGCCGAGGATGCCAAGACTAACTTTTCCATGTGGCTCAAACAGTTGCCTGAGTTTATGGAACAAGATGGATATGAGATGGAAGTGCAAGCTATTGCAGCAGATAAAGCCTTCCAAAGACTTGGAGATTACCATTCTTACGAAGATGGAAACTTGGATCAGCCTATATTAAATTCTAATACTATAAAGGAAGAGGAAAATGAATAAAGTTGCTATCATTACTGGGGCTACAGGACAAGATGGTTCTTATTTATCAGAGTTACTACTTGAGAAGGGATATACTGTTGTAGCATTACGACGTAGAAGTTCCAGCGAGAAAGGATTGGAACGTATTCAACATCTTTTAAATAATGATAACTTTAAACTTGTTGAAGCAGATATTACCGACTCTGGTTGTGTGAACAATCTAATCCAAGACTATAGGCCAACTGAGGTATATAACCTTGCTGCTCAGTCACATGTAGGAACATCATTTAAGCAACCATTATATACAACACAAGTTAATATTGAGGGTCCACTCAACTTTTTAGAAGCCATTAGATTACTCTCACCTAGTACTAAATTCTATCAAGCATCAACTTCAGAAATGTTTGGAAAGAATTATGAGCAAATGGGAGATACTAAATACCAGAAAGAAACAACTGCTTTTGTGCCTCAGAGTCCATATGCAGTAGCAAAGCTTGCTGCTCATGAGATGGTAAGGATTTACCGCGATTCTTATGGTCTATTTGCTTGCTGTGGTATTTTATTCAATCATGAGAGTGAAAGACGGGGTGAGAACTTTGTAACCCGTAAAATCACTAAATGGATTGGAGAATTTGTAGCATCTGGACAAGATGAAGATTTTCCAGCACTAAGACTTGGAAATCTAGACGCACATAGAGATTGGGGACACGCACAGGACTATGTTGAGGCTATGTATATGATGCTTCAGCAAGATGAACCAGAGGACTACGTTATTGCAACTTCTGAAACTCATTCTGTTCGTGAATTTTTAACGGAGGCATTTAATGAAATTAATATTCCAGACTTTGAACCATATGTTGTCATTGATCCAGAGTTTTATAGACCCTGTGAGGTGGACTGGTTACTTGGGCATACCGGAAAGGCACGCCAGCAGTTGGGTTGGCGACCCAAAGTATCTTTCCAAGACCTTGTTCAACGTATGGTAAGGAGCGATATAGATGCCTCACGAAAAGAGAAATTGGAACGATCCAGCTTACAAGAGTTGGAGGAGACAAGTTAGAGAACGTGATAACTTTAAATGTCAATGGCCCGGATGCGAGGGTCAAGGGCGTTTAGAAGTCCATCATATTAAGACTTGGGGTTCTTATCCCGGTCTTAGATACGATTTATCAAATGGTATTACATTGTGTAAAAAATGTCACGCCGATATAAAAGGTAAAGAACGTGATTTTGAACAATTCTTCATAAAAGTCCTAGAATGGCAGATGCTAGATAAAATAAAGAAGTATAACAAAGATGAGTAGATTCCATATAATAAAAGATACGAGAGAGAAAGAAGGTCATGGGTGGTGGTTCGAGGAGAATCAATACTGTTCGGGCACCACCAAGGCCACTGTCAAAATAGGCGACTATACCATAGAGGATATGGAACATCTTCTTTGTATAGAACGTAAAGAATCCGTATCTGAGTTAGCTGGAAACTGTTCTGAGAAGAGATTTTGGACTGAAATGGATAGGATGGCTTTATTCCCACATAAGTTCCTTATATTAGAGTTCTCTTGGTTAGATATAGAAAGATATCCTGATGGAGTTATATTCAGTAAAGACCCAATAAAGGATAAGAAGATAAGAAGTAAGATTCGTATTAAAGGGAACTATATAATGTCCTTACTTAGTACTTTAAGAATTGACAAAGGAGTTCATGTTATAGCAGCAGGAGATAGTGAACGGGCACAACGTATGGCATTTCGTATCATGAGATCAGTATGGGATTATTATAATGAAAACTAAAGTATGCACAAAATGTAATATAGAGAAAGAAATAACCGAGTTTTACAAAAAAAAGAAGCAAATATATGGAGTTGCCCCTAGATGTAAAGTTTGCACTCTAGAAGATGCAAAAAAATACAGGGACAATAATAAAGAATTGCTTGCGGTAAGACAAAAGAAATATCACGAACAGAATAAAGAAAAGATTTCGGCATACAGAAAGAAATATAGGAAAGAAAACAAAGAAAGGATTTCGGCACAAAAAAAGAAATATCGAGAAGAAAACAAAGAAAGGGTTTCGGCACAACAGAAAGAATGGTATAAGAAGCCAGAAAATAAAGCAAAGGTAAAAGCGTATCAGCAAAAAAATAAAGAAAAAATAAGAGAATGGGATGCAAAATACAGGAGAGAAAGAATGCAGAATGAGCCTGTCTATAGAATGATAAGAAATTATAGAAGTGCAACTTCGTCTTATTATACAGGTCATAGAAAAGCTCACTCAACCATGGAGCTTCTTGGCTGCACTAGAGAAGAGTTACAAAGGCATTTAGAAGACCAGTTTCAACCGGGAATGACCCTTGAAAACTATGGTAAGTGGCACATTGACCACATTAGACCCATAGTATCGTTTGACCTATCAGATCCAGAGCAACAAAAACAATGTTTCCATTACACTAATCTTCAACCATTATGGGCATCAGACAATTGTAGTAAGGGTGCGAGATATGAGCAACAAGTATGATGTAACTAGTGATGATCTAGCCTATCTTAATTTAGATTCTGAAGATGTCAAGGGTCTAAAAAATCCTTTCAAGGAATTACCCCAGAAAGCTAGGGATAATTTACATCTATATGCTCTGTCTCTTATGAAAGATCCTAAGTATTTCTACTGGACCGCTAAAACATTATTAAATATAGAACTCCTGCCTGAGCAAGTGGTTGTTCTGAGAGAACTCTGGACCAAAGCGTTTCCTATGTATATTGCGAGTCGTGGTTTCGGTAAGTCATTCTTACTTGCGGTTTATTGCACTCTCCGCTGTGCATTAGTGCCGGGAACTAAAATAGTTATTGTAGGTTCTGCCTTCAGGCAGTCCAAAGTTATATTTGAATATATGGATACAATCTGGAGAAATGCTCCACTCTTACAGAGTATCTGCTCTGATGCTTCCGGGCCTCGTAGAGACGTTGACAGATGCCAAATGAAGATAAATGAAAGTTGGGCCATGGCGGTGCCTCTTGGCGACGGAAGCAAGATTAGAGGTCTGCGTGCCCATACTATTATTGCTGATGAGTTTAACTCCATTCCTGTAGATATTTACGAGACGGTTGTTGCTGGTTTTGCTGCTGTTTCTGCTAAACCTACAGATAATGTAAAGAAGGCAGCGAAGCGTAGAAAGATGCAGGCAGAGGGTAGATGGACAGACGACCAAGAAGACGAATACAAAGACAGGCAACAGAACCAGTCGATTCTAGCGGGAACTTGTGGTTATGACTTTGAACCATTCGCAGATTACTGGAAGAAGTATTGTTCTACTATTAAGAATAAAGGTGACTTCCGCAGAATGTCTGAAAATACAGAAAATGGAGATGTTCCAGATTATATGAAAAGATTGGACTGGACACAGTTTTCAGTCATTAGAATACCGTATGAACTCATTCCAGAAGGCTTTATGGATGATCAACAGGTTACAAGAGCCAGAGCAACTATGCACAATGGTATCTATCAAATGGAATACGGTGCGTGTTTCACAACTGATTCTCAAGGTTTCTTTAGAAGAAGTTTGATTGAAGCAGCGACTGCACATAATAGAAATGTAGAGAAACCTGAGTGGCCTTCATATTGTCCTTCTGTTTTTGATGTTACTACGAGAGGTCAAATGGATAGGCAGTATGTCTACGGGATTGATCCTGCTAGTGAACAGGATAACTTCGCTCTAATCATCATAGAACTCCATCCAGAACATCACAGACTCGTCTATTCGTGGACTACAAACAAGAAAGACTTTCAGGCTCGTATGAGAATGGGACTTACTGATGTAAGCGACTATTATAGTTTTTGCGTTAGGAAAGTTAGAGAACTTATGAGAGTTTTTCCATGCTCTAGAATTGGTATTGACTCGCAAGGTGGTGGTTTTGCGATTGCTGAAGGCTTGGCAGATGAAGACAAACTACAACCCGGAGAGAGAAAAATCCTACCCATAATCGAGGATAATAAGAAAAAACCCACCGATGATATTGCTGGGGATCACATTTTAGAATATATTAACTTTGCAAGTGCTGAGTGGACTAGTAAAGCAAATCATGGTCTTCGTAAGGATATTGAAGATAAGGTATTATTATTTCCTAGATTTGACACTGTGACACTCTCTCTTATGACTGAAAAAGATAAAATGCAATTTAAGAGCTTGAAAGAAACTTATGGAGATTCAGCAGCACTGAAGCTGTATGATACTCTTGAAGACTGTGTTATGGATATTGAAGAGCTTAAAACTGAACTTACTACAGTGGTTGTGAGTGTTACAGCTAACGGAAGAGAGAGGTTTGATACTCCAGAGATAAAACTTGATACAGGTAAAAAAGGTAGAATGAGAAAGGACCGTTATTCTGCTCTAGTTATTGCTAATATGATTGCACGTTCTATGCAGCGTGCTATTCCTGCTCCTACTTATGTAAATATTGGTAGAGTTATTGGTCAAGGTGGTGGTAAGTCTGACACTGATGGAAGAATGTATGTAGGTCCAGAATGGGCACAATCTTATACTCCCGGCACTTGTTTCATGGTCAAAAAAAATAATTGACACTTTCTAATGAGTAATGGTGTATAATCAATAAGTATTGCAATACCTATTAATTCTTCTAAGGAGTAAAACTTCATGTCAGATCCAGCATATCGTAGTTGGGCATCTAAAAAGGATATGGAACAAGCATTTGCTGAGTATGGAGATGCTATTTCTAACCAAATGGTTACTAGAGGTTCATATTCTTCATATCGTCGGGATTATTCTGATCTTACTAATGATTTGAGTGGTCGTCCGGGTCTTAATCAATCTGACTTTGATTGGTTCCGACCTCAAGATAGAGTACCAACTAAACCCAAAGATATTATTGGATTTGCTCGTTATGCTTATAGGAGAATTGGGTTAATTCGCAACTCTATTGACTTAATGGGTGATTTTGCTTGTCAGGGTGTTAGATTAGCTCATAGAAACAAAAGGGTAGAGAATTTTTATAAAGACTGGTTTAATAGGATAGATGGACAGGCTGTTTCTGAGAGGTTGTGTAACTTATTGTTCAGAGAAGCAAATGTCGTAATAAAATCAAAAACTGCTAAGATTAATGCTAAAAAGCGGTTGGAGATGCAACGTGCTGTAGCGTCCCCCGATATGCAACCCATAGGAGGGGACATACAGTATGCTAAGAATGAAATACCTTGGAAATATAATTTCCTAGATCCTATGTTAATAGAAATTATTGGTGGACCATTAGCATCATTAACAGATAAAACAAGATATGCTATTAAGGTTCCAGCAACTTATGGAATGCAACTTAGTCATATGACTAATAATCCAAACATTGAAATGCAAAAGATTTTATCTGAGATTCCTGTAGAGTTAAAAAGAGCAATTCAAGATCAGAAACCTATTCCTCTAGATCCAGATAAAACATTTGTTTATTATTACAAAAAAGATGATTGGCAAGGTTGGGCAGATCCTATGACCTATGCTTGCTTTAGAGATTTAATTCTATATGAAAAATTGAAACTTGCTGACCAAGCAGCGTTGGATGGTGCTATCTCAAAAATTAGAGTGTGGAAGTTGGGTAGCTTGGATCATAAACTCGCTCCTACACAAACTGCTTCTCAAGCATTGGAAAGTATCTTAGGTGCTAATGTTCAGGGTGGGACCAAGGATATTATTTGGGGTCCAGATATTGAATTGATTGAAACGAGTACAGATGTTCAGTCTTTCTTGGGAGAAGAAAAGTACCGTCCAACTCTTATGGCTATTTACGCAGCACTTGGTATTCCTCCAACATTGACAGGAACATTTGGTGCTAGTGGAACTACTAATAACTTTATTTCTTTAAAGACTTTAACTGAGAGATTAAATTACGTTAGAACTATCGTATCTAATTTCTGGGAAGAGCAAGTTAAAATCGTTCAAAAGGCAATGGGTTTCAGATACCCTGCTGTTATTGAATTTGATTATATGAATTTAGAAGACCCATCATCCATCATGAATATTCTCTTGAGTATGGCAGATAGAAATATTCTTAGTGATGAATACTTGCAGAGATACATCAAGGCAAATCCTGATATGGAAACTAGAAGAACTACTAATGAGAACAATAGAAAAGATGAAAAAGTTAGTCCATTCCATCAGGCAGACCAAGATTTCCAAATGAAAAAGATTACATTGCAAACTGGTCTTACATCTCCAAGTGAAGTTGGTCTTGAACTTAATGAAAAGAAAAAGGGAGAAGATTCCGTTTTGAGTATTAGGTCTAAAGATGCTAAACAAAAAGCAAAGAATCAAGGTGGTGTTCAGGGTAGACCTCAAGAGAATGCAGATACTGGAGCACCCGGAAGACCTAAGAATGCTACAGATACAGGTCCAAGACAAGAAAGAACATTTAAACCTGCACTAAAAGCATCTATTCAAACATGGGCAAGAGATGCACAATTTAAAATTGCTGAGTTTATTAATCCCGGCATTTTAGAACAATATACTAAAGGTAATATGAGAAGTCTTACTGCTGAAGAGTTTGAACAGGCAGAAGAAGTCAAGTTCAACATATTGATGAATTTGGAACCGTTTGCGGATTTAACATTAGAAAATATGGGTCAAGCTATGAGCAAAGCCTTTGCACAAACTCATAGTAGAACTTGTAAAGAATGGATTGATGATACTGGTTCCTCTTTAGACAGAAAATTGAGTATTGACGAAATTAGAAACATAAGGGCTTCGTATTATGCAGATTTTTATGTTTCAAAATAAATTGGTGTAAATTACAATAGGTAAGACACCTGTAACTATATGAGGTAAACGATGAAAATTTATCAAGCAGAAATTGAAGCCGGTTTAGAAAAGCAAATTAGAGCAAATGCCTCTATTGCTTACACTATGCCTACTATGTTAGATAAAGATGTTGCTTCTAATAACACATTTAGTACTGATATAAAAGATATTGTTTCAAAAGCATCTGCTGATGACGATGATGTTTTTAAGGTTTATTCTATTCTTGTAAGTACTTCATGGAATAAGAATGACGATGTTTTTAGTCCAGAGGAAGTTTGGGCATCTAGAGAGACTCCAATGTATAAGCCAACTAACTTGGAGCATGACGAAAAAGTTATCGTTGGTAATATTATCGGAAATTGGCCTGTTGATAAAAACTTTGACCTATTAAATGGTGATATTGACAGTAAAGATCTCCCAGATGTATATCATATATTAGTTGCTTCTGTTATTTATAGACAGTGGCAAGATCCTGAATACAAAGCTAGGGCTGAACAACTGATTAGAGAAATTCAGTCTGGTCAAAAGTGTGTTTCAATGGAATGCATTTTTAAAGGTTTTGACTATGCAGTTGAATCACCAGAAGGTGAATACCATGTAATTGCTAGAGGTGATAATACTGCGTTCTTAACACAACATTTACGAGCTTATGGTGGTGGTGGTGTATATCAAGATCACAAGGTTGGTAGATTGTTAAGGAATATAACATTTAGTGGAAAAGGTTTTGTTGCTAATCCTGCAAATCCTGATAGTATTATTTTTAATTCGGATAGAGATTTTCCATTTAGTAAAGCATCTTGTATAGATGATTTATGTTTCAACAAAAAAGGTGTATCAATTAGTGTTGGTGAAAATCCTATCTCTGAACTTAAACAGGAGAGTGAAATGTCTGAATACTTAGAGAAAGAAGTTGCAGAACTTAAATCTGCTCTTGATGCTTCTAAGGCAGAAGTAAAGGAGTTGACTGAAAAGTTATCTGAAGCTTCTGTTAAAGAATATGAAACTCAAATTGAAGAGCTTAAAGCAAGCTTGGAAAATGTTGAGGCAGAAAAGCAATCTTTCGTTACTGTCTCTAATGTAGCAGAAGAAAAAGTTGCTTCTTTAGAAGCTACTGTTGCTGAGTTGACTGAAAAGTTAAATGAAGCTGAAGCTATGATGCATGGTATGAAAGAGAAAGAAAAGAAAGAGAAGAGAATGGCATCATTAGTTGATGCTGGCATGGATACCGAAGATGCTGCTGCTCAAGTTGATACTTTTGACAATCTTTCTGATGAGCAATTTGAAGTGTTTGCTGGAATGATGAAGAAGTATAAAGATGGTGGCAAAGTCAAAGCTGAAGAAGATTCCGAAGCTGGTATGCATGGCGACATGAAGAAGAAAGATGAGAAAAAAGAAGATGAAGCTAAAGCTGAAGAAGTTGAAGATACAGAAGCTGCTGCTGAAGAAGTAGAAGCAGAAGTCGTTGAAGCTTCTGAAGAAGTTTTAGATACTGCTGAAGCAAGCGAAGAAGATATTACTCTTTCTATCGCTTCAGAAGATGTTGAAGAAGAAGCAATTGCTTCATTACGTTCCAATCTCCAAGATTGGGTTAGTCAAAAAGTTTTAAAGAAATAGTTCTTTTTTAGGAGAATATAAATATGGCACTTAAACCTGATAGAGTAGAACATTTAACAGATCTTAGCTTTTTCATGAACGAAACTGCTGAGAGAGGCGTGATCGTTGCACACAGCACAGCCGGTTCCGGTGCTGCTATGGATGATAGCAATGCTGTTGTTGCTGGAGTTAGTGCTACTAGCGATCTTCCTGCTGGTTTGCTTTTAAATGACGTTGTTAATATCGACTTAACTCGTCAACACTTGAACTATCATCAAGATGAGGTTCAAATTGGTAGTAAAGTTCTTTTGCTTCGTCGTGGTACAGTTGTTACTGACCAAGTTGCTAATGGTATTACCATTGCTCCGGGTGCAAAAGCATACTTTACATCTGCTGGTCTTTTGACCACTGGTACAGCTAGTGCTCAAGTTGGTAGATTTCTTGGCAAAGCTGATGCTGATGGTTATGTTAAAGTTGAGATTAACATTGTCTAATTACAATAAAGTATAGGGAGTTTTTGTATGAGTAAATATTTTGAATACACAGATGAAATGAATCAATTACTTGCTAAGGCAGGTTCTTTTGATTCTAATGAATCTTTGACCGCTATGGCTGAAATTGCCAAAGCTCTTGAGTTGCCTTTGAGAAAGGGTGTTATGGATGGTGATATCCTTGGTGGTATCTTTGAAGCTATCCAACTTGCTCCCGGTGCTACTAGCGAATTTCCTTTGGATTTCCTCGCTCCCGGCACTGAGTCAGATTTTGTTGCTTACACCATTCCTAATCATGGTCGTATTCCTGAGCGTCATGTTGAAGGTGATTACGTCATGGTTCCAACCTATGACATCGGTGCTTCTATCGACTTCCTTTTGAAGTATGCTAGAGATGCACGTTGGGATGTTGTCGGTCGTGCAACTGAAGTTCTTCAAAAATCTTTCGTTAAGAAGATGAATGATGACGGTTGGCACACACTTCTTTCTGCTGGTGCAGATCGTAACATTATGATCTACGATGCAGATGCTTCTAATGGTACTTTCTCCAAGAGACTTGTCTCTTTGATGAAGGTTGTCATGAGAAGAAATGGTGGTGGTAATTCTAGCTCCATCAATCGTGGTCAATTGACTGACCTTTACATTTCACCAGAGGCAGAGGAAGATATCCGTAACTTTGGTGTTGATGAACTTGATGAAATTTCTCGTAGAGAAGTTATCACTCAAGAAGGTGGTCTTTTAGCCAGAATGTTTGGTGTTAATCTTCATGTCCTTGATGAGCTTGGTGCAGGTCAAGAATATCAGTTGTATTACTCAGGTGATCTTTCTGGTACTCTTCCAAGTGGTAAGCAAGAAATCGTTGTTGGTCTTGATTTGACCAATCGTGATAGTTTTGTTATGCCAGTTCGCCAAGGTGTTCAAATCTTTGAAGATCCTACTTTACATCGTCAACGTCGTGCTGGCATGTATGGTTGGGCAGAGCAAGGTTTTGCTGCTCTTGACACAAGAAGAGTTCTTTTGGGTGCTCTCTAATCGCCCTTTAGATTTAAATATTGAAGCCGGTGGTGGCACTCGCTGCCACTGGCTTTTTTTATAGGAGAAAATATTATGGCACAGTTTTGTGTAGAAATTCCAGACGATAAAATTAATGAAGTTTTAAATGCTATTGGATCTCAATATAGATATCAGGCAGAAGTTGCTAATCCAGATTTTGATGATCAATTACCTGTTGATCCTGTAACT
>Ga0255751_10004847_pt1 | contig 12095 bp, 15 predicted proteins | sample 071ome_20_FD_179951 | JGI IMG/M metagenome (GOLD analysis project Ga0255751, IMG submission 179951) | Coastal salt marsh microbial communities from the Groves Creek Marsh, Skidaway Island, Georgia - 071412BT metaG (version 2) | ecosystem: Environmental > Aquatic > Marine > Intertidal zone >...
GGTTATTCGCGACCTCAGAATTTTTTTAGCGACAGAAGCATTTGAATGAAGGTTGTAGCATGATCACTAGGGCACAACTAGCAAAGCATTTGGACTTATCTACCAGGAGCATCCAAAGACTCCAGGAAGAAGAGATTATATCTAGGGGCGATGGCGGTTATGACTTGGATGAATGTAGAGTTAATTACATTCGCTATCTTAGAAAAAAGGGTAGCTATACTCTTAAAGATGGAACTGGAGATATAACAGCAGAGAAAGCCAGGCTTACAAAAGCCCAGGCGGATGAAAGAGAAATATCAGTTAAGAAGATGATGGGAGAATTGATAGCTGCGGATGAAGTTCAAACAACCTGGTCAGACTATGTGGCTAATGCCAGGGCAAAGCTATTAGCATTACCAAGCAAGTCAGCACAACAATTACTTAGCCTGGAATCATACCAGGAAGTAGAAACCTATCTCAAAGAAATGGTCTATGAAGCATTAGAGGAATTAGCAATAGATGAAGCAGACACCGATGGAGAGGGTGATACAGCAAGTCAACAAGATTTGGAAACCACCACCTCTACTTAAAATATCAGAATGGTCAGATAAATACAGGAAGTTATCTCCTGAAGCTAGTGCTATGCCTGGATCATGGCGTACTAGTGTTGCACCATTCCAACAAGAAATCATGGATGTGTTTAATGATCCAAGAATTGAAACTGTTGTCTTTATGAAGAGTGCCCAGGTAGGTGCTACAGAAATGCTTAACAATATCGTTGGCTTTTATGTAGATCAAGAACCATCAACTATCCTGGTACTGCAACCAACCTTATCTATGGCTCAAACCTGGTCAAAAGATAGACTTGCACCAATGTTAAGAGATTCACCAAAGTTAAAAGATAAGGTAAAAGATCCTAGATCTAAAGATGCTAATAACACTGTTTTGCATAAAGCGTTTCCAGGCGGTCATTTAACTATTGTTGGATCTAATTCAGCAGCAGGCTTGGCATCAAGACCAATTAGAATTGTCTTAGCCGATGAAGTAGATAGATATGAAACAACAAAAGAGGGTGATGCCATATCTCTTGCCACTAAGCGTACTGCTACCTTCTTTAACAGAAAGATCTTCATTACATCTACACCAACAACCAAAGGATTATCCAGGATAGAACAGGCTTATGAATCTTCAGATCAAAGAAGATACTATGTGCCTTGCCCACATTGTAAACATATGCAGACACTTAAATGGAAGAACTTGGTATGGGATGATAATGATCCTTTCTCAGCAGTTTATTCTTGCGATGATTGCGGATCTGTAATTGAAGAAAATAAAAAGCCCTGGATGTTAGCCAGGGGAGAATGGCGTAAAGAAGGCGAGACAAAGAAGACAGCAGGCTTTCATATCAATGAACTTTATAGTGTTTGGCGTACCTGGGCACAAATGGTTGAGGATTTTCTTGAAGCTAAGAAGAATCCTGAGATGTTGCGAGTATTTGTTAACACTTCTCTTGGCGAGACCTGGGAAGACCAGGGCGAAAGCATAGAATCAGATAGTTTATTAAACAGAAGAGAAAATTATGATGAAACAACTATACCTGAAGCTGCGTTGCTAATAACAGCAGGGGTAGATACGCAAAAAGATCGTTTGGAAATACAAGTCATAGCCTGGTCTCATAATTATGAAGCCTGGGTTGTTGAATATCGTATCATTTGGGGTGATCCAGGAGCAGGTTTAGTTTGGCAAGAGTTAGACGAGTATCTAACCACCAGGTTTACAACTGAAACTGGAAGAATTATGCCAATATCTGCAACCTGCATAGATTCAGGTGGTCATTTTACTCAACAGGTCTATTCCTATACAAAACCACGACAAAATAGGCGTATTTTTGCAATAAAAGGGCAATCTCAAGCAGGAAAACCAATAGCAGGTAGACCTACATTTGTTGGAAAAATGAAAAATGTTCTTTATCCAGTTGGATCTGATACTGCTAAAGAGTTTATATTTAGCAGATTGCAGAACGAAAATGATGTATTTATACACTTTCCAATTACTGTTGAAGAGGAATATTTTAAGTCTTTAACAGCAGAAAAGAGGGTAACTAAGTTCTTTAGAGGTCAAAAACGCCTGGAATGGAAGCAGATAAGAGATAGAAACGAAGCCCTGGATACCTTTGTTTATGCTTTGGCAGGAGTTTATATCTTGCAACCTAACTTTGATCGTATATCAAACAAAATAAATAAGATTCCCCAGGAAGAAGAAATAGAAAAGCCTGGGCAAAATGTTAGAGAGCAATTAGAGACACAAAGAAAGAGTAAAAACACTAGAAGAATGCGAGGTAATTCAAATTATATAAATTCCTGGAAATAGTTGACACTCTTGATTTAGCCATTAATGTTTTTAATGAACTATTGTTTTAAAAATTGGCTAATTTATTTGACAGAACTAATTACCCAACCCAAGAACCTGAAACTTTAACAGTTGGGGATCGTTGGGTATGGAAGCGTGAAGACTTAATCACTACTTATCCTAGTGATACCTATGGTCTTACCTACAAATTTTCCAAAGATACTGGTGGAAGCTCAGGTAATACATTAAGCATAACTGCAACTGCTACATCTACAGCTTATGTTGTAGAAGTATCAAGTGCGACCACCGCAAACCTGGGAGATGGAACATATCTATGGCAAGCATATATCACCAGGACATCCGACAGCGAAAGAGAAACATTAACAACTGGTACAGTTGAGGTAATTCCTAACTTTTCTGCTATCAGTTCAGACCTAAGATCTTTTGCTAAGAAATGTGTTGATAACCTGGAAGCTGTTATTACCAACAGAGCAACTATTGATCAGGCATCATTCTCAATCGGTAATAGATCGTTATCTAGGATGTCACCTGAAGAATTACATACTATGTATGACAAATATAAAGCTATTTACGAAAGAGAAACTAAACTAGCCAGGATTAAAAGTGGCAAGAAATCAGGAACTACGATAGGCGTGAGGTTTTAATGGCTTGGTACGATAGATTATTAAGAAGAAGGCAACAGGAAAGAAAGCCAGTTCAACTTATACAAAAAAGAAGTTATAAAGGAGCACAGGGCGGTAGACTGTTTGCTGACTTCTTTGGATCTTCTGCTTCAGCAGACCAAGAACTAAGAACTTCATTAGTAACCCTAAGAAATAGATCAAGAGAATTAGCCAGGAACGATGGTTATGTAGCCAGGTATCTAAATTTACTTAGCACCAATGTTATTGGTCACAATGGAATTAGAATTAATTGTAAAGCCAGGGATGCTGATGGATCTTTAGATATTATTGGTAATCAAATAATAGAAAGAGCCTGGAAAGCCTGGAGCAAGAAAGGAATGTGTACTGTAGACGAACAAGTTTCATTCCTGGATTGTCAAAAAATGTTTGTTGAAGCATTAGCCAGGGATGGTGAAGTGTTAGTTAGAAAGATTAAAACTAGCTCTAGCCCCTATGGTTTTAAACTACAATTCTTAGAAGCAGATCATTTAATTGAAACTAAAAACGAATTATCTAAGCAAAATGGTAATCGTATTGTTATGGGTGTTGAGCTTGATGAGAAAAACAAACCAGTAGCTTACCATTTATACAAATATCATCCGCATGAATATGGTTATACAAGCAAAACAGAAACAATAAGAGTACCTGCTTCAGAAATTATACATGCATTTATAAGACAAAGACCTGAACAGACCAGGGGCGTACCATTTACCGCTTCTGTTATGGGTAATATTCGTATGCTTAATGCATATTATGAATCTGAGCTTGTTGCAGCTAGAACTTCTAGTGCCAAGATGGGCTTCTTTACTTCTCCAGGCGGAAATGAATATGTTGGCGATGACTTAGAAGATGATTACATGCCAATAATGAATGCCGAGCCTGGAACTTTTGAACAATTACCGAATGGAATGCAATTTACTCCATTTGATCCAAATCATCCAACTACAGCTTTTGATGCTTTTACTACTTCAGTATTAAGAAGTATCGCAAGCGGTTTAAATATTTCATATCATTCATTAAGCAATGATTTGAGTTCTGTAAATTACTCTTCTTTAAGAGCAGGCTCATTGGAAGATAGAGCACAATTTCAAATGTTACAAAAGTTTGTTATTGAGCATTTTATTGAGCCAATTTATAAAGAATGGTTATCGCAAGCCATTCTAAGAAATGCAATTCCTCTACCTATCAATAAATATGATAAGTTTGCGGATAATACTACTTTCATTCCTAGATCTTGGGGATGGGTAGATCCACAAAAAGAAATGATGGCTAATGTGACTGGTCTCAGTCAAGGCATCGTTACTTACCAAGACATCCAGGCAAATTATGGCAGGGATGTAGAAGAATTGTTTGAGCAACATGAAAGAGAAGAGAAACTTGCTGAACAATATGGAATAAAAACCGCCCATCAACCCTTTGGGGCGAAGATGCCGACTGAAGCGAGCATAGCAGGTAGTGACGATGCCGACTTATAAGCCAACAGCAGGAATGAAAGCAATAGTTGAAAGATTAAAGAACGAAAAAAGTTTCAATTCCATTGAGGAAATTGGAAAGCATCCTTTATTAACAAACGAGGAGAAATCTATGTTAAAAGAAGATAGACACATCCTCAATGTTTCTGAAGACGATAACTCTGTAGTTATTGAATTCAGCAAGCATGGGGATGTTAATGATGACGAGCTTGAAGATTCAGTAGAATTAGAAAGCTCATATGGTGAAGATGAGGAAGAAAGATCTATAGAAGAGAAAATCAGATATAGAACAATCGACTTATCAAGAGCCGAAAAAATAGACGAAGAAAAACGCATGGTGCGTATCGGAGTCAGTTCAGAGCAACCAGTTGAAAGAAGTTTTGGCATGGAAGTTCTGAGTCACAAATCTGAACATATAGACATGGAGTTTATGAGTTCAGGGCGTGCTCCACTTCTGCTTGGGCATAACCATGATGAGCAGATAGGTGTGGTGCGAGAATTTTATCTTGATGAAGAGAACGCTAGGACAGTGGCAATGGTTGAGTTTGGGAAAGGTCAACTAGCTTCCGAGATATTTGAGGATGTCAAGGCAGGTATTCGACAGAATATCAGTGTTGGCTATATGGTTAATAAATTACAGCGTACCAAAGACGAACAAAACCGAGAGTATTATTTGGCTACTTCCTGGACTCCGCTTGAAGCGAGTTTGGTTAGTATTCCTGCTGATACTTCAAGATTTGTTGGTGTTGGGCGTAAAAAGGAAATAAATACAAAGGTAGAAATTATGTCAGAAGAAATTAAAAATTTTGATGAAAAAGCTATCAGATCAGAAGAAAGTGCAAAGGCTAAAGCTGAAGCGTTGAGATCTGCTAAAGAAATCCTTGATCTTGGTAAACACCACAATCAAAGAGAATTAGCAGAAGATGCTATTGCTAATGGTCTTAGCATTGAGCAATTCAGAGGTGTATTGTTAGATAACATATCTAATGATAAGCCACTAGAAACTGCTCCTGCTGATTTGGGCTTAAACGAAAAAGAGAAAGGAGATTATTCCTTACTCAGAGCAATTAACGCTGCTGCTACAGGTGACTGGAGACAAGCAGGATATGAAAGAGAACTTTCCGATGAAATCGCTAAGAGAAGTGGAAAAGAAGCTAGAGGTTTCTATGTTCCTACAGATCTTAAGTGGGCACAAAGGGATCAAACAGTTGGTACTGATTCACAAGGTGGATACCTTGTTGGTACAGACCACCTAGCAGATCAGTTCATTGAAGCACTATATGCAAGATTAACACTTGCAAATCTTGGTGGTCAGATTATGACGGGGTTGCGTGGGGATATCTCGATTCCGAAACTTACAACTTCTACATCTAATGCAGGATTTGTAGCTGAGGGATCTGCTCCAACTGAAGGTGCTGCTGTATTTGGGCAAGTCCAAATGTCTCCAAAGACACTTGCGTGCTATGTGGATATTTCTAGAAAGCTAATGATGCAATCAGATCCTTCTGTTGAGCAAGTTCTAAGAAATGACATCGTTAATACTTTCGCAAGAAAAATTGACGAAGTTGGTATCGAGGGCGGTGGTTCAAATGAGCCAAGTGGTATTCTTTCTAATACTGATGCTGCTACAGTTGCTATTGGTACTAATGGTGGTGCAGTAACTTATTCTAAGATCGTAGATCTTATTAAGGAAGTTGAAATTGATAACGCTATTATTGGCGATAGACCTGCTTTCTTAACTAACCCAAAAGTTATTGCTGCTTTAAGAACTGTTGCTAAACAGGCTTCAGGCGTTGAAGGTAACTTCATCCTTGATCCTAATAACACTATGCTTGGTTATGGTGTTAATTCAACAACTTTAGTTCCATCAGATCTAACAAAAGGTACTGGTACAGCACTTTCTGCGTTGATCTTTGGTGACTTCTCACAATTAATGATGGGCTTTTGGTCAGGAGTTGATGTGGTTGTTGACACAGCTTCACTTTCAACTAGCGGTGGTACTAGATTGGCATTCTTCCAGGATATGGATATTGCTATTAGACATGGCGAAGGATTCAGCTATATCAAAGATATCGTTGCTTCTTAATGTTGTAACTAGGGTGGGAGAAATCCCACCCACTTTTATAGGTAAGAATTATGGATATTAGAATTATTAAAACAGTCCACATAAGAGGTGTGCCTAGACATGAAGGCGATGTGGTCGATGTAACTTCTGCTGAAGCTAGACAATATATTTCTAGCGGACATGCTGAAGAATTAAATTACGAAAAAAAAGAAATTAAAAACAAAGCTGTTAAGAAAACAAAAAATAAAAGTAAATAATGGCTTTAGAGTTCCAGGCAGATTTTGATGGCTATTTAGATTCTTCTTATGGTCATGGCGTTACTGGAACTATTTTTGAGGTACAACAATCATTATGGGATCAGCGTAATGGATTGATTGATACTTGGTATGACATTGATTCAGGTAATACAACAAATATTAATTTTATATTTGATGCCGATTATTTTGCGATACCAGGCGAATCAGTTGATTTTGAAGGATATCAACCCACAGCATTTATAAAACAAAAAGATGCACCATATGTATCGCATGATGATCGTTTAATTGTAAACGCTATAACAACAAGATCAGGAACACAAATATTTCCTGAAACTATTTATACAATAAAAGGCGTTGAAAATGCTAATAATGGGCTTGTTAAAGTTTTATTGATGGAAGAATGAGTATATTTACTTTTGAAGACGATGCGGATTTTGCTTCATATTTTGTTGCTGATTATGGTGGTCATGGTATCTCCGCTTTATACACTCCTTATCAGTCTGAAAGCAGTACAACTATTAACATTATTTTAGATGAAGAGTTTTTAGAAGCTGATGGTGAATCAGTTAATGTTGAAACAACTATTCCCATTGCATATTGCAGAACAATAGATGTATCAAGTGCCAGGCATGGAGATACATTAGTAGTAGATGCAACTCAGGATTTAGATGGTAATACCATTAAAGCAGCTACTACATATAAAGTAATAGAAACTATGCCTGATAAAACAGGTATAACAATGTTGAGATTAGAAGAACAATGAGTCATGTAAGACAACAGATAAGAGAACAATTTGCTACAACTGTAACAGGTCTTAGCACTACTGGTTCTAATGTTTTTCAATCCAGGGTTTACAACCTGGAATCTGTAAATCTTCCAGGCTTAATTGTTTATACAAAAGAAGAAGCATCACAACCAATAGTGATAGGTTCTTCCAGGACATTAGAAAGAATATTATCTCTAAATGTTGAAGCCTATGTAAAAGGCATAAGTGATAGTGATGACACAATAGATACTATTGCTAAAGAAATTGAAACCGCTATAGCTGCTGATACTACTCTTAGTAGTTTAGCCAAAGATTGTTTCCTGGAATCAACAGAAATAAATTACAATGGTGAAGGTGAACAGCCTATTGCAGTTATGACGATGACTTATCAGATTATGTATGTAACAGCAGAGGATTCACCAGGAACAGCTTTATAGGAGTAAACTATGAAATTAATTAGTCCAAATGGTAAAGTTTCTATAGATGCTCACCCTGCAAAGGTTGAAAATCTATTGAAAAAGGGTTGGAAGGAAGAAGCAGCCCAGGAAATTAAATCTTCTTCCAAAAAATCTAAGAAATTAGAGGAGTATAACGAAGATGGCAACTCATAAAGGAAGCGAAGGTGCTGTATATGTTGGTGCTAATGCTATTGCTGAAATTAGATCTTATTCTTTAGAGGAAACTGCTGATACTATTGAAGATACTTCAATGGGTGATTCTGCAAGAACCTACAAAGCATCTCTTACATCCTTTTCAGGATCAATAGATGTTTACTGGGATGAGACTGATACTAATGGGCAAGGTGCATTAGATGTTGGATCTGAAGTAACTTTGAACTTCTATCCTGAAGGTAATAGCTCAGGCGACACCTATTACACTGGTACTTGCATTGTTACAGGCGTTTCAAGATCAGCATCATTTGATGGTATGGTCGAGGCAAGCGTTTCAGTCCAGGGTACAGGTTCATTATCTGAGACAACTGTATAACATGAAGGCGATAGAACGAGCAAGATCGCATTTTGAAGCGAGAGAGATAAAGCAAATCGAAGTCCCTGAATGGGGTGACGAGAATGGAGAGCCTTTAAAGATTTTTGCAAAGCCACTTACATTAGCTGAAACTTCTAAACTCTATAGAATGAGTAAAGAAGATGATCTAACCATGATGGCTTATGTTCTAATTTATAAGGCACTAGATGAGAATGGCGATAAGCTATTTGATGTTGGTGATAAACAGTTGTTACTGAATAATGTGGATAGGGAAGTCCTGGTCAGAGTAGCCCAGGAAATAATGGAAAGTCCAAATGTTGAGGAACAGAAAAAAAACTCCTAAAGGATAGTGATTTATTTGCACAATATGCATTAGCAGATAGATTAGGTAAAACCCTTGCCGAACTGCAAGAAATCACTATCCAAGAGTTCATAGGATGGATGGCATATTTAGAAGTGTTGCAGGATAAAACAAAAGATGGCTAAAAAAGAAGTACCAATAAAATTTACTGCTATTGATAACACCAAAAAAGCATTTAATGCTGTATCAAAAGGAATTAAAGGTATTGGTGGTGCAGCAGCAGGAGCAGCAAAAGTTGTTGGCGGTATTGGCGTAGCTTTCGCAGGTGTAACCGCAGCAATAACTATAGCCACAAAAAAACAACTTGATTATATAGATGCCATAGGTAAAACAGCCAGGAGAACTGGTTTATCTACAGAACTATTACAAGCCTTTCAACAAGGGGCTATTGAAGCAGGATCTTCTATTGAATCTGCTCAAAAAGGTTTGGAAAAATTTGCAAGAAGTGTTGGCGATGCTTCCAGGGGTTTAAAAACACAATCAGATATTTTTAAAGACCTGGGGATTGAAATCTTTAATACTGATGGAAGTATTAGAGATCTGAATGACATATTGTTTGATACCGCAGATGGTCTAAACGCTTTAGGATCTGAAGCAGAAAGAGCTACAGTGCTTGCTAATTTATTTGGCAGATCAGGCACACAATTTCAAGAAATATTTATGGGCGGTGCGGATGGACTGCGTGAATTTATTAAACAAGGAAAAGAATTAGGATTCATTTTAGATGCTTCAGGCATAAAAACTGTAGAAAAATTTAACGATAGAGTTTCACAAATAAGAGCAAGTATGAGGGGGCTAGCAACCCAAATAGTTGTAGCTTTATCACCTGCATTATTATCTATTGCCGATGGAGTTAGAAAATTTGTCATAGAACAAGCAGCATTAGCAGGTGGATTTGATCAACTTGGCAAATCTATTGCTCTTTCAATAATTGAAGGAATGCGAGTTAGCGTTGCTGCTGTTGGTGAATTAATAAATGCATTAAACAATTTAACGCAAATAGATAAATTTTTTCAAAATCTTTTTATCATGCTTGCAAAGATTAGGGGCTTCCAGGTTGAATATGTTCCTTTTGAAGAATTAATTAAAGTAGAAAAATTAGATTCTTTCTTTGATGGATTAGCAGGAAAAATACAAAATAGTGAATTTGCAAGCGAAAGTTTTTTTAATGGTATGGGTGCAAGTCTAACAAATTTACAAAGCCCATTAGATGCTTTTGTAACACAAATAGAAAATGTTAGACAAAATTTAGAAACTGCTACTGTAGCAACAATGAAGAAATTTGAAGACACTCTTATTGATGGAATAAAAAATGGGAAATTAGCATTTAAAGATTTTGCTAATTTTGTAGTTGAACAATTATTAAGAATAGCAATACAGAAAGCCATCATTGCACCTATCACTGGTGGATTTGAAGATTTTTTAGGCAATGTATTTGGTGGAAAAGCATTAGGTGGATCTGTTCAGCCAGGAACACCTTACCTGGTTGGTGAGTCAGGTAGAGAGCTATTTGTTCCAGGAGAAAAAGGACAAATAGTAAGCAATAATGATTTAAACAAAATGGGGCAAGCAGGATCAGCACCGACAGTTAACTTTAATATCTCAACAGTAGATGCAGCAGGATTTGATGAATTATTGGCAAGCAGAAAGAATTTAATTACTGCTATTATTAACAACGCAATGAATACAAAAGGTAAATTAGGAGTCGTTTAATGAGTGGTGCATTTCCGACAAGTCCAGGATTCCAAGCATTACAATTTAGCTCAAACAATCCTTCTTTAATAAATCAAAGCATATCAGGTAGAAGGCAGGTCAGACAAATTGGATCGCAATACTTCAGCTTTACAGTTGTGATGCCACCCATGCAATATGACAACGCTATGGATGTATTTGCATTCTTAACAAAACAAAAAGGTAGCTACGAAACTTTTACAATTCAATATCCAACAGACAATAGGGGTGCAGGAAAATCAGAAACAGATATCCTGGTCAATGGTGCACATTCTGCTTCCGATGGAACTATAGACCTGGATGGTTTTGCAGTATCAACAAGCGGAGTTTTAAAAGCAGGTGATTTTATTAAGTTTGCTAACCATTCCAAAGTTTATATGGTGCAAGCTGATTGCGATTCTGATGTTACAGGTGCAACTACTGTTTTATTAGAACCAAATCTTGTTACTACTCTTGCAGACAATGAAGCAGTTACAGTCAACAAACCATCTTTTACAGTTTATCTACAAACACCTGATATTTTATTTAACACCGATGCCCAGGGCTTTTATACAATTCAATTTGATGTCCGAGAGGTCATCACATAATGGCAAGAAGTCTTAGCTCTGCACTACAAACTCAAGTAAGTGCGGAGAATACTAAAATTGCATTCCTGGTAGAGCTTAATTTATCAACAACTATCAGAGTAACTGATTGGTTTACAAGCGTTACTTATAATTCTAATTCTTATCAACCAGGCGGAAGTTTTGTTTCTGTTGACTCAATAACTGAAACTGGAGAACTCCAGGTAGACGAACTGCAATTAACTTTTTCTAATGTTACTAGTGATGCCAGGAATTTAATTATTACAGGCAACTATATAGATAAGACTGTAAATATTTACCTGGGTTTTTTTGATGCTAATGATGCTTTTGTAGATGCAATTAATTATTTTAGTGGTTATGTCAAATCAGCATCTATAGAAGAAAATATAAAAGCATCCAATATAAAAATGGTAGTAGCTAACCATTGGTCTAACTGGAACTTAATCAAAGGCAGACACTTTACCGATGAATCACAGCAAAAAATTCATGCAGGTGATAAAGGCTTGGAATATTCTAACCAGGCTAAAAAAGATGTTCGATGGGGGAGTGATTAATGGTAGGTGGTGGTGGTGGAGCACCCCCAACTGGTAATCCAGTTGTAGATTTTTTTGTAACTGTTGGAAAATTTATCAAAGGAATCCTTGGAACTAAGGTTGCAGGATTTACAGTTCAATCTATTCTTACCGCAGCAACTATTGTTATGGGAGTTCGCAACTTCCAACAAATGCAAGAAATGTTGTCAAAAGGACAATCTATTCTTGCGACTAAAGTTGCCCAGGGTGGAAAAATACCAGTTATCTATGGATCACGAAGAGTTGGCTCAACTGTAGTTTACCTGGATACAGCAGACAATAGATCAAA
>Ga0255751_10004851_pt1 | contig 12092 bp, 10 predicted proteins | sample 071ome_20_FD_179951 | JGI IMG/M metagenome (GOLD analysis project Ga0255751, IMG submission 179951) | Coastal salt marsh microbial communities from the Groves Creek Marsh, Skidaway Island, Georgia - 071412BT metaG (version 2) | ecosystem: Environmental > Aquatic > Marine > Intertidal zone >...
AAAGATCCAAATCACCAGATATTGTGGTGATTTGATTAGGTGAATTATTAATTCTAATGTTTCCTACAGTAAGAGATTCTGTAGCAGTTAGAGTCTTAGAAGACAAACTTGCTTCGGAAACAACAGTGCCAGTGGTAACCAGTTCACCAGTGATTGTGAGTTTGTCGGTTACCTTGGTATCACCATTAAATGTTACAGGACCGTCAAACTGAGACAGGAGTTGATTAGATCTTCCACCCTCAACTACAAGATTGTTTTTGATAATAACTTCATCAAAAACTACGCTGAGTGTAGAAGGATCTTGTCCAGTGATTGTTGGAACTGGAGTATCAAATGTAGTTTCCTCACCAGTTGATGCTGACTTCTTCTGGTTACCAACATAGAAATCACCTTTGTTGTTCATACCAGTGTAGACAACTACACCAGCACTTCTTTCTTGTGCCTGTGACAAGAACTCTTCTTTCTCTGTTGGTGCCTTATCTTGAAGTTGAGGAAGTCCAGTAGAATAGTTACCAGGACCGAAACCAAGATATTCAAATGTATGTCCAGATGCACGGATTATTGAAGGTCTACGGAATTCAACAGAAGGAACTTTTATCTTCTTAACTAGAGAACCATTATCATGTGCTGTTTGTCTGGATGCAAGTGCTCCACGAATTACGGTAATCTCATCACTATTCAAACCACTAAGAGTGCTACTAGCAACTCTCATGATTTCATTATCAACTTGAATATAAGAACCAAGTGGGAATCTGGTAGCCGTTCCTATACCAGCATGACTTACGGAGAACGCTGTATCTGTCTTCGAAACTGATTCAGTAAGAGTTAAAGTATCGCCATCAAAGATTGTGATTGCTCTTGCTTCAAGGTTTTCATTTCCAGTGTTCGAATCTCCACTGTTGGAAGATAATCCGTGCTTCAGAATGAAACCAGAAGTAGTGCTAAGTCCGGAATTAATTGTGAATGTAGAAAGTCCAACTTTATTAGCAACAATGAAGTCGCCAATATTATTATTCTGACTATCAAGAACTCTGAACTTATTACCAACGGTTAATCCATGAGGTTCTGTAGTTGTAAATGTAGTAATACCAGAAGAAGTTGCAGTAAATGATGCATAGGGACCGACTACCAATGCATATTGATCTGCAGTAATGAGTGCATCACCTGCCGTTCTAGCGATAGCAATTTGATTAGCGGCAGGAACTGAAGAGATGCGATAGTAGGAATCTGATGTTGTACCAGCGCCAGTGAACTGAACAACTTGTCCAGTTGATGTAGAAATACCACCAGTAGAAACTGTAACTTCTGCTCCAGTGAATCCATCGATATCTAATACTTCACCAGCGACATATCCAGAACCTGGAGAAACAATAGTTGCAACACCAACAGAACCACCAGAAACGCTAACGTTTGCTGTAGCACCATCCCATGTTGTTGTGCCATCATTCAATAATTTTACATTATGATAAATTCCATTTACAAATCCACTTCCTGCTGTAGTAACACTTACATCAACAATTCCATCAAGTCCATGTCTTCTATCAAATGTAATGGTGCTAACACCAGCTGTAGCATTATTGACAGAAGAAATTTCCAGTCCAACTCCCAACTTAGTAAGTAATGTATCAGAAGATTCTCTAGTAATGCTCTTCTTAAGGTCATTAGATGTAACATCACCGAGTGGATATCTCAGAGCATATGTCTTCGTTGGTTGTGGATTATCATTAGTATTATCTCTATCAAGTTGAGGATACAAATCAGTTACATTCTGACTGTATTTCAGGTTAGTAAATTCACTTGCAACTGCAGCATCAGACTGCAAAACATATAAATGATAGACGCCATTTTGCTCACCATCATCATATTCAGAAACTACTTCATTTCTATAGATATAGGTATTTGACTTAAAGTCATTTCTTTCAAATCTTGGAAGTGATGTTGTCCTCGATGAAGTATCGTTTGTAAAAGTTCCAGGTGTTCTATCACTGAGTGAATATTTGAATGTAGAGTCATCGGTGACTTCACTAACAGTAAATGTTCCGTTGTATCCTTTATCAAATTCACCATCACTATTGAGTAAGGAATCGGTAACATTTCTGATAATTACCGAATCTCCCAAAGTAAGGTTGTGAGGTAACTCAGATATAACAGTTACAGTGTCAGTTGTAAAGGAACATGTGCTGATGAATCTTGGATTTCTTGAGAATCCATATTCGGATGATGTGATAGAAGATTTTGTAAAATCTCCATCAGTTCCAAATCCAGTTGTACTAGATTCTTGAATGATGAATCCTGATTCTGGCGTCTTTGCATTAGAAAGTTGTTTTGGAACTACAACTCTATACTTGTATATCTTCTCATCAAGACTTCTGTTGTCTGCAATTCTCTTGACATATGTTGCATTAGATGCACCAGTGCCACTAAGATTGCTAAAGATGTCTCCACTAGTATCAGTTCTGATATACCAATGATTATTAGTCGAGTCCCATTGAACTGGATGTCCGATATCTCCAGCGTCTTTTTCAGAGACTCTAGTTATAATTTTAAGATTAGTTCCACCATAAACCGTTATGGCATCATCATTATTAGCATCAGATTCTGATGATGCCAACTTAATTTCGGTATCAGAATCACGAATTGCGTAATAAGATCTTCCAACCTTAAGGTTTTCTGGCATATCACCATCATCACTGGTGATGATAACCTTTTCTCCAGTTTGAATATTATGTGTTCCAGAGGAAAGTGTGAATACGTTGGAAGATGGAGCACCTACAGAGTGTTCCTGGAAAGATGATGAGCCATCACTCATCAAGATATCAGCAGAACGAACTGTATTCCCAATCGCTACATATAATTTATCATTTACACGAGCACCAACACGATATCCTTGTGTTACTACTGTTGGTGGAACTGCCTCATCTTCAAATCCGAACAGATATAAGTGACTTGAAATACCTACAGAAGTAGTTACACCAACATCAATCGTTAACCAATCAACATTTTCCTCTCCATTAGAAATTGTTCTTGGAGGAATAATATGAGTGATAAACGCCTTATCATCTTTTGTAAATGCCTCTTTCTTGAATCCGTCAGAAGACAATGAAATTTGTCCAAAGTTGGAGTTCGAGTTAGTAATCGAAGCGTCACCACCACTTTGACACTCAAAGTGCTTATTGAATCCGATTGCGAATACCGATACGATTTGAATAAACGCATCGTTTGTGACTTTAATATGGGTAGATTCCCATCCAGATCTATAAACAGAGTCAGATTCTAAGTGATATACTCTGCCACTAGATGAGGAGCCAGCAGATAAATCAGCACCAGTTACTTTTGATATTCCAAGAGTGCTGGAATATGCACGGTTTGATGGAATATATTGTACGAATGCCCTATCGTCTTTCTGTAGAGATACACCAGTAAACTGTGCAACAACTACGGAACGGAATCCATCTGCCTTTGAACCATCAGCATGAAGTCCATTCATACCCCATACGGAACGCATAGAGATATTGAAGATATAAGGAGAAGCACCAGATACACTATCGGTGTCTACGGTAACTAATTCATCGCCAGAGATAGTTCCTGGTGTTTGTAGAGTAACAGGGAAAGACTCTAAGTTGTAGTAAAATACTTTAGTGTTAGTAGCATCAACTTCGGCAACTTTGGTTGAGATATTATAATTGAAAGGAGATACACCACTAATACGAATAGGTGTGCCTTCGGTTAAATTATGATCTACTTCAGTGGTAACTGTGACTCTATTGGTTGGTGTTCCACCCGAACCTGCTTCAATAGAAGTAATCTTGAGAGGATCAGCGGCAAAAGCACCGACAATCTCATATTCAGGACGTTGTGGTTCAAATCCTTTGGGAATTGATGGGAACTTATCATCAATATCTCTACCAGTTCCTGTACCAAATGCGAGAGATAATTTCGCATAGTACATTTGAAGATCAGTTAATTCTGTAGTGCCAACCTTATTGACACCATCAGCATATTCAAATACTGTCAGTTTGTGGTGAGAGAATCTTGGTGTTGACTGAATTGTGAAGTCATCGGACTGCGTATAAACAAGTCCAAATTCGTCTCCATCAAAGATACAGAACTGCCACAAATAGCAGGCACCAGTCAGTCTAAAGATTGCTGAATTGGCAACGTCAGTATCTGTTGGGTTTGGAACATATTTGGGAATAACTTTAGTCTTTCTTAAATCAAGACCTACGATTGATGTTCCTCTAGGGACGATAACGCCACCGTAGATACTATTGAATTTGATTAAGTCGTTTCCTGCTTGAGTTAAATCAAAGTTAGAATCAAGAGTTAGGGGTAAATTATCAGTCGCAACTGCTGCTGTAACGCTACCATCAGCTGCGGTTACCTTCGCTCCACTTTCATTGTAAATCTGATAACCAGGACGGTTATCAACTTCATGCACACCAGGCATCAAAAGAATAGTAGTTTTCTCTACCTGATCATTCGCATTTCCCTTGATGTACGAAAATCTTGCCGCCTCAATCAGTGCTCTCTGAATGGTTTTAAAGGGGCGAGCAAGTGAATTACCAGTGTTAAGAATGCTGTCAGTTGAGTCTAAATCTGCTGGACTTACATAAAGAATTCGACCCTCAGTATTCTTGATAAAGTTGTCTAACTTATTCAGAGGCATTGTATTATGACTTCTAGGATATTTCTATGTTTTATTTATCAACCCATCAAATCCTCCTCATCATACTGAAGCTCTATTTCTTCTGGCATATCTTCTGGATTTTCTATGTCCATTAGAAACAAACAAGGATGCGCTTCTTCATCTATCAAGTAGAAAGAACTCCTGTATAAGTCTTCTGGTTCAAAAGAGGTTTCTTTATTGGCAAGTTCTATTAACTCTTTGTCCATTAAATGTCCATCAGGTAGTTCATCAAAGGTAAAAGGAACCTGATTGATGAAATACATTTTTACTATCATACTGCCATTGTCATACCAGCAGTATGCAGTGTCTATCCTATAAGACATAACTTGCGGGTTTTGTCTTATTTATTTTAATAGGACGAGGGGGAATCGAACCCCCACGGGCACAATGCCCAACAGATTTTAAGTCTGGTGCGTCTACCTATTCCGCCACCGTCCCGTAGGTGCTCCTTGCGTGGATCGAACACGCCTCAGGCGAATTATGAGTTCGCTGCATTCACCAGATTGCTAAAGGAGCATTCGCTATTCGCAAATAGCGAATAGGAGTACTGGGAGTTGAACCCAGACTACCCCGTTATAAGCAGGGCGCTCTAACCATTAAGCTATACTCCCAGATGATGAACTACGATGCTTCGTTGTTATTCTCAGTGTATATTCGTATCAGTTCATCATCTGCGGGTATCATAACTGCGGCAGTGCCATCTTCTTTAACTATGCCTATATGCTCTCCATTTTCTACACGTTCTAGGAGAGCATCAAAGTTTTCTTCCCACTCTTTCAAAGTAAATACTTCCATCAATACTCTTCTCCTTGAATCGCAAGATCTGCATACTCAATCTGATCTTCATCAAGATTTGCGGTAACAACCTCAAGAACATTCATAAACTCTTGAACGGTGTCGCATTGCACCATCTTTTCATTGCCCTCATCGCTCAGCAGAAGGAAGGAGCGAGTGCAGACATCAATAACGATACCGAGAACAGATTCTTCAGTGCGTTGCATGGGGTGTTCCGTTGATTACCTTAGTATTATAGGACATTGGGGTGGGGGTGTCAAGCACCATGTACCGCTTCCCAAACTGGTTGGACAACCTCCACAATCGTGCTCTTTCCTGGGGGTGCATATCCTTCTGGTGGAACCCAACCAGCATCAATCTGCCTCTGAACATTGTTTAATCTCTGTTCATTCACCCAATCAACCAATTCTTCCATTGTTGTAAACTCAGTAATGCCAAAGTCAGCATCCTCAGTTACACCAACTTTAATATAGTTCTGTTCATTTGTTTTAAATCTAAAAAATTCATATCCATCAATCTCTGGTGGATTTGGTGCATCATATTCTGTTGTAAAAGTAACTATTCTTTTCATGTTGATATACAAGGTAAAAGTCCGACATTAATAGGTCTTGCCTCGCCAGCACCACCAACAGTTGAACCACTGGTGAATCCAGGATAATACTGAACAAGGTGTGTACCAGCTCCACCACCAGGTTGGTTACTAATTCCACTTCCTCCTGGTTGTGCAGATGGTGTAACACGGTGAGAGTGATCTACAATCGCATAACTTTGTGTTGTTCCCACACCGACTGAACCTCCAGCGGCACGAATGAATTTATTGTCAGTAATTAAATCTGGTATTTTTGGATTTCCATTTGAAGTTCCAAACGGATTTCCAGCATTAGTTAAGTGAGTATGTAAAGATGGATATGTAGATGCATCAATCTCCGAACCATCGCAAAGTAAATACCCTGCTGGTGGAGTTGTAGTCATTGACCATACAATAGATCCAGTTGGTACAGACATAATTTAATACTTTAATACTGGTAAGAGAGCGATACAGTTTGGTCTCGTTTCATCTGCGGTGTCTGTTCCTTGTACAGGACCAGATAAAATTGTTGTGAATTGTTCGACATTTCTGGAACCACTGTCACCAATCCCCGATTGTCTATTCACAGTAAATGAGTGTTCGTGAGTTTTAAGATTATGAGTTTGTGTTGTACCATGTGCAAGAGAACCACCGGCACCACGAATAAATCTGTTGTCTGTTATAAGATCTGGTAATCTTGGGTCAGAACCATCGGTTCCGAATGGATTTCCAGCATCAATTAAGATTTGTCTTAGACTATTATATGTTGATGTTACTGCAGAACCATCACAAAGTAAATATCCATTTGGTACAGTATTAGAAGTATACCATATAAATGAACCTACGGGAACAGTAGAGATTTGTTCTGTTCCCAAAACAGGAGTAAATGCAATATTATTCGGTCTAGTTTCTGTACCAGCAGATGCAAGTGCCGTGCCAGAACCAATCTCACCATTCGTATTTGCTGATGGTTCTCTAAGATCTCCTACATTTTCCTCATTAAAACTGATAAATGTTGCTGGAGGTCCAGGGATCAGGATACTACCATCGCCGTCATCAATCTTATTATATTTGTGAGTGTGAGCAGGAACAGCACTACCTTGATAAACGCCAACACCTGTTGATGTAGAGTTACCACTTCTAGCACGAACAAATCTATTGCTGCCTTGAATATCGGGCAATAGAGGTGTAGTCAAGTCACCACCAAATAGCGGATCTCCATCAGAATTTAAGTTGCCACTATTTGTCAATAATTCATGTAATGTTGGGTTTGATGCTGCGGTAACACCAGAACCATCGGCAATGACAGTTCCTGTAGGAGCGGTTGTATCAACTGTCCATAAGATAACACCTGGTTGTATCTTAGCACCAGAATAGTATAACTTCCACTGTGATATGTCTCCACAAACGGAAGTCTTTACATATGCTTCATTAACTGCACACCAACTTCCATTCTTTTTTACATAAAACCCTGTAACTTCTTTCCATTGGGAAGAACCACAGACGCTAGTTTTAATATAATATGGAGCCATAATTTAACATTCTACAACCAACCAGGTATCACCATCTTCTCCAATAGTGTTGTCTGGAGTTGCTCCTCCTCCAGGAAGTCCTTCAGATACTGTCCTAGTTCCAAAACCATTATTTGCAACTTCATTTGTAAAACCATTCTGCGTCACTTCTGTTAGACCATCAGCAACATTGAAACCAATATTGTTATTGTTGACTATTATATCACCTTCATTATTGATGGTAACTTCATACTTTGTACCGTTTGGCGACTGAAAGACAATACCACAAGATGGGTTTACATAAAGACAACCATAAACCCTTACATCTTTATTAAACCAGGCTTCTGAACCAGTTACATCTATCGCCATTAGGAAGCACCTATGAATCTACCTAAGAATTGTGCAACTATATCAGCACCAACATAAGACCCAGAGTATACTTTTGCCATCCAAGTCTTAGAAAATGGAATCATATTTCCAGTCTGAGCTTCAGTGTCCATGCTATTGGCATTGAAAACAATATTATTTGCACTAAAGTTCATATCATTGCCAGCACTTATATCTAAGTCTCCATCAGAACTTATTCTGATATGACTACCTCTTATTTTTATAGTGCCAGTTTTATCTGCTGTGATTGAAATATTGCCTGCCAAGGATGCGATGACAATATCTTCACCACCTCTAGAGTTTTTTGCACCAGCAGCTATTTCAATACTTCTATCACTATTTAATTTTAGTGTGCCACCCTGGTCTAAACCAATACTAGTCTTTGAGTTATCGTCAGTTACACCATAAAATCTGTATACATCGGCACCACCACAACCCATTTGTGGGTTGTTGACATCATATCTAAAGTTGGCACCAAGGGACTCTACAAATCTACTTCCCCAGTTTTGATTCGGTCTTTCTGCCATTAGGTTACACAATCAATAACTTGCTTAACTTCACCATCATCTGTCCTATCTCCAAGATTTGCATAAAGCAATGCATCTGTTCCAGTGCTGGTCAATACTCTAAGGACAGGCATATCTGTGATATCTTGTCTATTTATTGGCGTTACCTTAATGATAGACCCAGATTGTATTTGGACATCATACTCATTTCCTAAGTTATCAACTACTTTATCACCATCTTCATATCCATAACCAGGATTAACAATAGTAACATCAGTTACAACATATGGAATCTCTTCATCTACTGGGTAGTTTTCACCTTCAGATACAACATAAACTTTATCTATCTGCCCATTCTTAATGGTTGCTCTTGCAACACAACCATATCCTTGGTTGCAGTTATCAACCACCTCAACAAATGGTGGGAACATGTATCCACTTCCAGGATTAGTTACCTTAACATCAATAATACTTCCTGTCTTGCTTGGACCATCACCAACAATGGCACCAAAGATAGGTATTGCTTGTGCTGCAAGTCCACCTCCACCGAAGATATTAATTGTTGGTGGACTACAAATCGTAGGAATACCTGCAAAACAAGATTCTGGGTCTCCAATAACCTGGGACTTTGGATCTTTTATAGCGTCGCTGAAGAAGTTGAATGATCCAACAATATCTTGTACACCATCTAAAGGCAAACCTGCTTCTTGTGCCGCAACTCTTGCTGCATTGGCAACATTAGCATTCTTAAGAAGTTTGTCAAGATCTGCTCCATTATTTTTAGCTGGACCACAACCAAGTCTATATTTACATGCACCATACTTATCTTTAGTTTTCTTCTTGAAGCAACTACCAAGACCAATAAGTCCAAGAAGTGCATCAATACTATTTCTCATAAAGTCTTCGAAGTTAAAGTTTTCGAAGAACTGGAGAATCTTAGAAATACCTTCAAGTGCTGGAAGAATACCATCAGTGAGAAGAGAGATAATACCATTGAGCATAGCACCAATAGTTTGGTCTGCTACACAATCAACAAAGTTGAGAATATTATCAGCAAGAGACTTGAGTATGTCTGCTACAAGTCCAGTTATCTTACCCATAACCAGATTTGTAAGGCATCCTATCAAGTCTGAAAGTGCTTTGACTCCAGGAAGAGTTGCTGTCTGTGCTGCAACACCACCAGCATGAGCAATAATTGGGTTACCAGTTGCTGCTAATAACTTTCCAAAAACATCCACATACAAGAAGTTAAGTCCTTGACCTAAAATCGGTGCAAGTTTTGTAAATGTGCCGCTTATCATTCCAGATATCAGACCAGAAGCAAGTTGTGTAATCTGCTCTGCTCTAGCATCAATCTCCTTGTTAATCCACTCTCTTGCTTCTTCAAGATCGCCATCAATCTGTGCTTTGAAGTTTTGTAAGTCTTCTACAAAACCTTGAATGGCATCTTTGATTTTTGTAATGATAGACTTATTTCCCTTATTCTCTTCCTCATCATTACCACACGCCAAAGAAATAACCTTACCATCACTATTGGTATATGTTGCAGGATTCTCTGGTTTATGCTTAGCAGCTTTTGCTGGTGGTAAGTTTCTTGGTGATTCCTGTGCAGCATTGCTCTGGTCGCCCGTCTCAGTTGCCTTCAAGGCAGCTTTTGAGGGTTTCTTCATTGTATTGCTGTATCCACTGAAGGACTTGAATGGTCCTTCTGGCTCATCTTTAGGCGAATACTTGGAGTTGCCAAATGCTCCCATGATTACGGGAAGTTGTGCATTGTCTCCATCAAGGAAGAAACCAACTACAACATCACCCTGGTTATATCTTACTGTCTTGAATACATTAGCAGAACCAGTGCCACCATGCACCATAACCTGTGCCCAGGGCAGGTCATCATCCTTCAACTCCGCTTCACTTGTGGGATGATATCCCATGATGCGGACTTTATATCTAAGTCCCCATCCTTCACCACTTGCTTGTTTTTCCCAAGACTTTTCAGTAGCGATTTGTCCTATCCACCAGACAAATCCATCTCTTCCGATAAAATTAGTTTTAAGTAAAGATTCTTCCATTACTTGTTATTTGTCCCGTAAACTCCGAATGTATCTCTAACTAACTTCATCGATGTGATTGACATCTCAGTATCAAAGTGATGACATAGTTCCTTAATCATATATAGTCCACTCTTGTCCTGGTCAATTTCCTTATTCTTCTCAACAGTTATCTTTGGAAACTCGCAACGAATAATGTCTCCTGCCTTCAGGTTTGTATTCAAAGGAATAGTCATATCCAACGTCTGATTGAAGAGAAGGTTATATCTGATTACTGCCTGCCTCAAGTTATCAAATGGATTTGCATTTGTCTGGGTGCCAATACCAACATCTAAGGTGCCAACATCCATGACTTGTGTCATAATTCTACTGGGAATGTCAACGACTCTTTGATTACCAGTGGACCTAATATCAGGAGAGTCTTGTGTTTGTCCCAGATTCTTCATGGTGTAATTGTCAGGTCCAACTACACTGGACATAAACTTACCATTCAGTAAATTAAAGGTCGAGAGTTGACTTGAGTATGCACCAAGTCTCAACTTCTCCAGAAGGTTTTGATTCTTCTGAATATTATACTTTAATATCTTGAAGTCATTGTCTGCTTTGATAGAACTCTGATTGATTTCAGAGTAAACATATGTCTCATCAAATGGGTCTTGTGATATCAAGTTATCTACAGACTTAAACTTGAATCCTTCTTGAGTTTGATAGAAGAAGAAACCAGCAGACTTGCCATCTTGAGATACTGCCTTTGATGCCAACCAGACAAGAACTGTGAATGGTTTTCTTAAGTTGCCAAGGAAACCATACTTATTAGAAGCAACATCAACATCAACTGGTTTGCTAGTCTTCAGTTTATCTTTGATAATCTTCTCTACTGATGCATCAATGCGCGATCCAGATGGAAACTTCTCATAAACTCTAGTTGTTTCATTAACCAGAGACTCTTTAGATACAAGATTGAGTGTGAATACTTCCCTCTGCGCCTCGGTGATTACATTACTGATACTAGAAACATAGAGATAATCATCTTGGGTCGAGAAATCTAATCCCTCATTTGACTCTGAGTTTCCTAAGATTTTGATGGAAACTCTTTCTCCACCACGAAGTGGGAGACCACTATAAAGTCCCTCTAGATTCTCACCAACACTCGTGCCTCCTGTGCTTGCCACAAGCACTTTCATTGTTATAGTTGGAGAAAACAAATCCTCATAATAATCTATACCTACAACACCCAGTCTAATATCAACCGTCTTAGAGCCGTCTATTGACTCAATCGTTATCTCTTCATATTGTGATGCGTCGATTGCTGCCATTTAACTATTTGCTAAGTTTAGGAATAATACATCCTTGATAAATGTATTTAACTCTCCACCACCAAGAATCATTTGAGATCCTGTGGCGATGATACTTGCTGGTGATGCTGGTTGACCTTGCTGCTGTCTTCTGATGACAACAACCTCTTCTCCCTGTCTTTCTACAGCAATCTTTTGTGCAACTTGTTTATTATTCATCACTGATACTTGAGCAGCAGATGCTTTTGTAGAAGAAACATAGTTTCCAGCATAACTCTTTCCTGAAGTCAATAAA